>ULWC01046072.1_pt1 | contig 17369 bp, 15 predicted proteins | sample 1959931 | NCBI WGS metagenome assembly ULWC01 (sample SAMEA4835801, study PRJEB28245) | human gut metagenome | biome: gut microbiome; material: fecal sample | place: Denmark | collected 2008
TCCAAACAAATATAAGGAGCTCATACATTATGCCGGCTATCTTGAGGTAATGGATACAGGGCAGGCACTTACAAGATTCTTTCAGAGAGACAGCACTAAGGCAAACAATCTTACATTGTACCCGAATATGGAAGATGAATTCTGGCTGTGGGTTTCATCATGGGCGTTGTTCATAACGAAACCTTCAGATGTAAATCCGGAATATTCCGATGAGGGATATGTATTACCTCCGCTTGATGTAAGGTGGCATGAGATACCAATACATTACGGGGATACATCTGATAAAACAGGACAAATGCAGTTATTTACGGAAGCGGCAGCAGGCTTGAAGGAAGCTGCAGAAGTAAAAAGAAACAGTATTGACCAGCGTGTTGAAAAAATGAAAGAGATTGTAGAGAGTTCGCCTGAGGAGCATTTCCTTTTGTGGCATGACTTAGAGTCTGAAAGAAAGGCAATTCTTAAGGCAATACCCGAAGTTGTAGATATATATGGCTCACAGGATTATGACATAAGGGAAAAGCGGGTTATTGATTTTGCGCAGGGAAGAATCAAGCTGTTTGCAACAAAGAAATCAATATCGGGCTCAGGCTGTAACTTTCAGCGTTACTGCCACAGGGAGATATTCTTGGGGATTGATTATGAGTTTAACGATTTTATTCAGGCAGTACATAGATGTTACAGGTTCTTACAGACAGATACAGTTGTTATAGACATTATATACATGGAGAACGAAAGACAGATAAAAGAAGCATTGCTTGAGAAATGGAAGAATCATAATCACATGGTTAAAAAAATGACGGATATTGTAAAGAAATATGGTTTAAGTCCGGCATCTAAAATAAAGCGGTTAGAGAGAAAGATGGGAGTTGAGACAGTGAAAGTACAGGGAAAGCATTATACAGCGGTAAATGATGATTGTGTTGAAGAGTGCAGAAGAATTGAGAGTAATTCTGTAGGACTTATACACACATCCATTCCATTCGGAAATCATTATGAGTATAGCGCCAATTACAACGACTTCGGACACAATGAGAATACAGAAAAGTTCTTTGAGCAGATGGACTTCCTTACACCGGAGCTTTTAAGGATTCTTGAACCTGGCAGGGTAGCAGCCATCCATGTAAAAGACAGGGTATTATTTGGAAATGCTACAGGAACTGGAATGCCTACAATAGAGCCGTTTCATGCACAGTGTATAGAACACTACATGAAACACGGATTTCAGTATTTTGGAATGATAACAGTTGTTACAGATGTGGTCAGGGAGAATAACCAGACATACCGCCTGGGATGGTCTGAACAGTGTAAAGACGGTTCAAAGATGGGCGTAGGCTGTCCTGAATACATACTTCTGTTTAGAAAGCTTCCAACGGATAAGTCTAATGCATATGCGGATGATCCTGTAAAGAAAACCAAGGAAGATTATACAAGGGCACAATGGCAGATAGACGCTCACGGATACTGGAGAAGTTCAGGCGACAGGCTTATAAGCAAAGATGAGCTTAAGGAATTTAGTGTTGATGATTTACAGAGAGTTTATAGGGAATACAGCCGTTCCAATGTATACAGCTATGAAGAACATGTGAAGCTTGCGGAAGAGTTAGATAAAAATGATAAGCTCCCAGCCACATTTATGGTTGTCGCTCCCGGTTCATGGAATAACCTTGACGTATGGGATGATATAAACAGAATGAGAACACTTAATACAACACAGAGCAGACGCAGGCAGCAGATGCATGTATGCCCACTACAGCTTGATATTGTTGAAAGAATCATTAACAGATACAGTAATGAAGGTGATATGGTTCTTGACCCGTTTGGAGGCTTAATGACAGTTCCAATGACGGCAGTAAAGATGAAAAGATATGGCTATGGAATAGAACTGAGCTGTGACTATTTCAGAGATGGTGTTGGATATCTTCAGGAAGCAGAGAATGAGATAGAAACACCTACGCTGTTTGACTTTATGGAGGCTTAATATGATAAACGGGGAATTAATAGTTGATAATTTCGCTGGTGGGGGCGGTGCCTCCACCGGAATAGAAGAAGCTACCGGCTTTAGTGTGGATATAGCAATTAACCATGATCCTAAGGCTATTGCAATGCATAAAGCAAACCATCCGAATACAAAGCATTATTGCGAAGATGTATGGCAGGTAGACCCAGTGCAGGCATGTAATGGGCATCCTGTGGGGCTTGCCTGGTTTTCTCCGGACTGTAAACATTTCAGCAAGGCAAAAGGCGGCAAGCCAAAGGATAAGAATATAAGAGGTCTTGCATGGGTAGCATGCAGGTGGGCTGGACTGGTAAGACCTAGAGTAATCATGTTGGAGAATGTGGAAGAATTCAAAACATGGGGACCATTGAACAGGGGGCATCATCCAATCAAAACAAAGCAGGGCAAGACATTTAATAAATTTGTAAACCAGCTGCAGGATTTAGGATATGAAGTACAGTTCAGGGAGCTTGTGGCAGCAGATTACGGAGCACCAACCATGAGAAAGAGATTCTTTATGGTTGCAAGATGTGACAAGAGACCTATTATATGGCCAGAGCCTACACATGCACCAGCAGACAACGAAGCTGTGAAAAAGGGAATGCTAAAACCTTATGTTGGAGCATATACACAGATAGATTTTAGCAGACCATGCCCCAGCATATTTGATACATCTGAACAGATAAAGGAGAAATATGGAATAAAAGCGGTAAGACCATTAGCACCCAAGACAATGGAAAGAATCGCAAGAGGCTTAAAGAAATTTGTTTTGGATAATCCAGAACCTTTTATTGTTCAGTGTAATCATGGTGGAGACAGAAGACCGCTGGATACTAAAAAACCATTGCCAACAATTACAAGTAAACATGGATATGGGATTGTAGAACCATACATGGTTCAGATTGGACAGACTGGTTTTACAAAAGACCGGAGCAAGAATATTCAGGAGCCGCTATCTACGATAGTAAGTAAAAACGAGCATTGTTTAATATGTCCTACACTTATCCAGTATCACTCGGAGACTGTTCATGGAGAGGTAAGAGGTCAGACAATAGATAATCCAGTTATGACCATAGATGGTTCTAACAGATATGGACTGGTTTTATCGAACCTTATTCAGATGAATAACCATTGTGACGGAAGAGATATAAAGAAGCCTCTTCCAACTATAACAGCAGGTGATGGACATTTCGGAGAAGTAAGGGCATTTCTTGTTAAGTATTATGGTGATGCTACAGGACAGGATATTAAACAACCTCTCGATACAATTACCACAAAAGACCGGTTTGGTCTTGTAACCATAGAAGGTACAGACTACCAGATTGTTGATATAGGATTAAGAATGTTAGAGCCTAGGGAATTGTATGGGTGTCAGGGATTCCCAAGCGACTACATAATTGACCATGATTACACAGGTAAGACATATCCAAGAGCGGAGCAGGTTAAGAGATGTGGCAATTCTGTTAGTCCAATGGTACCTAATGCACTGGTAAGGGCTAATCTTAAAGAATTATGCATAGCGCAGAGAATGCCTAACTGCAGTATAAACGAGGAAAAGACAGGGCAATTAAGATTTGCCTAAGGTATTGTTCTTTGACAATTGAATAATGACGGCATTGTGCTATTATTATAGCATGAAGGAGGATATCATATGAAAAATAAGGATGACATTATCATATTATGTGATGAACTTGAAAATTGTAAAAAGAAATCAATATGCCATTTTAACGAAATAGTATGTGCTAAAGGAGCATTAAGAAAATATATAAATGAAGATAAAGATAAAATCTTAAAACTTAAAGTACAGCTAGATTTACATAAAAATTTTAATCAAAATACATTATCGTTATTAGCTTTTTGTGTTTCTGTTTTTTCATTAATGATTTCAACTATGGTAAGTGCATATAATATAAGACCGATTGATAAGTACAAGGCGGATGTGCCAGAAGAGATATGGAAGGACCTTAACGGTTGTGAGCCTATTAAAGACTGGGTGTATTGGTTCTTCACATTTGAAGACAACATATCCATGACACCAGAGAAGATAGAACAGAAGAAAATGAGCTATCCTCCTGGTACTAAGATATATAAAAACAAGATATTAGGGTTGAGAGGCAAGGCTACAGGTCTTGTCTTTTCTAATTTCTGCAAAAGACATGTTATTACTAAAGAACAGGCAAAGGTATTTATTAAGCAAGAATATGACGATAAGCAGACAGAATGGTTTGTAATATATACAAGCGGTCTTGATACGGCATATTCAACGAAGAGTCCTGATACTATTGCTATGTCCTTTATGGGAATAACCAACAAAGGCAAGCTGATAGTACTGGATGAAAAGGTATATAACAATGCGGCTCTTGATATACCAATAGCTCCAAGCGATACAGTTAAGAATTATATAGATTTCCTTGAAAGAAATCGTAAGGAATGGGGCGGCATGGCAAAGAACACCTTTATTGATAACGCTGATCAGGCGACAATAACAGAATTTGCCAAGTATAAGAGAGAACATCATGAATGCCTGTATATATTCAATAATGCGTATAAGAAAGTAACAATAATAGACAGAATAAACCTGCAGCTTGGCTGGATGTCCTTTAACGACGAAAAGGGCAAAGAGCCAAGCTATTATGTTGTAGATACATGCACGAACTACACCGGGGAACTGCAGGTATACAGTTGGCTGGAAGATAAAGACTGTGAGCCGGAAGATGGAAACGATCATATGGTAAACAGTACACAATATGGCTGGATACCATACAGGGACAAAGTTGGAGTAGAGAACGGATAGGAGAGTGAGAGAGGTGAGCATATTTAATACTATGGCTGATAAGATAAGAGATGGAATAAGGACATGGTTGCGTGTGCAGCCGGCACAGAGAGGAATAATTAATATACAGGAAATCTTCGACTTTGAAGGTAACGCCATTAAGAATCAGATATGGTACAGAGGTGTAAGTGAAGAGCTGTCACAGCTGTATGATCAGGTTGATGGGGACAAGACAAGATTCTGGGCTGCAAAATGCTCTCCTGGATTAGCGATAAGAAAGATACATGTAGGATTACCTGCAATGATGGTTGATATGCTTGCAAGTATTGTTGTTGCAGATATGAACGAGGTAGATGTTGGCAGTAGGCAGTCAGACTGGGATAAGATAGCGGAAGAAAATGACTTTACAGAGCTTATAAAGCAAGCAATATCAGATACACTTATTGTTGGAGATGGAGCATTTAAGCTATCCATAGACACGAATCTCAGTCAGTATCCAATCATAGAGTTTTATCCTGGCGACAGGGTAGAGATAATAAGAGAACGCGGCAGAGTGAAAGAGGTTGTGTTTAAGACAGTATATACAGTTAAGAATCAAGAGTACATTCTGCTTGAAACATATGGCAAAGGCTATATAACATATATGCTCACAAGAGATAATAAAGAATGTGATATCAGCACTGTGCCGGAGCTTGCAGGTTTAAGACCTGTAACATGGGAAGATAAAAGTTTTATGATGGCCATACCGCTCATGTTCTATAAATCAGCGAAATTTAAAGGCAGAGGCAAGAGCATATATGACAGCAAGATAGATGAATTTGACGCGCTGGATGAAGCATGGAGCCAGTGGATGGACGCTTTAAGACATAACCGTACAAAGGAATATATACCAGAGAATTTACTTCCTAGAAATCCTAGTAATGGAGAGGTTATGCTGCCAAATTCATTTGACAACGCTTATATACAGTATTCGTCTCCTATGGCAGAAGGTGCAAGTTATAAGATAGAGAGGGAACAAAGTGAAATACCACATGAAGGATACCTTGCTACATATATTACGGCTTTGGACCTTTGTTTGCAGGGAATCATGAGCCCATCTACATTAGGTATAGATGTAAAGAAACTTGATAATGCAGAGGCTACAAGAGAAAAAGAAAAGGCTACATTGTACACAAGAAACAATATTGTAAATCAGCTCCAGAAGGTTCTTCCAAAGCTTGTAAAAATGACATTGCAGGCGATAGATACACTTAATAATGCAACAACACAGGAAATTGATGTTGATGTAACATTCGGTGAATACGCGAACCCTAGCTTTGAGAGCCAAGTTGAGACAGTAAGCAAAGCTAAGCAGGGTGGCATCATGAGTGTGGAAGCGTCCGTTGATGAGCTGTATGGAGACACTAAGGATGATGACTGGAAACAGGAAGAGGTTGCAAGGCTTAAGGCTGAACAGGGAATATCAGATATGGAAGAGCCGGCACTTAATACGGAATTAGATGGATTTGAAGTGGAAAGCTTTTAGAGGTAGCCTATGTTAAATACAGACTATGATATAGAGAAAGCCTTTAAAGCCATAGAAGATGAGCTGATTGCTTCTATGATGCGCAATCTTGCGAGCCACAGAGCAGAAGAGACAGATATGGGGTTTAACTGGTCACAGTGGCAGGTAGAACAGCTTAAGGCTCTGGAAAAGTATAAGGCACAGAATAAAAAGAAGTTCACGAAGTCGTTCAGTAACATAAATGATTCTATTGACGCAATGATATTTGCAGCCAGACAGGAAGGCGGTACAGAACAGGAACAGAAGATATTAAGGGCCTTAAAGAAGGGCTTGAAAGCATCTAAGGTGTCACAGGGCGCTGAAGGTGCTTTTTTTAAGCTTAATACAAGAAAACTGGAAGCTCTGATAAAAGCCACAAAGAATGATTTTGGTACAGCAGAGAAGGCAATGCTCAGGATGTCCGAAGACAAATACAGACAGATAATATTTAATGCACAGGTATATGCAAATACAGGCGCAGGAACATATGAGAAGGCTGTAGATATGGCTACAAAGGATTTTCTTAAGGCAGGCATTAACTGCATAGAATATGCGAATGGTGCAAGGCATACAGCGAAGGATTATGCTAAGATGGCAATTCAGACAGCCAGCAAGCGTGCCTATCTGACCGGAGAAGGCGAAATGAGACAATCATGGGGAATTAGTACAGTTATTATGAATAAGCGTGCTAATGCCTGTCCTAAATGCCTTCCGTTTGTTGGTAAAGTGCTTATAGATGATGTGTGGAGCGGAGGTAAGGCATCTGATGGTCCTTATCCACTTATGTCTTCTGCTATGGCAGCAGGGCTTTACCACCCAAATTGTAAAGATGTACATACAACATACTTCCCAGAGTTGGATGATGAGCCTGATAGCAAGTTTTCCAAGAAAGAGCTTGAGCAGGTCAAGGAAGATTACAAGCAGGACCAGAAACAGCAATATGCAGGCAGAATGGTTGAACAGTTTGACAGGCTGTCAAAATATTCGTTAGATTCGGATAATAAGAAAATGTATGAGGTAAGGAAGGAACAGTGGGAGAATGTTTCAAAAGAATATGAGAGGGGATATATAGATAATAATTCTCAGAGAATAGGAACGAATAAAATAGACCTAGACTATATTAATTCCAAAGATTATGCGGATAAATATATGAAGATTAGCAAAGATATGGAATTAAATAATGTAATATATAGTAAATCAATGGATATATTGAGAAGTAATAACAGTAGTGATACTGAGGGATTATGTGTGATAAGCGTTTCTAATAGACAGGTGTTGCTTAATGTAAGGGGAAAGCCTGATGCAATAGGTGTTGAACTAAATAAGAAGCAAATGTCTATAATAAATAAGCACAAAAATGATATAATAGGAATACATAATCATCCAACAAATTTATTACCTAATGGAAGTGATTTTGTTGCTGCTGGGGCAAGAGGATATCAATATGGAATAGTAGTAACACATGATGGAAGAATATATAAATATTCCGTAGGAGATAAACCATTTTTACCTTATTTGTTAGATAACAGGATTGACAAGTATTGTTCAAAAGAATACAATTTAAATATTAAAGAAGCTTACGAAAAAGCACTTAATGAGTTTAGAAAGGAGTATGGTATATCATGGCAGGAAATAGAATAAGATGTTATTTGGATGTTGTGATACATCATCCGGATTGGACAATAGAAGATTTTGAAAAAGAAGAAGAAAGGCTTAAAGAAGAAAGTGATAAACTTACGGATTGGCCAGAAATAAAATAATCAGTTTTGTAGCCACCAGTCGCAAGATTGGTGGTATTTTTATACCCAATTTTAAGAAAGTGAGGATTTAGAAATGAAGGATTATATTGGAGTAAAAGTGGTGGCAGCAGAGCCAATGAGCAGAGGAGAATACAATGCATACAGAGGATGGAAGATACCAAGTGACGAGAATCCAGAAGATGAAGGCTATCATATAAGATATCCTGATGGATATGAAAGCTGGTGCCCTAAAAAACAATTTAATGAAGCGTATAGAAAATGTGACAATATGACATTTGGAATTGCTATTGAGGCCATGAAAAAAGGTAATAAGGTAGCAAGAAGAGGTTGGAACGGAAAAGGAATGTTTGTTGTATATCAGAAAGCATATCCGAATGGAATCCCCTGCAATAAGCAAACAGCGGAAGCATGGGGGTTAAACGAAGGCGATTTGTTTATATGTAACCCATATTTTCAGATAAAAAATGTGGATGGTTCACATTCAATGTGGGTTCCAAGTATTAACGATTGTCTCGCTGAAGATTGGATTATAGTAGAATAGTCCAAAGTTGCACCAGTGCAACACAATTTAATATTAGTTATTAAGCACACATGGCAAATAAGCTGTGTGTGCCTATTTTTTTTATGCCCAAAACTTAATGGCACTAAACTTTAGGGAAATGGGAAATGCCGACGGGCGGTAAACGGAAGAAAGGAGATAGAGTGATGAGAAAGACATTACCTATGAATTTACAGTTCTTCGCAGAGGGCGGAGATGGTAACGGCGACCAGAACGCTGGAAGTAACAATAATGGACAGGCAGGACAGCAGAGTGGTCAGAATAATCAGCAGACAGCTGGTGTTGATTATGACAAGATACAGGCAATGCTGGATAATGCAACGGCCAAGAAAGAGAATGCTGTGCTTAAAAGCTATTTTCAGCAGCAGGGATTATCAGAAGATGAGATAAGTCAGGCTATTGCAACATTTAAGCAGAATAAGCAGCAGCAGACAGAACAGCAGCAGAACGCTAATGCTAATCTTCAGAATGAAGTGGCAGCTGCACAGAAGGTTGCTGAACAGGCTCAGATTGAGCTTGCAGCTACAAAGGTAGCAATGACACTTGGTATAGAAGCTAAGACACTTAATTGGGGAATATTGAAGGAAGATGAGATGGCACTTATTAAGAACAAACTCATCGCCGGATTCTTTCCAATAACATTCCATGACGATGGACAGGATATAACAATAACAAGCTATAGAGGTACATTGAGTAAAGAGGTGCTGGGTGATATAGGGGACGGTAACTATTACTACAGAAGTGCCAGTGTATCTATAATACAGCAGTAAGGAGCAGAACATGAAAAAAACAATGACTATTAAACAGATTGATAATAGTGCAACAATGCTTAAGAATTTACAGGGTTTAAGAAAGCATTGGCCTGTAAAAGTAAACTATGCGATTGCAAAGAACCTTAAGACATTGTTAGGAGAAGTAGATATTTTTGTTACACAGAGAACTGAAGTAATACAGAACAATGTGCTTAAAGATGAAAATGGGAATGCTGTCATGGATGGAGATTCTTACCAGTTCCCAGAAGGTAAAGAGCAGGAAGTTGTAAAAGAGATTGATGAGATGTACAACATGGAAACGGATGTTGATGTACATATGATTAAGATGGATGACATATCTGTATGTGATTCTGACAGCAGGTACGATGGAACTACATTAGAGGATATTGCGGCCATTGAATTTATGATCGAGGATTAAGCTTATGTATAATAATGTATCAGAGCAATTTGCAACAACAATTAGATCACCATCGCGAACATTTAACTTACGATTAAAGATAAATGGTAAGTGGATTGACGCTGGCTTTAAAAAGATGAGCTATGAGACCGCTTCCACATCTGATGAGGGTATACAGATAGGTTCGGCTGTTGCAGCTAAGATAGAACTGACAGTAAAAAGAATAAATGAGTTGTTTGAAAACACAGAGATTCCTATAGAGATAGGATTGAAACTGCCAAGCGGAAAGTATGAGTATATTCCACTTGGCTTTTTTACTGCAGAACATCCAACGCTTGACCAGGCAACCACAACATTTACGGCTTACGACAGAATGATGAAGACCACAGGTGTATATGTATCTGAATTGACATATCCTGCAAGTGCAGAATCTGTTTTAAAAGAGATAAGTACTGGATGTGGCGTTCCCTGTAATGTATCTGGCTTGAATGGAATAACTATTGATACTGCACCGGTAGGATATACCTATCGTGAGGTTATCGGATATATCGCTTCTTTAGCTGGAGGTTTTGCTTGCGTAGACAGAACTGGAACAATTGTTATTAAGTGGTATGAGGATAATGGCTATACGATAAATGAATCACGAATAATGACATTTGAAAAGAATGAGAGTGATTACCATTTAGATTATCTTACATGTAATGTTGACAGTAATACTTCTTTTACAGTAGGAAGTGGAACTTTGGGAATAACATTTGATAATCCACTTACAACAGAAGAAAAGCTTAACTCTGTATACAAGAAAGTAAGAGGATTTGCGTATAGAGGCGCAAGCTTAAAGACGCTAGGAGATATTCGACTGGATCCATGGGATATTGTAACTGTTGAAGAATTAGGTAAGACTTATAAGGTTCCGGTTATGAATATAACTCAGGAATATGATGGAGGTCTTGCCATGACTATTACAGCTTATGGCAAAACAGAAACTGAAACAGAGACAGATTATAAAGGACCATCTACTAAGCTTGTAGAACGAACATATGCGGAAATGATGCTTACTAAGGAACTGGTTTCTAAAAAGGTAGATGCAGAATGGGTTAAGGCTAATACGGTAACTGCAGAGACTATTGTGTCTGTAAACAATGAGCTGCAGTATATTAAGAACAATTACCTTAAATCTAATGAGGCAGACATAAAGTTTGCAACAATAGAAGAGGAAAAGGTAATAAAATCTGACATAGAGCAGCTTAATGTTAAATATGAGAAAGTAGGCATATTAGATGGTGATGTTGCTGGTATTAAAACATTAATGTTTGGCTCTTCCACTGGCAAAAGCATTACTACAGATTTTGCCAACAGTGTTGTGAGCATGATAGGTACAGCACAGATAAAGGATTCTATGATAGATTCCTTAGATGCAAAGAAAATAAAGGCTCTGGACATTGATACCACAGATGTAAAGGTACACAGCAAAGACGGCAAATCACAGTGGACTGATAACACTATTCAGATTAGTGATAGCAATAGGCTTCGCGTTCAAATCGGAAAAGATGCATCAGGTGACTATAACATGTATGTGTGGGATTCAAAAGGCAGCTTGATGTTTGACGCGTTAGGACTTACAGCAAAAGGCATACAAAGAGAGATTATCAGAAATGATATGGTATCTCAGGACGCAAATATATCAGCCGGGAAGCTGGATATAGCAAGTCTTTTTAATGCTATTAACAATGATGGCACACATACGCTTAAGAGCAACAAGATATATCTGGATGATGCAGCACAGACACTTAATGTTCTTCTGCAGGATATAAAAACCGGTTCTGGAAAGGATTATTCTGAGTGGGGCAGCCTATTAAAACAATCTGATGATTTTATAACACAGAAGCTTTGGTGGACTGAGAACATAGACGGAATCAGCGTTAAGGAAAAGTTTTCTAATGTAAACCAGACATTGCAGGAATATAGTGTAAGTTTATCTAATATGGCCAAGTATGACGATGAAATATACCTGATATCTTATGCGCCAACAAAGGATAATTATCCGGCTTGGGATTGGTGTGTTCCTGTGTATCCGGCTGATACACAGTTTCCACGTGAAGAAACATGGCAGTATAACGATACGGAGTGGGATAAGTATATTGGAAAGATTGCTTACTGGGAAAACGAAGGAAGAGCATGGCGGTTTATTCGTAATGAGGATGGAAGCCATAGTTGGAAAGAGATACCTAATTCGGAAACGGCTTACATGCTAAGACAAAATTCTGCATTAAGAATCAATCTTGATAGCATAAGTAACAGTTTGTCATTAACTCAGCAGGATTTAAAGGGCAATTATAGCACAACAACGCAGATGAATAACGCTATAACACAAGCAATAACTAAGGAAAGTAATAGTATTAAGCTAGAAGTATCTGGCACCTATGCAACTAAAAATGATATTAATAATCTACAAATTGGTGGAGTCAATAGATTCATAAAAAGCACTGTAACTCCTAATAAGTATATAACAGCCACTGGCATAATAACAGATGGCGGTAACTATTGGGATTTGACGGACTACATAGATGTGTCTAAGTGGAAAAACTATGTAGCGAGTGGATGGACCAATCTGGGTAATGCACCGGCTACTTGTTTTTATGACAGCAATAAAAAGTTTATCAGCGGAGTAGCAGATAAATCTACTGGAGTAAGAGGTTCTCTGCCAGTTCCTTCTAATGCTGTATATATGCGTTTTAGCTTTGCACATGTAGATACAAACAAGCTAAAAATAGAAAAGGGTACAAAAGCTACAGATTATTCTCCAGCACCAGAAGATATTGATGTTAAGTTTAACAATTATGCTACAACAGCAAGCCTTGAAGCATACATTAAGAAAGACCCAACGACAGGGGAACTTAAATCTGCAATTGAAGCTATTGCAGATGATATAACACTTAATGCAAGTGGAACAATTAATATTAGTGGTAATAAGTCTGTTAATATCAATGGTAATCTGTTCACGCTTACATCTACTAATACTACTATTTCAGCAGATGGTTCGATAGACTGTAAGAAGCTAAAAGCTGTTAATGCTGATTTAGAAGGCACATTTAAAAATGTAAATGTAACTGAAGAAGGTATTACAATGACCACTACTCTTATTGGTGGTGAATACCTTATGAAAAGTAGCACTGGCGCCTATCTGAAAATACAAGGACATTTTATAAATCTGTCAAACGAAGACGGAACAAGAAATGCTGTAAGCATTCGCCGTGATGGAATATATGTTGATGATTATTATTATATCAGAAGCGGTGATGCATATTATAACTTAATGGATTGGATACGACATAGTGAGACAGCTGGTACGGTAGATATAAGTGGAAATAACTGTTATATAGAGGGTTATTACTATATAAGGCACCATGGTGAATGGTGGAAATTAGAAGACTATGTCAAAGACATAGCAAATAATTAATATAAATCCGCACAGCGGTAGAAAGGAAAACAATATGTTAAATACAACAAAGAATACATCAATGAATGGAAATAGTTCTATAGAGGAAAAGGCTGTAGTTACATTTTCAGCCAGCATACCTTCCGCAGGTGAGATAACTATTAATAAGAGAATTGCAGACAGAAGAGCATATATTGAGAATCAAGAAGAATGCGATACAGATTTTGCTAATTTTGAAGCAGAGGTGATGGCAGCACTTAAGGAGATGTAATTATGAGCTTAACAGGATTTATTTCTTACAAAAGAGTAGGTTGGACGGGGCAAACACCGTGGAACCCAACCAATCTTAACATAATGGATAAGGGAATTAAAGATAACAATGACATGATTGCGAATCTCAGAAGCGAGGTAAGTGCACTAAACAGTAATATCGCATTCTATAATTGCTTTATGAAAAATTTCATATCTGAAAGCGATTGCTATGGATATGGATATAATTATATCATTTACAATAAAATGCAAAAAGTCGGCATGTGTAAATTTACAAGCAAAATAGAAAATACAAGTACAGATATAACAGATTTTAAGTTTCAATATAATATCAAAGATGTATTTACTAAAGCCGGCTTAACATCAGATTCTATTAAAATATTAGGCGGTACATGGCAGTGTTATAACGCAGACGGAAAAATCATCAACAAACTAATAGGTTACGGCGCATGTATTAGGCAATCATCAGGAATAATAAGGCTTGAGCGTTATTATACGACAGATGGAAAAATAGGTGCATGGGCAGCTTCAGAATTTGTTAAAGGTTGTTACATATATGGTGAATTTTTATTTTCACTATAAAAGAATTAAGTATTAGCAATTCTTTCATTAAATTTAAAAAGTTGCCCTCGACATGCACCTCTGCTTGAATCGAATTTAACTTTGCCAGATTCTGTGTTATATATTATTTTTGTTGTTTTAGCCGTGTCAATTAAATCTTCATATATATTGTATACGCCACACAATCTTAGAGTATTGTTAAGAGAAATTACACTTATTTGGAAATTTTGAATATGTGAATTAAGATAAAGATAAGTTCCATTACCTAACTCTAAAGGTAGAGAAGACCACTCTGGACAACCAGAGGCGGACACTCTCTGCCTTTTTTAATGATATTACTGTTTTGTGAACATATATCTGAAAAATAAATAAGAAAATCCATAAACATGGCCATAAGTGGTTATGTTTATTTGTTATACACATTTGCCAGTCTTAGGACTGGCTTTTTAAATATTATAAGGAGGTATCTAAGATGTACTATGATGATTCTTAACCAGAACATATAACAAGATAAAAATTAGAGTTGCACCAGTGCAACAGAAAGGACATTATATGGAAAAATTAAAAGTAATTGTGACAGCGGTGTGGAGCATTATATTAAGTGCTCTGGGAATTCTGGCAATCCCGGTATTATTACTTATAACATGTAATTTGATAGATTATTTTACAGGTATTGCAGCTTCTAAATTTAGAAAACAACAGATAGATAGTTATAAGGGAATAAGAGGAATTGCAAAGAAAATATGTATGTGGCTTTTAGTAGGAGTTGGTGTGATAATAGACCAGCTCCTTTCTTATTCTGCAAAAGTTGTAGGAATAACATTACCTTTTACATTTCTTGTAGCATGTGTCGTAGCAATCTGGCTTATATGCAACGAAATCATAAGCATATTAGAAAATATCAATGACATTGGAGTAACACTTCCACCATTTTTGCAGCCAATAGTGAAGAATCTTAAGTCACAGGTAGAAAAGAAAGCAGATATAGAAGAAAGAGAGGATAAGTAATATGAGAACATTTCCAGTGATTAGCACAAAGTATGAGCATGTAAACAACTTTATTAACACTCTTGCACCAGTGGTGTGCAATGCATGGATTAAATACAGAAGAGAAGAAAAGAAAACAATAAGCCCAGCTGTAATTCTTGCACAGGCTGCTAAAGAATCTGGTTGGAATTTAGGGGCTGCTTCACTTTTTGGAATTAAGGGAAGCGATGCAGAATATGATACAACAGAGTACATAGATGGAGAATATGTAAACATTAAAGATTCCTTTGAAAAGTATCCTGATGTAATGGGTGCTGTATATGGATATCTCGATCTGATGCAGTGGAATAATTATGATGATGCAACAGCAGCAAATACAGTCGAAGGAGAGCTTTATGGTCTTACAAATGCTGTGAACAATACAGACAGAGATGCAGAAGGCAACTGGGTTGGATATAATTATGCAACTGCTCCAGATTACTATGAGACAACACTTGCTATTATTAACGACTTTGACCTTAGAGCATTTAATGATTATGTATGGTCTGTTGTTAATGAAAAAGATGATACAGAAGAGATAGAACAGCCTTCAGAAAAACTTAATGAGAGTGTTATTGATGCAATTTACCGTGGTGAGTACGGTGATGGAGAAGAACGCAGACAGAAGCTCGAAGCTGCAGGTTACAACTATGCAGATTATCAGGCCGCCATGGAAGCTAAGTATTATCCTAAAGAGGAAAGCGAGGATGAGCCGGCAGAGGAAGCACCACAGGAGACAGAAGAAAGAACGGCAATAGTAGAACCAAGAGAAGGTTTCTGGCAGGTTGCAGAAAGAGCATTAGGAGATGGTACAAGATATCTTGAATTAGCAGAGTTTAACGATATGGATATTAGTACACCGCTATATGCAGGCATGGAGTTAAGACTTCCCAACTAATTTGGATTGCACATATAACAGCATTGTGATAACATATATATAAATAGGTAGAAAGACAGTCAAAATGTGTACACTGTTTCATTGTACACATTTTGTACACAATATGGATTAAATAATGTTGATTTAGAATAAATCAGAATAATCTAATATAAATCTGTAAAGCTCTTAAACCTGCATAAATGCTGATAAAAACAGCATGATAATAAACATAAATAAATTGTAAAAATTTGATTTCAAAGTTGGGTAATAACCCTATGGTTGGTGCTACTGTAGCTGTTGCTGTTTCCATTGAGGAAGCTGCTAAGAACGGTAAGTTCTAATAAAAAGTAATTGACAAAATATTGGAGAGCAACAGGTGATAAAAACCTGTTGCTCTCTTTTTTAATGCTTGACTTTTAGTGGAAATGTGGATATTCTTTACGGAATAAAAATATTGAGAGATAATGAAAGGAAGATTATGAATTTTTTAGTTAATAAAATACTTGATGATGGTAGCGTTTCATATGGTCTTACAGGCTCAGGATATGTGGTATTAATAATTGTCTGTGTCTTATTAATGACTATAGGATGTTTTGCAAGAGATAATAATAGTAAACTGAATGTAAAACATATTGCATTTGCAGCAATGGCTATAGCTCTTGCGGTTGCGACTTCCATGATTAAAGTTATTAAACTGCCAATGGGAGGTTCAGTTACACTTTTCAGTATGTTATTCATAGTGCTTATAGGATACTGGTATGGAATAAAGACTGGTCTGACAGCAGCTATTGCATATGGAGTTTTGCAGTTATTACTTGATCCATATATCCTGAATATTCCTCAGGTGCTTCTTGATTATATATTAGGCTTTGGAGCACTTGGGTTGTCAGGAATATTTTCTAAATCAAAACACGGTCTTGTGAAGGGATATATTATAGGAGTTATAGGCAGATTTATATGTTCATTCTTGTCTGGCTGGATATTCTTTGCCGTGTATACACCGGATTTTTTTAATAGTGCGATACTTTATTCAGTTGTTTACAATGGCTCGTATATTGGGCTTGAAGCAGTGGTAACTCTTGTAGTTATATCCCTCCTCCTGTTAATAAAGCACTGGCATATGTTAAAAATAATCTTGTATAGAATAATTGGATAAATAATATAAAAAACTCATGCAGATTGTGGTAAATGTGATTACTTCAATCTGCATGAGCTTTTTATAAGTCGGCGTGACAGGATTTGAACCTGCGGCCTCGTAGTCCCGAACCACGCGCTCTACCAAACTGAGCCACACGCCGATATTTAAATGTGACTTATATATTATAACGTATTTATGAGGAAGTGCAAGAGAAAGAATAAAATATATTTATATATATTTATACGATAAAAATAACT
>ULWC01023382.1_pt1 | contig 17327 bp, 10 predicted proteins | sample 1959931 | NCBI WGS metagenome assembly ULWC01 (sample SAMEA4835801, study PRJEB28245) | human gut metagenome | biome: gut microbiome; material: fecal sample | place: Denmark | collected 2008
GCGGCGCAGATCTCATCGTAGGTGGCTGGAGTGTTGAGCTCGCAGGTAAGGTCTACGAAGGAAACGTCAGAAGTAGGAACACGGAGAGACATACCGGTAAGCTTGCCGTTGAGCTCAGGAAGAACCTTACCTACAGCCTTGGCGGCACCTGTTGATGAAGGGATGATGTTCTCGAGGATTCCACGACCACCTCTCCAGTCCTTCTTTGAAGGTCCGTCAACGGTCTTCTGGGTAGCGGTGGCAGCGTGAACGGTTGTCATAAGGCCTCTCTTCACACCGAACTTGTCGTTGAGCACCTTGGTGATAGGAGCAAGGCAGTTGGTGGTGCAGGATGCGTTGGAGATGATGTCCTGTCCAGCGTAGGTCTTGTGGTTTACACCATAGACGAACATAGGGGTGCTGTCCTTTGAAGGAGCTGACATGATGACTTTCTTAGCGCCGGCCTGGATGTGCTTGCGGGCTGTCTCGTCAGTAAGGAAGAAGCCTGTTGACTCAACAACTACGTCTGCCTCAACCTCGTTCCACTTGAGGTTTGCAGGATCCATCTCAGCGGTGACACGGATCTTCTTGCCGTTTACTACAAGGTGTCCGTCCTCAACCTTTACGTCGCCCTTGAATGCTCCGTGAACTGAGTCGTACTTGAGCATGTAAGCAAGATACTCTGGATCGAGAAGGTCGTTGATACCTACAACCTCGATGTCGTTTGAGAAGTTCTCAACCGCTGCACGGAAAACCATACGGCCGATACGGCCAAATCCGTTAATACCAAGTTTTACCATTTTATTAGATATTAAATAAGTTGTTAATACTTTTCTTTACTAAACTAACCGCAGCCTTTCACTGCAAAAGCGATGCAAAATTATTAAAAAATTGCGGAAATTAATATATTTGTGGGCTAAAATATTAATAGAATGTCTGATGAACTGAATATACTGCTGACAAACGACGATGGTTATCAGGCTGGTGGCATACATTCGCTGGCTGACATGATGCGTCAATTTGGCAGAATCACGGCAGTCGCGCCGAAATTCCACCAGTCCGGGATGTCAATGGCGGTCTCGATGGGTGGCAGGGCGATCGCCTACAAGGAACTCCCGACGGAGGATGGAGTGCGTTGGTCCTACCTCGATGCCACTCCGGCAAGCTGCGTGAAGTATGGCCTGGACGAGATCTTCTGGCCTCAGAAGCCGGATGTCGTGGTCTGCGGAATCAACCACGGCTCCAACGCTGCCACCGCGGCGAACTATTCCGGAACCCTAGGCGCGGCGGAGGAGGCCGCCCTGAACGGAATATTAGGCATCGGAGTCTCGCTCGACACTATGAGCCTGGACGCGGACTTCTCCGTTGTCAATGAATATTTCCCCGGCATATTCAGAAAACTTTGGGCGTGTCATAACCCGAAGTCAGGAATATATTATAATGTCAATTTTCCGAATATTCCGGCATCGGCTGTCAAAGGCATCCGTGTGGGACATCAGGGGCTGGGGCATTGGGAGAAGGAGTTCAAGCCTTGGGACGCTGAGCTTTTCGCCAAAAGAGGAGTCCGTCCGGAGGATCTGGGGCACACGTCATTCCCGAAGGCCGAGGAGGGGGAGACCCTTTACATGATGGTCGGGGAATTTAAGGACGATTCGCCGGTGGATGACATTCTGGCTGATCACCACATCCTGGCCGATGGCTACATCTCCATTGTCGCCCACAACATCAACAGTTCGGACCACGAGGAGATCGCCAGGTTGAACGGACTTGGGTTCAATGAAGATTTTTAAAGAATATGCGCTACTATATCATAGCCGGAGAGGCGTCCGGGGATCTGCACGGATCCAATCTTATGCGGGGGCTTTACGCTGAGGACCCCGAGGCTGACATCCGCTTCTGGGGCGGAGGGCTTATGGATGCCGTCTATAAGGAGCATCAGCAGGGAACCGGCCTCGTGAAGGACTATAAGGATGGGGCTGTCATCGGCTTCACCCAGATTCTGCTCCACGTCAGAGCCTTCGCCAAAAGGTTCACGGACTGCACCACGGACATCCTCCGCTGGAAGCCGGACGTGGTGATTCTCATTGACTATCCCGGATTCAACTTCCGTGTCGCCGAGTTCGCCCACAAGGCCGGATTCAAGGTCTTCTACTACATCGCCCCTAAGGTCTGGGCCTCCAGGGAGAGTCGTGTGAAGAAGCTCAAGGCGTTCGTGGACAAGCTGTTCATCGTGTTCCCGTTCGAGATCCCGTACTTCACTGAGAAAGGCGTTGACTTTATATATAAAGGTAATCCGCTGATCGATGCGATCGACAATTCTGAGGCCTTCAAGGAGACCCGTGAGGAGTTCCTGGCGAAGACGGGGCTGCCTGACAGGCCGATGATCGCCCTCCTGGCCGGATCCAGAAACGGCGAGATCAGCTCGATGATGCCGACCTTTATGGAATTTGCCGACAGGCTGCATTCCATCCCTGAATATTCAGAATACCGCTTCGTCGTGGCGGCTGCTCCGGCCCGCTCGGAGAGCGACTACACCAAGTACATAAGGGGGCGTGAATATGTCAGCGTGGTCTTCGGCCAGAGTTATGCCGTGATGCGTCACGCCAAGGCCGCGGTGGTCAATTCCGGCACGGCTTCGCTGGAATGCGCGCTGATCGGGACTCCGCAGGTGGTCGCCTATAAGGGTTCTGATCTTAACTTCCAGATAGCCAAGTCGATAATAAAGATCCAATATATCAGTCTCGGCAATCTGATTCTTGACCGGATTTGTTTCCGGGAGCTTCTCCAGTACTATTTCACGCCGGAGAACGTGCTGAACGAGGTCCGGAGGATGATCGAGGATGAGGAGTATCGTTCCACGATGCTGTCCGGCTATCAGGAGATCCGTGACGCTCTCGGTGGAGAGGGCGCTTCGGCTGCTGTGGCAAGAGCGATGATTGAAGAATTAAGAAAGTGACCAAAGAACAGGATATTAACACATTGAATATGAAAAGAATAGCATTGATCGCATTGATGATTGTGGCCGGAACCGTGGCTGCGTATTCGCAGACAGAGCAACAGCTGCCGACGGAAATTTACGTTGAAGGCGCGAAGAACCATGTCCAGGGAATCGCCTACGACAGCTCCGCCGGCAACATGTACTTCTCTTTCACGACCAGCTTCATCAAGACGGACATGGAAGGAAAGGTTGTGGGTTCAATAGACAGGATCCAGGGACATCTTGGAGCGATGACATTCAATCCTTCGGACAGAAAGGTTTACGCCTCTCTCGAATGTAAGGACGATGTCATCGGAGCCGGACTTTCCTCTTTCGCCAAAGGCAGGTCGATGTTCTACATCGCGATCATTGACGTTGACAAGGTCACGGAGGTCGGCATGGATTCCGAGAACAATGACGCTTTCCGGATTGTCTGTGTCAAGGACGCCACTAGGGACTACCACATGACCGGCTTTGCCGACAAGGAATATGAGCATTTTTACGGCTGCTCCGGAATCGACGGCGTGACGATCGCTCCGGAACTCGGCAAGAAAGGCGGAAAGAACTATCTCTATGTGGCTTACGGCATCTACGGCGACCTTGGCCGCAACGACAACAACCATCAGGTGCTGCTCCGCTACGACATCAGGAAGCTTAATGAATATGCAGGGAAGGTGAAGTTCGGGGATTTCTATGGGGAAGGTCCGGACAAGCCTTTGGACAAGTATTTCGCCTACACGGGCAACACGAACTGGGGTGTGCAGAACCTGGCTTACGACGCGGAGACGGGGAAGATGTTCATGGCTGTGTACAAGGGGCGCAAGAGCATATTCAAGAATTATGACTTGTTCGTGTTTGACATGGCTGAAAAGCCTGTCAAGAAGTCGTTGGCCGGTGTCCTCTACGACAGGACGAAGCATAAGGTGATCGGTTCGCGGGAGAATCCTGTTTCCGGATTTTACTTCAAGTACGGTTCCACCGGTATTTGTCCAGTGGGCGGCGGGCTGTACTATTTCGCGGAACCGGGAAAGAGTTCCGTCACCGGCAACCAGTACTCCAGGACCCGACTTTACCGTTGGACCGGTGATCCGGACAACCCGTTTGAGAGATTGTAGTGCTGCCTAAGCCACAAAACATCTAAGTGCTGATCCGGTAAATTTGTTGGTAAATTTCATCGCAGGGTAGTAAATTTCGTGTGTCTGACGAAATCTACTACCCTGCTTTTATTGTCCATTGGAAGGTGTTGTCTAAATTTACGATTGAATTTTAACACAACACCTTATGACAAATTTTTTAGAAAGGGTCGGCGTCGGGATTGTTCTGCCCCTGTGTCTGTTGATGTCCTTCGGATGTGCGGACTACTCCCCGGACATCGACAACATCCACAAGAGGCTTGACGCCATGGAGGACAACCAAATCGCCACCATCGAGAGTCAGGTCGTCTCGGTCAACTCCTCGATTTCCAATTTTGAGAAGGCCGATGCGGATCTGAAGGAAATGATCGCGAACCTTCAGAAGACAGCGGGGAAGTTTGAGAAAACAATCTCGGAGAACGGGGAAAGCATCTCAGCATTGAAGACCGGCCTTGAGAAAGCGGTCGAGGATCTTAAAAACAGCGACAGGGCGGACAAGGAATATGTCCTTGACTCCCTCGGCAAGGCCAAGGCCATGCTGCTTGCGTTGCTGGAGTCGGAGAAGACCGAGTTGAATGGCAAACTGACTTCAATCAACAACACCATCTCGTATCTTCAGAAAAAGGATGCCGAACTTGAGAAGAAAATTACGGATTTGAGAATCTACATCGACAAGGAACTGAAGGAGACCAAGGACTGGGCTAATGCGACATTTATGACTTTGGACCAGTATAACGCCATTGTGGACCAGCTCGGCGGGATCGAAGGCGAGATAGCTGGCCTCAAAACCTCGATGACTAACCTTGAGACCCGTCTGACGGAGAAATATTCAAAGGATCTGAAGACAGCGTCGGATGGAGTGAAGTCCAAACTCGCGGGGGAGGTCGATGGTCTGAATGACAGGATCGACAAGGTGGTCTCTGACATCACCAAGGCCTACACCGACGCCATCGCCACTTTCCGTGAGGAAATGGAAAAATGGTGGAACGAAAGCCTGAAGAAAGCCATCGATGACAGCGAGGCCTCTATGAAATCGTGGGTGAACAGCACTTTGGACGGCTACTGGACGATCGCCCGGACCAAGGATTCCCTCAAGGCGCTTAATGATGACATTGAGAATCAGCTTGAGGCGCAGAAAAAACTGTTGAATGATTTGATCAGTGAAAACGCGGGGGATATTACTGCTCTTGAGGACAGGTTGAAGAAAGTCAATGATGACCTTAAGGCGTTGGCGGATCGTTTCCCGGTCTTCACGTCCGACTTGAACAAGGCGAAGGAGGATCTTACCACTGCCTACAAGAAAGCAATCGAGGATGCCATCACTGATTTCAAGGGTGTTTTTGAGGCTACGATCAAAGCTCGTGTTGATGCCGCGTATGACAGTTTCACGAAAGCATTTTCGACAAAAGAGGCTGAAATGAGGAGGGTGATGGCTTCTATCAATAGCGATCTCGCTTCCCTTGATTTCGCTGGCCTTATTTCCTCCTTTGACTCCGTGATGCAGTCTCTGGCGTTTGTCCCGACGAGCGATGACGGGAGTGTGACTCTCTCCTACAACGTCGAGTCTTTGGAAAAGACCATCGATGTCTCTCTGGAGATCCGCCCTGAGCGGCTGCTGTCCTCAATAGGAGCCGCTGATGTGTCGGCGTATGCGTTGCTCACAAAGACAAGGGCTTCGGTCGGGGATGAGGTCGCTCTGAAAGTTCAGAGAATCACCAAGGCAAAGAACGGAGTCCTGAATGTCAGGATTGAGCCCGGGGTACTGTTGGATGACTTTATTGCAGGACGAGTCTCCGCCGGTTTCAGGGTCGTTGTCCGTGACGTTTCCACACGGTTCACTCCTTTGAAAGTCGCGAAAATAAGACCGCCTTTGATCCAATATACTACCGCGTCCGGAAGTATGGTTGACATTTCTTCATCTTTATATGCTAAAGACGCGAATAATAAAACTTTGAACATCGTGCACACCAAGTATGGTGAAATCGGCTTTGACGGTGATGCAGACAAAGTGAATCTTAATTGGTATAAATCTGCTGACTTAAAGACAATCAAGCTCCTCAAGAAAGCAAAGCCTGATTACGAGATATATTTTCGAGACTGCAATCTTCTTGAAGAGGTGGATCTTGAGTTATTGGACGTGTCGGCAGTCACTAATTTTCAACAGTCATTTTATAATTGTAGTAAGCTGACTACAAAATCGTTGAAAATCTCCTCTTGGAGGCCTCAGAACCTTGATTATACCAACTTTACATTCTATGGATGCTCAGGGTTGACTTCCTTGGATTTGTCCAAATGGAAAATGGATAAGGTGACTAGCGTGCCTGGAATGTTCAATGGATGTTCGTCGCTTGAGACGTTGGATTTGTCAGGTTGGAATTTGGATAAAGCAAACTGGCACGATGTCAGTGATAATTATGGAAAGACGGTGAGGTGTATGTTCTATGGTTGTAAGAAATTGAAGACCATCAGAATGGTAGGCTGCAGCAACGCCACTATGAATCTGGTCAAGCGTGATCTTGGTGTGGCCGGCATAAACCCTACAATCGTGACCCGATAACCCTAAAATGGAAGAATCAATGAATATAATAAGAATATTACCGGCTCTTCTGAGCCTGATTCTGCTGGTGTCCTCCGGATGCGCTGACTACGATGCTGAGTTCAAGCGTGTGGATGACCGCATCGATGAAATCGAGAACAACCGCATCCCGTCCATCGACAAGCAGCTTGAAAAGATAAACGCTTCACTCCCGGAGTTGGAGCGGACAGATTTGGAAATCAAGAAGATGATCGAGTCCTTGGACAAGACCGCCGATGATCTTCGCAAAGACATCGGTGAGAACGAGAACCGCGTTTCAGAGGTTCGCTCTGAACTCGAAAAGGCTGTCAAGGAACTCCAGGACAGTGACAAGACCAACAAGGAGGAACTGATCGCTGCCATAAATGAAGCCAAGGCTACCGTCTTGGCCAATCTTGAGGCGATGAGGACGGAAATGCAGGGCAAACTGTCCGACATAGATGAAATGATCTCTGATCTGAAAGATAAGGATCAAGAATTGGAGAAACAGATTTCTGTTCTCAAGACCTATGTTGATGATGAATTGAAAGGCATCAGGGACTGGGCCACAGCCACATTCGCGACGTTGGAGCAGTATAATGGTATTGTGGAACGGATTGGAGGGATCAACACGGAGATGTCTGAACTGAAGAAGTCTTTGTCTGACCTTGAGACCCGCCTGACAAACAAGTTCGACGAGGATTTGAAAAAGGCGGTCAGTGACCTTGAATCCAAGATAGGTGAGGAAGTTTCCGGTCTTAATGGCAGGATAGACAAAGAGGTGTCAGATCTTACACAGGCTTACACATCGGCCATCGCCAAGACTCGCGCTGAGCTTGAAAGCGCATGGACAGAAAAGGTCAAGACCTCTCTTGAGGAGTTGGAGAAATCCCTTAAACTTTGGGTGAACGAGAAACTTACAGCCTACTGGACGATAGAGGAGACCAAGGCGGCTCTTGAGGCTCAGAAAAAGGATCTCGAAAACCAGTTGAAGGCTCAGGAAGCCTATCTGAGAGGATTGATCGATGCTAATGCGGGAGAGATCAAGGACCTGAAAGAGGCTCTGACAGAGACCGAGAACGCTCTTGCGGACAACGCCAAGAGCCTGGAGGACTTGTTCTCGGAGCTTGAGCAGGCAAAGAAGGACATCAAGGTTGCTTATGAGGCCGCGATCAATGATGCCATAGCTTCGTTGAAAGGTGTTATGGACAAAGAACTTGCCGACAGGATAGACAGCCTCAACAACAGTTTTGCCGAGAGAGTCGAGGCGTTGGAGTCAAGGATTGAGAAATGCAAGGATGACTTGGCTTCGATAATCGAGGCTGTAGAGGACGCGCGTGATAAGATAAGAAACGTGATATCATCGTTTGTATATTTCCCGACATATTCAGATGGATCGGTTGAGGTCTTCTGTGAAGGTGACAAGAAGTCTCTGACATTGAAATTCGAGGTCCGTCCGTTCTCAGCCGCCGAGGCTCTTAATGTAGACAATGTGTCGATCCTCACTCAAAACGTGGAGCCAAAAAACTATGTTATTCCTCTTAAGTTGAGCGGAATCACAAGCACCGGGAACGGCATCGTTCTGATGGACATAGATGCTTCCGGCCTTCCTCTCATCTTTACAAATGGTTCTAGTAAGTTCAACGTTCTGGTGTCAATAAGAGATGCTTCCAAAGGGTGGGATATGATTTCCGGATTTATTCCTATTGTCCCTGTTGTGGTGACAAACCCTTAAGAAAAAGACTTGTATGACTGTTAACATTAGAGAAAAATGAAAGAATATATTGGAAAAATAAGACTGGTCTTGATGAGTGTGGGTCTTGCCGCAGCTTTCGGCTGCGCGAACTATGCTCCGGACCTTGATGAGATTCATGAGGATCTGAACGGAAAGGATGCGTGGGTCACATCCATAAACCAGCAGATTGAGAAGATCAACGCTTCCATTCCGAAGTTGGAGCAGACCGACAAGGACATGAAGGACATGATCGGTTCCCTGGAGGAGACCGCCGGCGATCTCAGGAAAGCTATCACGGAGAATGGGAAACGGATTTCAGCAGTGAAGTCCGACCTTGAGAAAGCGGTGGAAGAATTGAGGAAAAGCGACAATGCCAACAAGGAAGAACTTATCAGGGCAATAGAACAAGCCGAAAAAGAGGTTCTTGTGACTCTTGAGACAATGAAGTCTGAGATGAACGTGAAATTGTCAGACATAGGCGGCGCGATCTCCGACCTGAAAAAGAAAGATGCGGATTTGGAAGGCAAGATCTCAGATTTGAAATCGTATGCCGGAAAAGAATTGAAAGGCACTGAAGATTGGGTCAAGGCCACTTTCGCGACTTTGGAACAGTACAATGACATCGTGGAGCAAATCGCTGGCATTGATATCGAAATCGCCGGATTGAAGACCTCAATGACTGATCTTGAGGAGCGTCTGACAAAGAACTTCACAGAGTCGTTGAACAAGACTGTCAGCGATCTGGAATCAGCTGTCGCTGACGAGGTCGCCGGGTTGAATGACAGAATCTCAAAAGAGGTTGCTGATCTGACAAACGCTTTCACCGAAGCCCTCTTAAAAGCCCGGAACGAGACTGAGGCAGCCTGGGAAAAGAACCTTAAGGATTCGGTGAATGATTTGAAGTCATCCCTTGAGTCTTGGGTGAATGATAAAATTAAGGCTTACTGGACGATTGAGGAAACGAAGGCGGCCCTTGAGACTCAGAAAAAGGCTCTTGAAGGTCAATTGCTTGTGCAGAAAACCGCTTTGGAGGAAATGATCAAGGCAAATTCGAAAGACATCGAGGATTTGAAGGCGGCCTTGGCCGTGACCAATAAGGCGATTGAGGACAACGCGAAGGAGATCGAAGGCTTAAAGTCGGATTTGGATGAGGTCAAGGCTGAGGTCAAAGAGGCGTATGAGAGAGCCATCAGAGATGCGATAGCCTCCCTGCGAAATGAGTTGTCTGCGGACATCACGGCCGCGATCAATGATGCGGACAGTAAGGTTCAGGGCGAGATTGATCGAATGAGTTCGGAAATCCGGAAGATGGAGAAATCTGTCAGCAACAAGATAACACAGGCTCAGAATGCTGTCAACAAGGTGCTGTACAGAATACAGTCTTTGGTTTATGTCCCTTATACCGAGGATGGAGTAGCTGTAGTGACAAGATATGGCTCGGGTTCCATTGTGAAATTCGTGACGTTGGAATTCGAGGTCCGGCCTTCCTCCGCGCTGTACTATCTGAAAAAGGATAACATTAAGATAACGGCGCATTATCCGAATAATGAACAGAAGGATCTTTACATAAATAATGACAATGACTTTAAGGTGTATGGCGGTTATATTGTCATCAAGGTGAACGCCACCTACATCTCTGATTCGTTTGTGCGGGGCGAGATGGCAGCCTTCGCCAGAGTCCACATCGAGAACGAGACGATGGGCTGGAATCTGTCGTCTGAATATATTCCTTTGAGGATGGCTGAATGAGCGGTTGAGAGCAACACTTTGATTGATGAATAATAAACAACTTCGACTTCATTCCTCTTAGTAAGCGTTTAAAAATAAGTTGAACTAAATTTTGTGTCAGATTTATGAGGATAGATTTCTTTTGGAAGAAGCAGTGTGCCGGTGGCACATGACTGATGAGAAAAGAAATTTAGACCATAAAGATATACAAATTGTTCAAGTTATTTTTTAATGATTACTTAAAGTCGTGGATGGCGCTTTGGAGCCGGACATGATCAACGGTCATGTGTATGTCGAGATGGGCGACGGCCTGAAATGGGCCAACTGCAACGTGGGCGCGGACAAGCCTGAGGAAGTCGGGGCGCTTTTCGCCTGGGGTGAGACGACACCGAAGGCCACGTATTCCCTGGACAACTACAAATGGTACAAGGATGGGAACTACACCAAGTACAATTCCACAGACAGCAGGCAGATCCTGAGCAAAGAGGATGATGCCGCCACCGCCAACTGGGGAGGAACTTGGCGTACTCCGACCAGTAATGACATCTTTAAACTTTTGGATTATTGTAAGTGTACATGGGATGATGCAAGAAACGGCTATGTCCTGACAAGTGAATCTCCTGGTTATGAAGGTAACAGCCTCTTCTTCCCGTCACCGGATTATAATCCGACCATTTACAAGGGATTGTACTGGACCTCATTTGTGAATGTGAATAGGCATGTGGAAAAAGCGGGTGTTTTTTCCATGATCAAGAGCAATGGAATGGTTGGACTCTCGTCAGCCCCTCGCCACCTCGGTCTGCCGATCCGTCCTGTGTCGTTTTAGTGCATGCGGTCAACCTCGGAGCCGTCGGCGACAAGGCCTGTCGGAGTGACGGGGATCAGCGTTTCATGACGCTTAGATCCACAGGCCCCGGAACGCCTTTCACGACGGCCTTGTCGGTGAACTGCCAAAAGGTCCAGCCGTCGAAGTCCGGCCTGTCCTTCTCGTAGTGGGCTATCCAAACAGGATAGTTGTCCGTGATCCTCTTGCTGAGCCAGTCACGGGCAAAGGAAGACCCCGTGTAGACAATAGGCTTTTTACCGTAGTGACCCTCAATGGTTTCCAGCCATTTGAGGGCCTCTTCGTTCAGTTTCTTCATCGACCCTCCCCGGTGGATGGTCTCGATGTCCAGAACCGGAGGCAAGTCCTTGAATCTCAGGTCGCCAACCGTCTTGATGAATAGCCTTGCCTGAGCCTCGCCGTCCTTTGAACTCCTGAAGAAGTGGTACGCGCCTCTTCTAAGGCCAGACCTGCCGGCGTCCTGCCAGTTCCTTTTGAAATCCTTGTCCACCATCGACACCCCTTCCGTAGCCTTTATGAACACGAAACTGACAGGCCTGATGTCTTTAGCCAGATGGTGATCACGGATTGTTTTTCCACGTTTGTCCGTCAGCACGTAAAGGGAATCCCAAACGATGTCGCCGGCGTTGTGGTGGGAGATGTCGATTCCGTAGCGCCAGTCTCCTGGCGGAACCTTGGCCCCTGTCTCGTGTCCGCCTCCGCCACCCTGGCTGATGAACATAACCGCCAGAGCCAGAATGACTGACGCGGCGATGCCGACAGCCGTCCAGACTCCTATATTCACTTTCTTGGGCTTCCTCTTTTTCCTCCGGGGACGTTTTGCCGGTGATGTCCTGGCTTTCTGTGCGCCGGCCTTTTTCCTGGCGGCTGAACCCTGAATATTCTTGTTTTTCGCCTCTGGCATATTCATAAAATCCTTGAAACCGCGGCGACCGTGGCCACCGCCTCACAAAATTAATGAATATTTCTGACTATCTTTGTACGCTGTATATTTAAAGGACTATGAACTGGTTCATCGAGATATTCACGGAACCGTCTTATATTCAGGCGATTCTCGTCCTGTCGCTGATTTGCGTCGCCGGCCTTCTTTGCAACAAGATCAAGATAAAGGGGGTGAGCCTTGGCGTGACGTTCGTTTTTTTCGCCGGGATTGTTGTCGGGCACTTCGGGCTCAGCGTTGATCCGCGTATGCTGGCGTTGGCGCAGAACTTCGGCCTTGTGCTCTTTGTGTTCACCCTTGGCCTGCAGGTCGGCCCGAGTTTCTTCCCTTCGCTGAAGAAAGGAGGAATCAAACTGAATATCCTGGCGTTCGCCGTGCTTCTGGTAGGCACTTTGATGACGTTGGGAATAAGTAAGTTATGCGGAATATCGCTGCCTGTGGCGACCGGACTTCTCACCGGTGCGGCGACCAACACCCCGATGCTTGGAGCGGCGCAACAGACTCTGCTTCAGACCGATCCGGGGGCAGTGGATGTCTCCAACCAGATGGCCACCGCCTGCGCCGTGGGTTATCCTTTCGGCGTGATCGGCGTGATTCTTTGCGTGGTGGTCCTTTCGGTCATATTCCGTAAGAACCGCGGCCCAAAGGACACTCACAACAACCAGACATTCATCAACGAGTTCAGTGTGAGCAATCCGGCTGTCTTCGGCAAGACGATCCGGGACATCATGAAGGACGCGCACATCAGAATTGTAGTGTCAAGGGTTTGGAAATATGGCGGTGAAGGCCGCGGTCAGGTGATCATCCCGGACGGGGACACCGTGCTGGAAAAGGGGGAGCATGTGCTTGTTCTCACCCGAGAGACGGATGCCGGGGCTGCCGAGCAGCTGTTCGGGGAGAAGGTCGTGAAGGACTGGAATAAGAAGGACATCGACTGGAACCATCTGGACGGGATGCTTGTCTCGCGGCACATTTTCGTGACCAAGACGAGCGTCAACGGTGCGAAACTCGGGGAGCTGCATCTGCGCAACGCCTACAGGGTCAACATCACGCGTGTGAACCGGGCTGGAATCGACCTGCTCCCGTCCCGTGACCTGAGGCTTCAGATTGGGGATAAACTGACGATAGTGGGTGAGCAGAAGGCGATTGATCGCGTGGCGGAAGTGCTTGGCAATCAGGAAAAGGAACTTCGTAATCCGAATCTGCTGTTCATTTTCATCGGACTTATGCTCGGATTGATTCTGGGCAGCCTTCCGATTTCCATTCCGGGAATGAGCGTTCCGATCCGTCTCGGGATCGCGGGCGGTCCGATTCTGATCGGCATCCTGATGGGGGCGTTCGGCCCGAGGATCCACTTGACCACCTACACGACGCACAGTGCGAATCTGATGCTCAGGCAGTTCGGTTTGACGATCTATCTGGCCGGATTGGGACTCAGCGCAGGGCCGGACTTTTTCGAGACTGTCTTGAGACCGGAAGGCTTGCTGTGGATCGGGATCAGTGTGTTCTTGGCCATTGTGCCGGTGCTGCTTGTCGGCTTTGTCGCCGCGAAATTCTGCAAGACGGACTATTCGGAGAATGTCGGGATGCTGTGTGCCTCGATGGCCAACCCTATCGCCCTTAACTATGCACTTACCACGGTTGACGATGACGAACCGTCTGTCGCTTACGCCACCGTCTATCCGATGGAGATGTTTCTGCGTGTCATTTCCGGGCAGGTGATGATGCTGCTCTGACGTGATTCCTATTCCTCTGGTCAGGTCACTTCGATGCTTCGACAAGCTCAGCAACCACAGGTTCGGTGACCGGTGATGTCGGTCGTTATTTTGGTCATTGCGCTTTGTGTCATCAGCATAAGGCTGCCGAGCTCCGGTTACCGAACTCTGGTTGCTGAGCTTTGGCTGCCGAGTTCCGGTTGCTGAGCTTGTCGAAGCATACCTACTGGTAAATTTAATGGTAAGTTTCGTTACAAGGTAGTAAATTTCGTGTCTGAACGAAATCTACTACCCTCATTCTTTTGCATTTACCTTCTCCATAATTATTTTTGTTCATTGAATCCCATCGAATATGATCGGAAACTGATAACCTGCTGATGGAAACCTCTGATGGCATTCTGCATGAATTTTATTGAATATCAATACATGATACATTATGACGAAATTTATTGAGAAAGCAGGCATCTGGATTCTGCTGTCCTTGTGCCTGTCAGTGTCTTTCGGCTGCACGGATTATTCTCCAGACTTGGATGAAGTGGAGAAGAGGCTTGACGGCATCGAGGACAACCGGATCGCATCGATCGACAAGCAGATAGAGTCGATCAACGCTTCTCTCCCGAGACTGGAGAAGGCTGACGCTGATCTGAAGAAGATGATTGAGAACCTTCAGACGACAGCGGACGGCCTTGAAAAGTCAATCGCCGAGAACGGAAAAAACATCTCCGATCTTAAAACCGACCTTGAGAAGGCGGTGGAAGACCTCAAGAACAGCGACAGGGCGGACAAGGAATATGTCCTTGACTCCCTCGGCAAAGCCAAGGCCGTGCTGCTTGCGTTGCTGGAGTCCGAGAAGACCGAGATGGACGGCAAACTTGCCTCGATCAACAACACCATCTCGGATCTTCAGAAGAAGGATGCCGAACTGGAAAAGAAGATCTCTGACCTTAAGGACTACACTGACAAAGAATTGAAGGTGACAAAAGACTGGCTCTCCGCCACATTTATGACTTTGGACCAGTACAACGCCATTGTAGAACAGCTCGGCGGGATCAACGGCGAGATAGCCGGTCTCAAGACCTCCATGACGAACCTTGAGACCCGTCTGACGGAGAAATATTCAAAGGATCTGAAGGCAGCGGCGGATGGAGTGAAGTCCAAACTCGCGGGGGAGGTCGATGGTCTGAATGACAGGATCGACAAGGTGGTCTCTGACATCACCAAGGCCTACACCGACGCCATCGCCACTTTCCGTGAGGAAATGGAAAAATGGTGGAACGAAAGCCTGAAGAAATCCATCGATGACTGCGAGACCTCGATGAAGTCCTGGGTGAACAGCACTTTGGACGGCTACTGGACAATCGCCCAGACCAAGGATTCCCTCAAGGCGCTTAATGATGACATCGAGAATCAGCTTGAGGCGCAAAAGACTTTCCTGAATGGCCTTATCGAAGCCAATGCGGCCGACATCAAGGCTTTGAATGACAAGTTGAAAGAGCTTGACGAGGCTGTGAAGAAGAACTCTGATGACATCGATGCTGTTGGTAAGGCTTTGGGAGAGGCTAAGAATGAACTCACCGAGGCCTACACCGATGCGATTTCCAAGGCGATATCTGAATTTGAAGGCACTTTCTCAGATGAGATCAAGTCCCGTATTGTCTCTGTGAACAATAGCCTTGAGACGAAAAACAAGGCCATAGAGAGTAAGGTGTTGGCTCTTGAGGAGTCTGTCAACAGCTTGAAGGACAAGTTGTCCGAGTTCTTGAATGCCAGTGTGTCTTTAAGAATCCAATCGGTGGAATGGTTCCCGTTATCCAAGGACGGTAAGGAGATCCTTTACTATGATAAGGGGGATCCGGAATTCCCTGGCAGTGAGAATTACAGGTATATTACTTTCAGGTTTGAGGTGAGCCCGGCAAGCGAAGCGTCTGGCATCACAAAATCTTTGCTGTCAGCCCGTCTGCTTTACACCAAGACCAGGGCTGCCGCCGGTGATGTTGAGGAGCTGGACATAACTGATTTCAAGAACGAGTTTGGATCCATTACCGTTACCATTGACGCCGGCAAGGTCTCTAAGGATTTCATAGACGGCAAGATTCCAGCGAGTGTGGCCGTGGCTGTCGGAAATGTCAGCACGAAATATGTTCCTCTTAAGGCTCAGGCACTTGAGGATCCAGTGATCCGTTATACCACAACTGACGGAAAGATGCTACCGGACAGTGAGATCGTAGGAGTGAGAGGTTTTAGTAAAGATGGCGGCATTCTGAATAGGAAGCACATCTATGGCAGGATTGACTTTACTGGGGCTGAGATTGGGGAACTGTTGCTCAATCTCAGTAGAAAGAGTTATGAAGAAGATCCAAACGCAACATTGATGAAAATAAAGGTGTGCAGGAATGTTGCGGTGGCTGAATCCGGTATTTACATAGAATTGAAATTTAGAAACCAATACAAACTTGAATTTGCGGATTTGGAAAAGTTGGATGTTTCGAAAGTCGATAATTTTATGGAGATGTTTGCTTGGTGTACAAGACTGAAGGATTTGAGGATATCGTCTTGGAAGCCTAAACCCAAGGATATGTATCAAGCCTTTTATCGCTGCAGTAATTTAGAGACATTGAACCTTTCGGGATGGGATATGAGCCAGATTGAAAGAGTTACTGAACTGCTCTATAACTGTGCGTCACTTAAAGAATTGTATTTGGATAACTGGAATCTGAACAATTACACCGGAGGATCATATCCATATCCACAGGTATATGAAGGGAATGTTTTCAGCGGTATCAACTGCCGAAGGCGCGATTTTAATATATACGTCAGAAACTGCAATAAGAAGACCGTGGAAGCAGTGAAAAGATGGGTCAATAACTCGGTGATTGCCCAAGGCGAACCGCTCAAAGATGGTCGTTGCAACATAGTAACAAAATAAAATCACTTAATGAATATAAACACAATGAATATGAAAAAATATATTGCTGCCCTCTTCGGCGCGATTGCCCTTGTGGCATCCGGTTGCGCGGATTACGACTCTGACATCAAGAGGCTTGAGCGGAGGATTGATGAGATCGAGAGCAACCAGATAAAATCGATCGAGTCGCAGATAAAAAACATCAATGAGTCACTTCCGAAATTGGAACAGACCGACAAGGATCTCAAGGGTATGATTACATCTCTTGAGGGCACGGCTGCGGATCTCGCCAAGTCCATTTCTGACAACGAGAAAAGCATCGCCGCTGTGAAATCTGATCTTGAGAGCGCTGTAAAAGACCTTCAGGCAAGCGACAAGAAGAACAAGGAGGAACTCATCGCGGCGATAAACACCGCCAAGGGTGAGATCCTCGCCAACCTTGAGTCAGCGAAGACCGAGATCGAGGGCAAATTGACCACCATAAACAACACGATCGCGGATCTTCAGAAAAAGGATGCCGAACTTGAGAAGAAGATCTCGGACCTCAAGGAATATGTTGACAAGGAGATCAAAGGCACCAAGGACTGGGCGACCACCACGTTCGCGACTTTGGCGCAGTACAACGGCATCGTGGAGCAGATCGCGGGAATCAACTCGGAGATCAGCGGTCTGAAGAAATCTCTCACAGACCTTGAGACCCGCCTTACGAACAAGTTTACCGAGGATTTGAACAAGGCCGTCAGTGACCTGAATGGCAAGATCGCCGATGAGGTTTCCGGCCTGAATACGAGAATCGACAAAGAGGTGTCCGACATCA
>ULWC01019105.1_pt1 | contig 17016 bp, 13 predicted proteins | sample 1959931 | NCBI WGS metagenome assembly ULWC01 (sample SAMEA4835801, study PRJEB28245) | human gut metagenome | biome: gut microbiome; material: fecal sample | place: Denmark | collected 2008
GATGGCCGATGAACCGACGGGAAGCCTTGACAGCCGCAAGAGTGTGGAAATCATGGAGCTCCTCACTGACCTCAACAAGTCCGACAAGATCACCATTGTGCTCGTGACGCATGAGCCTGACATGGCGGCTTACGCGCGGCGCTGCGTGCATTGCATTGACGGAATGATCGCTAGCGATACGCCGCAGGAGGGTAAATAAATGCTCGGCAACGCGTTTTTGTTGGCATTTCGCCAGATCCGGCGTAATCCTTTGCGCTCGCTTCTGACGGTCTTGGGTATCGTGATCGGTGTGGCGGCCGTCATTACGATGGTGACGGTGGGCAACGGCGCCACTGAAGCCGTCAAGGAACAGATCGAAAGTTTCGGCAGCAATCAGCTGATGCTTCGCAAAGGGCAGCGCATGGGGCCGGGCGGTGCGGCCGGCGCTCCGAGTTTTAAACTCGAGGACGTCGAGGCGCTCGAAGACCAAATCGCAGGCGTTTTGTCAGCGGCGCCTCAGTCGCAGCGAAGCACCATCGTGGTGGCCAACGGCAAGAACTGGACGACGACCATCATCGGTTCAAGTTCGGACTACTTCACCACCGATAACCGAACGCTTGCCGAAGGTCGTTTTTTTGAACCGGCCGAGGAAATGTCCGGTGCCGCCGTTTGCGTGATCGGCACAACCATCCAAAAAGAATTGTTCGGCCCCGGCGCTCCTGTGATCGGTGAAATGCTGCGCGTCAATTCATTTTCCTGCCGCATTGTGGGGCTTCTTAACGAGAAGGGAACGGCAGCGATGGGGGGCGACCAGGATGATCTCGTGGTCATTCCGTTTAATACGGCCGCGCGCCGCTTGATCGGCAACAATCGCGTCAACACGATTCTCATCAGCATCGATCCGCAAAGTGACCGCGTGCATCTCAAGGGGCTCGTGCGAGATCTGATGCGAGAGCGTCGATCTTTGTCCGAAGGTGACGACGACAACTTCTCGATTCTTGATACGGCAGAAGTGGCTGAAAAAGTGGCTTCGACCACGCAGATCATGACGGCATTGCTAGGAGCCGTGGCCGCAGTGAGTCTGCTTGTCGGCGGCATCGGCATCATGAATATCATGTTGGTGTCGGTCACGGAACGTACACGGGAAATCGGCGTGCGTTTGGCAATCGGTGCTACGGCCCGCGAAGTGCTGATGCAGTTTTTGATCGAAGCCGTGGTACTCGGCTGCATGGGCGGCGTCATCGGCATCTTGCTTGCCACCGGTTCTTCCTATCTGATCACCGGCTGGATGGATGTTCCTTATACGTTCGATCCGATGATCAACATCGTGAGCTTTGCCTTTGCCGCGCTCACTGGTGTCATCTTCGGTTACTTCCCTGCAAGGCGCGCCGCGCGACTCGACCCGATTGAAGCTGTTCGACACGAATAAAGAAGACCGGCCTCCGAATTTCTCGGAGACCGGTCTGGGAAAACTGCCGGAATGTTTTCAGCGATTAGAACGGAATGTCATCGTCGCTGAAGCTGTCGGCTGCGACAGCCGGCTGAGCGGGCTGGGCAGGCTGAGTGGCCGGGCGAGCTGCGGGGGCTGCACGGCGCGGAGACTCGAACGCCTCGTCGCTTTGATGGGCCGGAGCTGAAGAGGAATTGCGGCTGCCGAGCAACTGCATCGTTTCGCAGATGATTTCAGTGTAATAGCGTTCGACGCCTTCTTTGTCGGTGTAGCGACGGGTACGCAAACGACCTTCGATGTAGACCGGATTGCCTTTGCGCAGGTAGGTCTGCGCAACCTCGGCCTGACGGCCGAAGAAAACAACACGGTGCCACTCGGTTTCTTCCTGCAGCTGACCCTGACTGTCCTTGTAGCGACGCGAAGTGGCCATCAAGATATTGCAGATGGCAGTGCCGCCGTCAGCGGTGTAACGCGTTTCGGGATCTCTGCCGAGGTTGCCGATCAAGATGACCTTGTTAATAGAAGCCATGACTAAAAAATCCTAATAAAGCCAAATATGTAGTTAGTTACCAACTTTAATCTCTCGAGAGAGTCAAGAGTCCGCTTCAACGTTTCTTGGGGTCGGAGCCGTCATGCCCTGCGCCGCAATGATCCAGAGAATCATCAGCGCGGCGCAAAAGCCGTACACGCCGTGCGTGCCGAAGGCTGAATAAAGCCAGCCGCCGGCGGCTCCGCCGATGAAGACACCGACGGACTGCGTGGTGTTGTACACGCCGAGCGCCAATCCTTTGCACTCCTGCGGCGCTGTTTTTGACACGAGCGAAGGCAGGGAAGCTTCCAGGACGTTAAAGCCGGAGAAGAATACTAACAGCAAAACGGAAATGAGAAGAACAGAGTTGTCAAAAATCTCAAATCCGGCGAATGCGACCAACACCAAGCAAATGGCGCCAACAAACAATTCCTTGGTGCGTCCTTTTTTTTCGGCGTGTTTTAAAACGGGCATCAGAAAGGCCAGACTCACAAGCACGGCCGGAAGATAAACAGTCCAGTGGTGCGCCACGGCCAGATCGAGTTCCACAAGGCGAAGAGGAATGACGACGAAAAGCGCCATTTGAGCCATGTGCAACGAAAAAATACCCAGATTAAGGCGCATCAGTTGACCGTGCAAAAACACGTCTCTTAACCTGGCTCGTGCTTGAAAATCCTCAAATCGCTTGACGGGAGCGGTCGGAAGCATCAGCACGGCGGCGATGGCCAGTACGCATAACACGGCTGTCAGAAGGAAGATGCCCGGTACGCCGATCGAATCGGCCAAAACGGGGGCAAGAACGAGTGAAAAGGTAAAGCTGATGCCGATGGAAGCGCCGACAAAAGCCATGGCGCGCGTGAGCAGTTTGTCGCGGACACTGTCGGAGATCATGGCGGTGACGGCGGCAGACACAGCTCCGGCACCCTGCAAGGCCCGCGCAAAAAGCAGCGTTGTGATGTCATCGGCTGTATAGGCCAAAAGACTTCCAAAGATGAAAATTAAGAGGCCCGTCACGATCACGGGTTTGCGTCCGAATCGGTCGCTCGCCGCGCCGAAAGGAATTTGGAGTACGGCTTGCGTCAGACCGTATACGCCGAGTGCCAAACCGACCATAAAAGCGTTCGAGCCGCCTTCCAGTGTCTGCGCCCAGACGGAAAAAACGGGAAGAATCAGAAAAATGCCCAGCAGTCGCAGCGCAAACACCGCACCGAGTGTCATGGAGGCGGTGCGTTCCTGTCGTGTGAGGCGCAATGGAGCAGTTGGCGTGCCGGTCAAGGTTGAAGACATAAGAAGAAAAAAACACTGCTTTAGAGCGAATTGCGCTGTATAGTAATCGATTCGCCTAAGCCAAAACTTAAGCTGGGTGCTTGTTCGTAAGAGAAAGGTTCGTTCATGCCCAACACCATCCGTATTCGCGGCGCTCGTACGCATAACCTCAAAAATGTCGATGTGGATATTCCGCGCGGCAAGCTTACGGTTGTCACCGGACCGTCGGGTTCGGGGAAGAGTTCCGTGGCTTTCGATACTTTGTACGCCGAAGGTCAGCGACGCTACGCCGAAAGTGTCTCGAGCTACGCGCGTCGCTTCATGGATGTGATGGACAAGCCCGACGTGGACAGTATCGAGGGACTGTCGCCGTGTATTGCCATCGGCCAAGGAACGACGACGGCGGGATCGCGCTCGACGGTGGGCACGATGACCGAGATCAATGACTACCTGCGCGTGCTGTTTGCGCGAGCCGGTGTGCCGTACTGTGCCGAGCACGACGTGCCGCTGCAAAAAAGCGGCGTACACGACATGGTTGACGCCGTGTTGGGGTTTGAAGAAGGAACTCGCGTTCTGATTTTGGCGCCGCTGAAAATCCCGGGAGCCGTTTCGCTTGCCGAAGTGTGCAAACAGTTGACCAAGCGTGGCTTTCTGCGTCTTTTGCTCGATGGTCAAACGTATGCGCTCGACGATATGTCGCAGGAAATGCTCGCCGAGTCTGCGGCGGGGCACACGATCGACATCGTGATTGATCGACTCAAAAGTTCCGACGCTCAGCGTTCGCGTTTGGCCGAAAGCTTTGAAGCGGCCATCAAGGCCGCTGACGGTCGCGCAGCCTATCTGAGAATGGACACCGGTGAACGTCGGGTGTTTCACACGCGCTATTGCTGTCCGATTTGCGAGGCTACGGCGCCTGATTTGAGTCCCGCGATGTTCTCGTTTAATAACGCGCTCGGAGCTTGCCCTGTGTGCGAGGGCTCGGGGGAAGTCGAACGATTCGATCCGGCATTGGTGGTAAGCGACGCACGACTGTCGTTGCGGCAGGGAGCCGTGTGCGGCTGTACGCCGCAAAACCGAGCCAATTTTGCGGATTTGTCGACGGCCTCGCGCCTTTTGGGCTTTTCTTTGGATGTCGCTTTTGAGGAGCTTTCCCCGGATATCAAAGACTATGTGCTCTATGGTCCGAACAAGGCGCAGCGCGACGTACTCGGCATGCCCGATTTTGAAGGTGTGATCGCACAGCTTGAAAAGAAATGGAAGCGCACGACGAGCGAGGCGGTTAAAAACGGCATGCGCGTGTTGCGGCGCACCACCGTCTGTCCGGCCTGCGACGGCACGCGTCACCGAGCCGAAGTTAAAAATGTCTATGTGGGCGTGCCGGAAAACCGCATCAATTTGATCGAAATGCAGCGTCTGCCACTCATTGAGCTTGTGACGCGCATCGAAGCGTTGGAGCTTTCGTCGGAATTGAAATGCGTGGCCAAGCCTCTTTTTGACGAAGTCTTAAAGCGCGTTCGCTTTTTGATTGACGTTGGTTTGGGGTACCTCACACTGTCGCGCGAAACGTCAAGCCTTTCGGGCGGCGAAGTTCAGCGCATTCGTTTGGCCGGGCAGCTTGGCGCCGGTTTGACGGGCGTGACCTATGTACTCGATGAGCCGACGGTTGGCCTGCATCAGCGCGATACGGGACGCGTCATTGAGATGCTCAAGAAACTCACGAAGGCCGGCAACACAGTCGTCGTGGTTGAGCATGACCCCGAGATGATTCGTGCGGCCGACTGGGTGGTGGATATGGGACCGGGAGCCGGTACGCAGGGCGGCACGGTTGTCTGTCAGGGTGAAGTCAAAGACATCTGTGCGTGCGAAGCTTCCAAAACGGGCGCGTATCTGAGTGGCCGCCTTGAGATGCCGCAGGCACCGCACAAGGTGTTTACGACCGATTCTGAGGCGCTTGTCATCAAGGGGGCCTCAGGGCGCAATCTCAAGCACATTACGTGCCGTTTTCCGGTCGGCGCTCTGGTGGCGGTCACGGGCGTGTCGGGGTCGGGTAAGTCGACACTGATTAACGAAACGCTGGGTCGGTACATGAAAAAGCGACTGCATCGCGCCAAATTGCAGCCACTGGATTTTGAAGAAATCGAAGGAGCCGATTATTTCGACAAGATCATTGAGGTCGACCAGAGCGCGATCGGCAAAACGCCGCGCTCGAACCCAGCAACCTACACCGGGCTCATGTTGCCGCTTCGCGAAGTATTTGCGGCTACACCGGCAGCGCTCGAGCGAGGCTACGGGCCGGGGCGATTTAGCTTTAATACAGAGGGCGGTGCGTGCGAGGCCTGCGAAGGTGAAGGACGCATCAAGTTTGAAATGGGCTTTTTGCCGCCGGTTTACGTTGACTGTCCAGTCTGTCACGGCAAGCGCTACAACCGTGAAACATTGGAAGTCAAGTACAAAGGCAAGTCGATTTCCGATGTGCTTGACATGACGGTGAGCGACGCACTGCCCTTTTTCGACGTGCACACGCAGATCGTCCGCAAGCTTGAAATGCTCGAAGAAGTAGGGCTGGGTTACATCGGTCTGGGGCAAAGCGCCGTAACCTTCTCGGGCGGTGAAGCACAACGCATCAAACTTGCTCAGGAGTTGGCGCGCCGCGATACGGGGCGCACGCTCTATATATTGGACGAACCGACAACCGGCCTTCACTTTGAAGACGTCGCCGTGCTGATGCGGGTGTTGCGCCGTTTGACGGCGCTTGGCAATACCGTCATTGTGATTGAGCACAACACCGACGTGATTGCCGGAGCTGACTGGGTGGTCGATATCGGCCCCGAAGGCGGTAACGCGGGCGGACAACTCGTCTTTGAAGGGACGCCCGAAGATCTGATGAAGTGCCCCGAGAGTATCACAGGACAGTGGCTGCATGCGACAGCCGACGGAAAGACTCCCAAAAAGCGCAGCCGCGTTCGAAAGGCGAGTTGTTGAATTTTTTGAGAATTTAAGGGTTTACTCTTATCTTTTAGAGAAATTGGACGACGAAGTTTCGTTGTTAATGCGGGATAACCCGCAAAAAGACCGAAAAAGAATAAAACAACCCGATCCCTAAGCGATGGAAACTTGATCTATATCAATATTAAAAACATCTGAAAGGAGCATCATTCGCTCATCAAAATCAAGGGTCGGGGCGATCGTCTCTGCCCGCGATCTCATTTCAATAAAAAATTAAGGAAATCGATCATGACTCCCGACAACATCAAGTACGGTCATACCCCCACCGGCCCCGAAGTCATCGCCGGCGTGACCCTCAAGGATGCTAAGCGTGCCAGCAAGTGGCCTGCCTACGTTGACGTGGCTCAGTCCGTCACCGGCGCCATCCTCGGCATCTTCCTGTTCTGCCATATGGCCTTCACGAGTTCGATTCAGGTCGGCAAGGACCTCTTCTGGAACCTGATTCAGGTCTCCGGCGGCACCCCGATCTTCGGTCATGAACAGATCTGGCTGCACTTCTTGTTCGTGGGCTTCATCACGCTCTGCGTTATCATCCACGCTCTGTGCGCTCTGCGTCGCTTCCCGACTTCCTACAAGCAGTTCCGTGACATCCGCGCTCACGTGAAGGTTGTGCACCACACCGATTCCTCTCTGTGGTTCATCCAGTTCGTGACCGCCATCATTCTCACCGGCATGGTGTTCCCGCACGTCATGGGCATGCTCACGGCTCCGTCCGAAATCGATCCCAACCTCTCGTCCGTTCACACCTATCACAACGGCCTGATCTGGACGCTCATCTTCCTGGTTGCCACCGAACTGCACGGCATGATCGGTTTGTATCGTCTGGCCGTGAAGTGGGACGTTATCAAGGGCCGTGCTCACGGTCTGCGCAAGGCCATGCTCGTGATCGCTTTCCTGATGGTCTGCTGCGGCTCTCTGACGGCCTACACCTACTGGGGTTATGGCAAGGACCTCGTGGAATCCGGCAACGCCGCCACCCGCTACGTTCCGACCGTCAACTGGTTCGCCGACAAGTAATCGAAGGCTGTTTGCGACAGCATATCTCCCCGGGCTCCAGTCTCCTTACCCGGGGAGACGACACGAAAAGCCGAATTTCCGTTTGTGCGGGAGTTCGGTTTTTTTTTGAGCCGAACGCCTGAGCGGAACACATTAGAGGCAGGCATGGGGGTTGATAGTGAAAATTTTATAAATGTCTTAAAAATTTTTATATTATTAGGGTTTTTACTAAGAAAGAGGGGGTTTAGAGCACATTGCCGTTGACTAACATCAAAACTCGATGATCTCTTAACAAAGAGATGACGTGAGTACGAATAACCCTGAGCAACAGTCGATACGGCATTCTTCGCCGATCTTTACCCAGACAGTTGCCCTTCTTTTAGGAGGCAAACATGCACGAATCCAGTATTGAGATCGGCGCACTGGACAACAAGTCCAAAGTCATCCCTCTCGTCCTGGGCCCCTTGCTTGCCCTGGCTCTTTATTTCATCCTGCCCGAAACGTACATCAGTGCCAAGGGTGATGTGACACAGCTTAGCCACGCCGCACGCGCTTGCGTGAGTATGGTGCTCTGGATGGCCATCTGGTGGTTTACCGAAGCTGTTCCGATTGCCGTCACCGCACTGTTGCCGATTGTGTGCTTCCCGCTCTTGGGTGTTGCAACGCCGGCTCAGACGCTCAAGGAATACTCCAACGATACGATCTATCTCTTCTTGGGCGGCTTCTTGATCGCTGCCGGTATCGCTCGCTGGGGTCTTGACCGTCGTATTGCCCTGCACACGATTCGCATCGTGGGTACCAAGCCCAAGCAAATTGTGCTCGGCATCATGCTCGCGACGAGCTTCTTGTCGGCCTGGGTGTCCAACACGGCTACGGCGGCCATGATGCTTCCGATTGCCCTTGCTCTGATGGCGGTGGTTCGCTCCACACGCATTGATCAGCCCATCGATAAGGCAGAACGCAACTTTGGCGTGTGCCTGCTTCTGAGTGTGGCCTACGGGGCTTCGTTGGGCGGCGTCTACACTCTTATCGGTACTCCGCCCAATGGCATTTTGGCTCGATTTGTCGAGCAGACTTACGGCGACCCCGTGAGCTTCGTCGATTGGCTCAAGATCTCGTTCCCGACCATGACGATTCTCATCATCGCCACCTATTTGCTCCTGGTGCACGTACTTTTCCGCGAGCAGCCCGGTGAACTGCCCGGCGGCAAGGAATGGGTCAATAGCGAAATCAAGCATCTCGGTCCGCTCACCCGCGGCGAATGGGCGGTTCTGATCGTGTTCGTGGTTGCTGCTTTGCTTTGGACGTTCGGTCCGGTGTTGCGCGGCCTTGAAATCGCAGGCACCAAGCCATTGAAGCCGATGAGCGACACCGTGATCGCTATGGCTGCCGGCATCATTCTCTTTATCATCCCCGTGGACGCGAAAAAGGGCATCCATGCGCTGGACTGGTCGAGTGCGGCCAAGGGTGTGAGTTGGGGCGTGCTGCTTTTGTTCGGCGGCGGTCTGGCCATGGCTGCAGCCATTCAGCGTACCGGTGCGGCCGATGCCGTGGGCGCCGCGGCCGTGGCTCTGGGCGGCCTGCCCGAATGGGCGATTGTGGGTGGTGTGGCGACTCTGGCTTGCTTTGCCTCGGAATTCACCTCCAATACGGCTCTTGCCGCAACCCTGATGCCGCTTGTGGCAGCCGTGGCTGATTCCATCAATGCCAATCCGCAGTCTCTGTTGATTGCTGCCACGATGGCAACGAGCTGCGCCTTCATGATGCCGGTGGGTACGCCTCCCAACGCTATGGTATTCGGCACCGGCCGTCTGAAGATCGGCGATATGTTGCGGGCAGGTTTCTGGCTTAATGTGGTCTCGATCATCGTGATTTCGATCGCTGTCCTGCTCATTGATCCGGGCATCATCCCGATGAGCTGATACGGAACTTCTTACAATCGGCTGCTTCGCACCGCCGCACTCGGGGAAGGATTTTTCTCTGGGTGCGGCGGTGTGTCTATTTGCAGCAATGGCTCTTAACAAAAACTGTCGTTGAAACAGAAGGTTTAGCTCTATAATTAAAATATTATGAAAGGCATGATAAATTTGCCGGTACGGACTTTTTATTTTTTGCGGTAGAGATCTATGACGCTGCGTTCTGTTGTTCTGGCTATTCTGAGTCTGCTTGCCTTGATCTTCCTGATTCTCAATTGGCAGGGAATCACGGCGCCTGTACCGGTCAACTTGATCGTTGAAGAGATCCAGGCTCCGTTGGGTCTGATCCTGTTGGTGATTCTTGGAGGTCTCTGGCTCTTTGGCATTGCCTGGGCACTGATGCAGCAGGCCTCGACGCTTGTGGAAATTCGCAAGGCCTATAAGGAGGCCAATGCCAACAAGTCATTGGCCGATCACGCCGAGCAGTCCCGCTTGGAACAAACCAAGGAGAGTCTGCGTCAGGAAATGATTAAGAGCCGCGAAGAGTTACTGGCTGGCATCAAGGCCGCCGTCGAGGCTCCCACGGCAAGCGCGCAGGACGCCCAAAAGCGTCTTGATGCTGTTGAAAAAGCGCTTGAAAAGCTTTCACTTCGCATTGAGCAAATTGCAGACAAAGCGCAAATCGGACCGGCGCCCGAACTGCCTGCGCCGGAACCCAAGAAGTCCGGCTTTTTTGGTTTTTTAGGGGGCAGCAAATCCAATAAGCCCCATGAGCCGTCCAAGAACGAAATCGTTGAATCGCCGGTTGTACCGACGGCGCCTGCGGCCGTTCCCGAACCGGAGTCGGTTCCTGTGTCCGATAAGACTGACGCGGCAAAGGAGGAGTCAGCGCAGTCTGTTGAGCCCACCGCAAAGCCTAAGGACGGGTTTTTCAAAAAAATGTTTCATTGATAAGGTGAGGTCTTATGTCCGGCAATGTTTATCGCTATCTGGATACACTGATTACAGCCGGGTCGTTTTCCAAAGCGGCACGAGTTCTGCAAATCTCTCAGCCGTCCATCTCCCAGTTTGTGCATCGATTGGAAACGGAAGTCGGTACACAGCTTGTTGATCGCACCGCTAAGCCTCTGAGACTGACTTATGCCGGTGAATGCTTCATGAAGACGGAGCGCGAAATTGAGCAGCTCCGTAGCATGCGCTCCCGTCTCATTGCTGACATCGGCGAGGGGGTGAGAGGTCATGTCACCATCGGTTCGTCACATTATCGCTCTACGTTCTTTCTGGCGGAGGTCCTGCCGATCTTCCGACGTGAGTATCCGGGTGTCACTGTGTCTTTGGCCGAGGGTACGACCAAGGAGCTCGAAGATTTCGCTTTTGACGGGGTGACCGATCTGAGTCTTGTGATCGCGCCGCTCTATCGTAGCGAACTCGAGTACGCCGAACTGTTTCGCGAACGGTATCTTTTGGCGATGAGTCCCGAGTCGCGTGTGGCAAAGACCGTGGCGCAACCTGCTTCGGGCGGCTATGCTTCCATGCCGTTTAATCGTCTCAACGGCGAACCTTTCATCACGATCAAGCAGGGGCAGAAGTTCCGCAACCTCTACGAAGATCTGTGCCGGGCGACTCGTACAACGCCTCGTGTAATGCTCGAAAGCGAATCGCCTGTGGCGGCTCTCCATTTGGCCAGTGCAGGACTTGGCGCGACTTTTGTGACGCAAACGCTTGCCAAACGTTGCCGACCGGCGCAACCGGTGCGCTACTTCACGATCGAGCCGGCGCGGCCCGACCGCATGGTGGTGGCCGCCTATCGCAAGAACGGTTATCTTACCAAGGCTGCCCGCAGTCTCATCGAAGTGATGCGCCGCGTGGCCGAAACCGAATTTGCCGACGGCTAGTCAACAAAAAAAAGCCGTCGCGACTTCTGTAAAACGCAACGGCTGTCAATCCCGTAAGGTTGGGCGCCTCCGAAATGAACGGAGACGCCCGTTTTCTTATTAGTCGATGTACTCGGTCTTTTTGATGACTTCTTCAACGATCGGGGCTTTGCGTTCGTTAAAGAGCTTCTTGTTTTCTTCGAACAAGTTGCCTCCGTGGGTGTCGATCGAAACAATGAGCGGACCGAATTCTTTCACGCGCATGACCCAGAGCGACTCGGGCATGCCCAGTTCCGGCCACTGCACGTCTTCGACCTCTTCGACGCACTGTGCGGCAAGTACCGCGCAGCCGCCCGGAAAGACGCAGTGCAAGGCCTTAAAGCGGCTGCAGCCTTCGACCGTATTGGGGCCCATGCCACCCTTGCCGACGATGAGCTTTACGCCGGTTTCTTCGATGAACTCTTTCTCGAACTTTTCCATGCGCATGGATGTGGTCGGACCGATGGACACGACCTTAAAGCCGCTGCTGGAACTTTGATCGGGCACCATGATGGGGCCGGCGTGAAAGATCGCTTTGCCCGCGAGATCAACGGGAATCTTGCGGCCGTGCTTGACCAGACGCGTGTGCGCGCAGTCGCGGGCTGTGATGAGGTAACCGTTGAGATAGATAATGTCGCCGATGCGGATGTCTTCGAGGTCTTCACTGCGAATCGGCGTCGTCAGAATTTTCTTGCTCACAGCGTGACTCCTTTGTGCGAGATCATTTCATAGGACATATCGGCGTTGAAGCGAATGGTGGCGCGGCGATGACCCCAGCAGCCTACCGACAGACCGACGGCCAGGCACGAGGGGTGACGCGCGGCTTGTTCGACGTGAACGCCCATCACCGAGAGTGCGCCCTTGAGTCCGCCCGGACCGATGTTGATGTCGTTGAGACCTTTCTCGATGATCTGTTCGAATTCGGCACCGCGCGGGTTGCTATTGCGTGAACCGATCGGGCGCATCAGAGCTTTCTTGGAGAGGTTGGCTGCCACTTCGACGGAACCCGCAATGCCGATGCCCACAAGCAGCGGCGGGCAGGCGTTGATGCCGCGGTCGCAGATGTTGTCAAAGACAAAGCGCACGACGCCTTCGTAGCCTTCGACAGGCATCAGGACTTTTGCCGTACCCGGAAGCGAGCAGCCGCCGCCGGCCATATAGCCGTGGATGGTGCACTGATCCGATCCGGGGATAATTTCCCAGTCGATCCATGGAATGCGTACGCCTGTGTTGTTGCCGGTGTTCTTTTCGTCGAAGATCTGAACGGCGTTGTGGCGCAGCGGCGCTTCTTTGGTGGCGCGGATCGTCGCTTCTCTCAGGCATTCCTGCATCTGACCGATGAGCGGGAATTCCGAGCCGCATTCAATCCAATACTGAATGACGCCGGTGTCCTGACAGAAGGGCACGTTGAACTTGTCGGCGAGTTCCAGATCCGTAAACATGGAGTCGTACATCACCTTGGCAAGCGGCGTATCTTGCAGCGTGCGCATTTCCTTGAGCTTGGCAAGTACGTCGTCGGGCAAATGTTTGCCGAAGTACGCCGTGAACTTCGCCATGGTGTCAGTGAAACGGGTACTCAATTCCGTTTTGTCCATTGCGTTTGTCTCCTCGCGCGGGTCGTGACCGCAGCGCGTCTGATGGGGTGAAATCAAGGGAAGCGAGCCTTCCTACTTTTGGTGGAATTCTTACGCCTTTTGAAGGATAAATCAAATATTTTATTCTCTATTATTTCGATAAATATAAAACTATTAATTTACTTAACTTATTGATAAAAAAAGAGAAATGTGAAGACGAATGGAGATGTACCAGAAGTAAGAATGGAGCTCTATACCTACGAAGAGGTAAATCGGAAATAACAAAAAGCGCCTCAGCCGGATGGCGAAGCGCTTGAGATGTGTTGCGAAAAAGCGAATGGCGATTAAGCGGCGTGATAAGACGTCACGCGCTCAACTTCTTCTTTGGCACCGAGGAAAACGGCCACGCGCTGATGCAGTTTTTCGGGCTTGATCGAAAGAATGCGTTCGTAGCCGTTGGTGGCGCGGCCGCCGGCCTGTTCCATCAACCAGGACATGGGATTGGCTTCGTACATCAGACGAAGCTTGCCGGGTTTGGAGGGATCGCGGTTGTCCTTGGGGTACATGAAGATTCCGCCGCGGCAAAGGATGCGGTGTACTTCGGCAACCATAGCCGCCACCCAGCGCATGTTGTAGTCCTTGCCTCGAACGCCGGTTTTGCCGGCAAGAAGTTCTTCGATGTAGCGGTTCACGGGGGCTTCCCAATGGCGCATGTTCGAGCAGTTAATCGCAAATTCTTTGGCCTGTTCGGGCACCTGCACGTTGTCGTTGGTGAGGATGTAGGTGTTGGTGCGGGGATCAAGCGTAAACATCACCACGCCGCGGCCGAGAGTGAGCGCCATCTGCGTTTGCGGACCGTACATGATGTAGCCGGCGGCAAGCTGACGGTCGCCGGGCTGCAGAAAGTCGGCGTCCTGCGGAGCGGTAGCGTCTTCGTGCGGATTGGGCAGGATCGAAAAGATCGTTCCGATCGAGACGTTGATGTCGATGTTGCTTGAGCCGTCAAGCGGGTCGTAGCAGATGAGATAGGGGCGGCGATCTGTACAGTCGGCTGCCACACAGTGATCCATTTCTTCCGAAGCACAGGCGGCGACAACGCCCGACTCAAGCACGGCCTTGGTGACGATGTCGTTGCTGATGACGTCGAGTTTTTTCTGCTCTTCGCCCTGCACGTTTTCGCTGCCTGCCATGCCGAGCACGCCCATGAGGGCGCCGCAGGCGACTTCGGAGCTGATTTCCACGCCGCAGGCAGCCACGGCTTCGATCAATCGGGCGAGTTTTTCATCAAGACCGTTGGTCTTGACTTCGTTGGCGAGCATGTCGCTTAAAGTGATCTGTTGCATAACTCTTCTCTTTTTTTAGAGCAAGGACGGATGATGGGTAATCAGTAGGTGTTGAGCGCTTTTTCCACCACTTCGCTCACGCCGGCCGAAAGATTTTCGGTGCGGGCGACTTTGGTGAGAGCCGCATGCATGAGGCGTGCGAGTTCCGGCGTATAGCGGCGCCAGTTGTCCAGCGCACGGGCCAGGCGGGCAGCCACGTGACTGTTGATGGAGTCGAGCTGCAGCACCATGTCGGCCCAGAATTCGTAGCCGGCGCCGTCGGGGCGGTGGAATTCAGGTTCGTTTGCCACGAAGAACGTATTGACAAGCGCATAGACGTTGTTCGGGTTCTTGAGCGAGAACACAGGACACTGCATCAACGACTTGATGCGGTCGAGCACCGGACATTCGTTGGGATAGACGCGTGCCGTGGCCTGCACCGAGAACCACTTGTTAATCAGAAGCGGCTCGTTGCCCCAGAGTTTGCCTGCGGCATTCAAGACGTCGATCTTGGCCGGGCTCTGGCTGTTGACGATCATGCGCAGAGCGGCAAGACGATCGGTGAGGTTGTCCGAGAGTTCGAACTGATCGCGGGCATCCAACAGGGCTCGGGCGTTGCCGCCGGCGAGAAGATACTCGAGCGTGAGATTGCTCAGGGCGCGTTTGCCGGCTTCCTTCGGATCGAATCGGTATTCGAGCGTCATGTTGCGCATGTTTTCGGTATGAAGCGGCTGACCGAGCTTGTGCGAGAGTTTGCGGCCGATCGTTTCCATCACGAAGATGCGGGCCTGACGAATGGCCTGCGGGTTGATCATGGCGCGGTGAGCCGCGATGCTCTTTTCAGAAGGCAACGTGAGCACGGTGGCGCGGTATTCGGGCGACAGATTCGTGTTGGTGAGAATGCCTTCGAAAGCCGAAATGAGCGTGCCGTGAACGTCGGGTTCCACTCCGTTTTCGATCATGGTGACGACTTCGTTGATGACGGCGAGCATCAAACGTTCGAAAGCGTCGGCGCGGTTAAAACCGTCGGAATCGTGCAGTGCCAGGAACTGAAGCTCTTGCAGCGTATAGGCATAATCGAAGATCACGGGAGCCGAAAAGCCTCGACCCAGAGACAGAACCGGATTTTCCGCGATGCCTTCAAAAGTCCATTCGTCATCGGCCGTCTCAAGAACGAGTTTGGCGGTGGTGACGGGTTCCTCGTCGGAACCGACAAGCTTCAATGGCAGATCTTTGCCGTCGCGACCGATCAAACCGACGAGAATCGGAATCACAAGCGGGTACTTTTCAGCTTGCCCGGGTGTCGGAGGCGTCGACTGCGAAGCGCGAATCGTGAAGGTGCAGTCGTCCTGATTCCAGTTCGTTTCCACGGAAACGCGCGGGGTGCCGGCTTGAGACCACCATAAACTGAAATTGGTGAGATCAACGCCGTTGGCGTCGGCCATGGCTTGAATGAAGTCGTTACAGGTAACGGCCGATTCGTCGTAGAGCTGCACGTAACGATCCATGCCCTTCTTAAAGCCGTCTTTGCCGAGGAGCGTCTGGAGCATACGGATGACTTCGGCGCCCTTTTCGTACACCGTCATTGTGTAGAAATTGTCGATTTCTCGGTAACTTTCCGGGCGAATCGGGTGAGCCATGGGGCCGGCGTCTTCCGGGAACTGGCTACTGCGAAGCGCGCGCACAGCGTGAATGCGTGCGACGGCGCGGCTCGATTCGTCAGGCTGCATGTCGGCCGTGAATTCCTGCTCGCGAAACACCGTCAGGCCTTCCTTGAGCGTGAGCTGGAACCAGTCGCGCAGCGTGATGCGATCGCCCGTCCAGTTGTGGAAGTACTCGTGACCGACAATGGATTCAATGTTTTGGTAGTCCGTGTCGGTGGCAATAGAGGGCGACGCCATCACATAGCGGGAATTGAAAATATTGAGGCCCTTGTTTTCCATAGCCCCGAAGTTGAAGTCGTCGGTGGCAACGATCATGAAGCGGTCGAGATCAAGTTCAAGCCCCCAACGTTCTTCATCCCAAGCGATGGCTTTTTTGAGGCTTTCGAGCGCATGCTCGGAATTGGGGTAGTTTTTTTCTTCTGTCCAAACCTGCAGAAGAACTTCGCGGCCGCTTTTCGTTTTGATTTTGTCTTCGCGGGCCACGAACTGACCGGCTACCAGAGCAAAGAGGTAGCACGGTTTTTTGAAGGGATCTTCCCAGCGCACCCAATGACGATTGTCGGCCTCGTCCCCCTCGGCGACCAGATTGCCGTTGGAAAGCAGAACGGGGTAGAGCGTCTTGTCGGCGTGAATCGTGACGGTAAAGCGACTCATCACATCGGGGCGATCGGGCCAATAGGTGATGTTGCGAAAGCCCTGAGCTTCGCATTGGCTCATGAAGGCGCCTCGGCTCATGTAGATGCCCGAAAGCGACGTGTTGTTCACGGGAACGATGCGGTTGACGATGGTGACGGTCGACTGCTTGGAGATATTTTTGATGGTGAGCTGTCCCTGGCCCATCTGATAGCGTTCGTTTGCCTGCTGACCGTCAATGAGGACCTTTTCGATAAAAAGATCGTGTCCGCCGTCAAGGACAAGGTCATGGGTGGCGGCACCGCGCAGCGGCGTGACGACCATGGTGGAGGTGACCGTTGTGGACTCGGGATTCAAGACAAAGTCGAGCTCGACCGAGTCAATGCTGTGAGAGTAGGGACGATAGTCCTTGCGGTAAACGGTGGTGTGTTCCTGAGACTGCATGGAGACTTTCCGAAGGCAAACAAAAAGTTGGCCGTGACAAATACTAAGCGCTCGACATTTGGTGCCGAGACGAAATCAACACACGATTGTACCGCGCCTGCGGCCGGCGCAAAAGCAAAGAAAAACGCCTGCGCGCGGTAAAGGCGGGCAGGCGTTGCAAGCCGAAAATGTCGACCGTACGAATTATTCGTACTTGTGGCCGGCCGTGCTGTGGCAAGCCACGCAGTCGGTCTTGGGCTGATCGGCAAAGGCCTTGTGCATCGGCGCAACCATCGGCTTGGCCGGGTTGACCTTCATGTTGCCGATGTCATGGCAGCCGCGGCA
>ULWC01021955.1_pt1 | contig 16998 bp, 9 predicted proteins | sample 1959931 | NCBI WGS metagenome assembly ULWC01 (sample SAMEA4835801, study PRJEB28245) | human gut metagenome | biome: gut microbiome; material: fecal sample | place: Denmark | collected 2008
TCTTAAATCTTTTATTTACAATTCTTAAATTTTTAGTCGATGTGAAGTCGGTGATGTGGCGAAAATTTTCTCTGACCGAAGTGGTCATGCGCAGCAACAAGAAGCCTCCGTGAGGACCAGACCCTCCTGCTTGCAGGCGCCTCCCTCTAGTGCCGAGGGCGGCAAGTCCTCACGGAGGCAACCTTGTTGCTGCTGTCCGGTCACTGTTCAAATGGAGCAACAAGGCATCATCAGATGCCGGGCCGGAGTTGGCGGGCAGGGCAGCCGTGCGGCGATGGAAAGCCCGCAGGCCCTGATGTGCCCCTTGAAAAGGGATTAGCGGGATTAACAAGTCGTCATCAGACGACCGGCCGGGTCCGGGTATTTGCGACAGCAAATACGTTGAGGACGCAAAGGCCGCGCGGAGCGTCAGGGTTTGGGACAGAGTCCCAATGAAGAACATGGGTTAGGGGGATTGTGATAAGCGGTCTATGCGGCTGCTCGGCTTCACTAACTTCGGTGAGTCTGCATGGATGTTTAGCTTTTTGCTGTGTGAGGCTGTCCTGCTTGACACCATGAAACCTTATTACTGTAAAAGGTTGACTCAAAAAGCTCAGTTTGTCCGTAAACAGGTGGGGTTTCACGGATAAGTTGTTTAAAATCAACAACTTGTCCGGAAGAAGGCGGGTTTTACGGACGAAATCCATTCCGTGAGGCAACGATTAACAGGAATAGCAGTGGGGCTCACAAAATAAATGCGATGCGTTACGAGGAATGAGGCAAACACAGAATTGGATTGAGTAGTAAGCGTCTCCGCGGTTACGTGTTGACGCATTTTCAGCGGTTACGTACTTTTGCCCATGGAAATGTCGAACAACCTGCGTGTCGTGATTTGGTATATATTATTGAGTGTCAGGCAGATATGATGAGCGACCAAATGCAGGTTATGTGAAAAAGTGGGTAACCTGGCTTTCGCTTTATCTGATAACTGGTTGTGAATCAGCACTTTAGTTGGTTATGCCAATTTCAGGTTGTTCGGTGGGCTGGTAAGCGTCTCCGCGGTTACGTATTGACCGTATCGATAAAAAAGAGTCCGACCTTCCGGCCGGACTCTTTCGAGAGTTATATTTCAATGCAGATTATTTGCCGAATACGGCATTGATAATATGGGCATCTGCCTTGTAGTTCTTAGTTCCGTGGAGGCAATCCTTCAAGTTCTCAGAAGTAACAGCAACACCATTTAATGTACCGGCTACTTTAATGGCTGTAGTTGCCCCAAGTTCAATCTTCTTTGGTTTTCCATTTTTAGGGTCACCATTAAACAGTCCGACAACCATACCGGCATTTTCTGCTGTGCCTCCAGTTACGGTGCAATCCACCACGCAACCGTCACCAGTTGTATGCGTTGCGTTTCCGATGTTTCCGATAAGACCACCGATACCGTACATCGCAACTTTGGCAGTAACTGTTCCGTAGGCTTTGCAGTTTTCAATAACATGACCTTGTGAATGGAAACCTGCTACACTGCCGACTGCACAGTCCTTGCCGTCTTCGATAAGGATATTACCGTTGTTTGTACAGCCTTTGATGTTTCCGGAACCACCCTGGATACCACCAGCGCGGCACTTTCCTTTACCTTTGAAGGTGATGTCAGCGTTATTCGTACAATTCTCGCTCACTACAGTCTGAGAGGTTGTTTCGTCACCTGGCCAGCCAACGATTCCTCCCATTGCACTGTTTGCCTTATTGGAATCATTGTGGAAAGTAATCTTACCCTCATTTACACAGTCTTTTATATTGGTAGAATTCTTGCCGGCAGCATAATAATCACCACCGGAAATACCACCTACAATACCGATGTAATTTATACTTGACTCATTACCGTCTTTTGTTGCGAACTTAACATTGATTTCTCCGTAGTTGTTGCACTTGGTAATGTTTCCGGAAGGAGCTCCTGCAATACCGCCAATGCTTATTCTCTGGATTGTTTTCGGAGAAGAACTCATGTCCGTAAATGTAACTGTTACCTTACCCTTGTTGTCTGAGTTCTCCATTTCAAATCCGGAAGCACCTGCACCAGCGATACCACCTACGCATGGAACTATTGAAAGACCTCCGATAGAGGATTCTGTTTCAACAAATGTTCCTGAGACTGTAACTGCACCCTCATTCTTGCTGCCTGAGAGCTTGCCATTCAATTTTCCGATAAGACCGGCAGCGGCAATTCCCTGAACAGAACCTGCGCTTGTCGCTGTGATTTCTGCAGTGTTGGAGCAGTTCTCGACTTTGCCTGAGAATTCTGCTGCAATTCCTGCAACAGCAACAGAAGATGAGAAGTTGTCAGCTGAATATGAAACCTTTGCCTTGTTGTGGACATTGCTGATGCTGCCGCTTCCTGAGAGAGCGATAGGAGCAAGATACTCGGAACCGCTGAATGAACAGCTTGCGTCGATGGTGAGATCCTTGACGGAACCATTCATCTTTCTGAAGAGACCGTGTGTGGACGTCCAGTTCTTGATGACGTGATTGTTGCCGTTCAATGTTCCTTCGAATTCAGGGACAATCAGGAGCTGCTCAGCAGTAACGCCGGCAAGGTCAATGTCCGTCTTGAGATTGATTTCCTGTCCTGCAACGGTGTATTCTGCACCTGCTGACATCCACTCGAGGAATTCTTCGAGATTGTTGATGTCGAGAGGGTAGGTGTAGTCCACGGAGCCTGTCTTGAATTCATAGTAGAATGCAGGTGACTCGTATTCACCGGATTTGCAGTATGCCTTGATGAAATAAGTCGTGTTTACTTCCAGAGGTTTTATAGTGATTTCAGGAGTAGGAGAGTCGATGAACTTGTATTCCGCATCTCCGCTCTTCTTGTAGCCGAGAATGTATTCCTTGGCAAAATCCTGAGCCTCGAATGTGAGAGTAGCCTTGGTCTTGCCGATGTTGGTTTCCTTAAGCACAGGAGTAAACAGTTCAGGCTCACCGTAAGATACAACTGATACTGTAACACCGCTGAGAAGGAAACGCTGGTTTCCGGTCTTGCCTTCTGGACGGATAGCTCCGATACCGATTCGTGCGCCCTGAGCCACATTCTTGATAGTGACTGTTCTCTTCTCCCATGCTGGTGCTTTCAGAGCCTTGTCTCCGTCAGCTTCTTTGGTTGCAGGACGATCGATAGCAGCCACCTGTTTTACAGAAGCGCCTGTGAGCGTTCCATAACTTGAACCGCTTGTGGATGTCTTGCCTCCTTCTGCCACGTAGATTCCGATGCTCTTGAAGTCAGCATCTCCGGCTTCTTTAAGTCCACCCTTCTCCCACATTGAGGAAATGGTGTAAGTTACTTTGACTGTTGCGAGTCCTTCAAGGTTCGTGAGTTTCGGGGTGAATACGATAGGAATACCGCTTGCTGCACCCATCTGGAGCATACCTGTACGTATGCAGCAGTCATCTTCCCCGACATTACCTGTACCATCCTTGGCACCGTGAATGACAGCCCAATCTTTGAATCTGGAATTCTTCACGCCGCCGCTCTTGCCGATGGTGTTGAAGAAGCCATGGTTCGGGTCATTGAATTTGAGATTGGTTGAGTCCCATTTTCCTTCTTCAGGATGAGGTAATGCATTGTTGTTGTTTTCAGGGGTAGCTGTAAAGTCAATAGAGTTTCCACCGAAATAAAGCTCACTGAAGTTTTCTGCGAGAACGGTCTCGCCTGCAGCAGCAGGCGTTGTGCCTACCTGAACGATATTGAATCCTGAAGTTTCAGCCTCAAGCGCATCTGAAAGGAGGCCTGTGGTCTGGTCCTGGCAGGTAAACCAATATTTGGTTCCAGGTTTGAGGTTTGCGAACGAGATGGCAGGCTGCTTGTCTGCAATGTTCGTAGGAAGCTCGTATTTGCTGATAGTCCAACCATATACAAGATGCTCCTCTTTGCATGATGCATCATCGTAGAGAGCAACCTTTACAGGAGTAGCTGCGTCTTTGGTGTTGTCACCGAATGTCGTGACGGACCATTCGAAAACGAGCATACCGGAATATTTGGATTTGAGACGTACTGATGGCGGTACACCATTCACTACGGCAAATCCTTTCCCGCACTGGATGACATTGGATGTTACGGTCTCGCCCTCCTCATTGATCGCTTCGCCTTCTGCATAAATGTAATTTGTGTGAGGTGCAGCACCTGATACCTTGTATTCTGCGAGGAATTTGAGCTGATAGAGCTTTCCATCTGTAAGGCCTTCGAACTTGTGGCTGAAAGAAGTGCTTCCTGCAGGAACTACCTGCTTGTCCAGTGCTTTCTTGCTTGCATAGTCCATAAGGTAAACGATGAGACTGTCAGCTCCGGAAGCCGCTGATGCATCAGCACTTACATCGAATGTGCCGTCACCGTTGTCTTTGAACCTGATGTTCTCAAAGCAGGCCTTGCTCTTGTCGAGCATACCGTGTCCGGAAATAAGGACTGCAGGGTCGCCGTTCTTGTCAGTGGCAAATGCCCATTTTGAGAAGACTGCACCGTAGTTCGCACGTATGCGGGCATATTTCTCAGAATGCTCTTTGGTTCCTTTAGTGAAAACAGCGTGGGCGATACCGTCCGCGCCGATAGAGGATACTTTGACGGTCAGGATGTTGTCATCATAGGTGTTTACAGCATCGTCAGGACTGTCGCATAATTCTACATTGAACGATGTGGCGCCTGCCGCAATCGCTTCTGCTGCGTTCCAGCACACTGCCATCGTGTCTGGTCTGCTGTACTCTACAGCATATTGCAGGTCTGTAGGTACTGGCTTTGTCGTATCTTCGCCTGCCTTGAACTCCTTCTCGCAACCGGTGAGAAGAATGGAAGCGCACGCAAAAATGCCGGCTATTGATTTTAATGATTTCATATTGAATCTCAATCTGATTTGTTAAAAAGATTAACTCAAATCTGGTTTTATATCTCTCCAAGTCGGTTATTAAGTGGTGATATATACAGATATAAGAATTCGACAGAGACTGTTCCTGGAACATCTCCATCTTGCATCAGAAAACGACCTGTGAAATCAGGCAATACAAATCCAAGGGCAAAGATAATAACGTTTTTAGGAATTGCAACGTTTTTGGTGAAAAAATGCGTCGAGTTTTTTCATTTTGTTGCTTTTGGTGTTTCAAATTTGTTGAAAGCGAACTTACTTTATTGGTATTTTTGCAAGAAATGAAATAAAATGTGAAAGAATCTGAAAAATATCTATATATTTGCACAATAAAAGGATGATTTGCGCTCCGTGCGTTGTGAACCGATTCAATTCATTGGCGTTAAATCATCAGCAAACCGATAATACACTAATAATATATAATGAATAAAATTAAACTTTGAAACCGATGAGATAGTGAGTTAATAACCAACCTCCAGCATCGGATATTCCTGAAAGACCAGCTTGAAATAAGGTTACCAATACGAATCCGACAATAAGTAACATTCAATCAATCAATTTGAGCGAAGCTAAACTTTTTGGGAATATATGAAACTCTATTTGAAAAGAATACTGTTTGCAGTGATCTCGGTCCAGATGGCCATGGTCGCTTCATTCGAGCTTTTTGCCCAGAATGTGACTGTCACAGGTACAGTGAAGGACGCTGCAACAAATGAACTCCTCGTGGGTGCTACCGTCATGGTCAAGGGAACGACCAACGGAGTATCTACGGACATCAACGGACATTACTCCATCAAAGCAAAGGCAGAAGATGTTCTGGTTTGCTCCATTATCGGTTACAAGAGCGTGGAATCCAAGGTCGGATCCAAAGCTGTTGTGGACTATGCTCTTCAGCCTGACAACCAGCTGCTTGACGCTACAGTAGTCGTCGGTTACGGTACATTGAAGAAGACTCAGCTCGTAGGCTCTGTAGAGAACCTCGACGGCGGTGTCATAGAGAACAGGCCTAATGCCAATGTGACCAGATCCCTTCAGGGACAGGTTGCCGGTCTCAATATCGTGCAGACTGACGGTAAGGCTACACACTCAGGTTCTCTATATATCAGAGGTAACGGAACTTCATACAATACCCGTAAGAACTTCAGCAGCAGTGCTGCCGGTAAGACACACAGTATCGGAAGCCAGGGATCTGCTCTTGTTCTCATCGACGGCGTGGAAGGCAGCCTTTCGCAGGTGAACCCTGCAGACATCGAGACAATCGCTGTCCTCAAGGATGCTTCTTCTGCTGCCATCTACGGAGCGCGCGCTGCCTACGGTGTGATTCTCGTTACTACCAAAAATGCTGAGACTGACAAGGTTACGGTTACATACAACGGCTCTTTCTCATTGAACTCACGTATCGTGAAATGGGAGGACAACATCGTTACCGACGGTCTTGAGTGGACAGAAGCATTCTATGAGTTCTATCAGAATGACGCTCGTGTCCCGGGTTCTTCAGGAAAGATTCCTACTACAATGAATACGAACGACATCTCAATGAAGGACATTAGTTATCTTGAGTCTTTCCGGGCTATCCGTGAATCCGGCTATGATTCTGTATATGGAGGTGTCGGCAGCAAGGGACAGTACCTCTATTATGGCAGCTACAACTGGCTCGACCACATCTATAAGGACTACACTACTTCTACCACCCACGATATCAGCCTTAGAGGTGCAAGCAAGAAGCTTACTTACAACCTTACCGGCCGTTACTTCTCACAGGGAGGTATCTACAAGATCGGTGAAGAGAAATACAACACCTTCAATATCAGAGCAAAAGCCAAGGTGCAGGTAAACAAATGGCTGTCTGTGGACAATAATACTTCCGTGTTCCGCAGCAAGTCAAACCAGCCGATGTTCTCGACAGGCTCGCTTATCGGTCACCAGATTGACCAGCATGGCCAGCCTGTATTCGTTCCTTACAATGAGGACGGTACCTGGACATTGTCAGGTGTGAAGACCGGTTATGCGTCATTCTTTGAAGGAAATACAGGTCAGGATGATTCAAACCTCATAGTCGGAACTACTTTTGGTGTTACTATAGATATCATTCCTGAAGTCCTCAAGATTCGCGGAGACTTCTCTTACAAGGCAACCCGCAGATGGAGAGAGCGTTATAGAGCGCCGCTTTCATTCTATACCAAGCCTGGCGTACCTACCGAGTATGTGGCTCAGGCAGGTTCATACAAGAGCCGCTGGACATACGATACAGACTACATCTCTTCAAATGCTGTCCTTACCTGGACACCGAAACTTACTGAGAACCACAAACTTAATGTCGTAGCAGGATGGAACCTTGAGGATTCCCGCTACAACAGGTTCTATATGCAGAGACTGGGAATGCTCTTCCCTGAGAAATATCAGTCGTTCGAAATGTTCGACGGTGAAATCAAGACCGAGCAGAACAACAGCGACTATGGCATCATCGGTTTCTTCGGCCGTGCCAACTATACTTTGCTGAACAGATACATCTTCGAGGCATCAGCCCGTTATGACGGTTCTTCAAAGTTCCCTTCAGGATCACAGTGGGGCTTGTTCCCTTCATTCTCCATCGGTTGGCGTCTTTCTGAGGAGCCTTGGATGAAATGGGCTGATTCATGGATGGACAACTTCAAGATCCGCGCGAACTACGGTTCACTCGGAAACGGTACTGTATCTCCTTACTCTTTCCTCGAGACCATGGACATCAACAAGTCTTCAGTCATCTTTGACGGCGGTTTCGTGAACTATACCACTAACCCTTCAGTAGTGCCTAAGACTCTTACTTGGGAAACTGTTACTACCTATGACGTGGGCCTCGATTTCGACTTGCTCAAGAGCCGTCTTTCATTCTCAGGTGACTGGTACCGCAGAAATACTACGGACTTGATTACCATAGGTCCTGAACTTCCTCAGGTTTATGGTGCAAGTGCTCCTAACGGAAACTACGCTTTCCTCAAGACTACTGGATGGGAACTTACCCTTTCCTGGAGAGACGCGTTCAAACTCGCAGGCAAGGACTTCACTTATGGAATCAAAGGTAGTGTCTGGGATACAAGAACTTGGGTGAAAGAATTCACTTCCACATCCGGCGATATCCTTGACTACTATTCAGGCAAGGAACTCGGAGAAATCTGGGGTTTCCGCACAGCCGGTATCTTCAGGGACAATGCTGAGGCAAATGCTTGGGCTACAGACTCTTACCATAAGAACGGTTCCAACTTCCGCGCTTATGCCGGTGACCTCAAGTTCCTCGACCTCAACGGTGACGGCAAGATCGACTACGGTAAAGGCACACTTGACGACCACGGCGACCTCGACCGTATCGGCGATATCACTCCTCGCTACCAGTATGGCGTCAACCTCGATTTCAAATGGAACGGAATCGGACTTTCAATGTTCTTCCAGGGCGTAGGAAAACGTGACTGGTATCCTATGGTCGAGACTGCATACTTCTGGGGACAGTACAACAGGCCTTATTGCGGTTACCTCATGAAGACTCAGACAGGTGACAACTATGCTCAGATTGACTACAGTACTGAGAACTGGACAGTGGTGAACTATGACAAGAATCCTTACTGGTCAAGACGAGTAGGTTACAGTGCGAACAGAAACGTAGGACCTCTTACTGTGGAGAATGACCATTATCTCCAGAATGCGGCCTACATCCGTCTCAAGAACCTTACTGTAGATTACTCTTTCCCTAAGAAACTTGTGAACAAGATAGGTATGCAGGGCGCGAGAATATATTGCTCTATGGAGAACCTCTGGACTTGGTCTCCTATGTTCAAGCATACTGACATGTTCGACCCTGAGGGTATCGGTGTCGGTGACAGTGACTTCGACAGTACTTCAAAGATCGGTCTCAGCGGTGTCGGCGACGGTATGTCATATCCTATGCTCAGGACCTTCACATTCGGACTTAGTCTAACATTCTAATTTTGGAAATGAAGATGAAAAAAATCAATATTATACTTACTGGTGCACTAATGCTTGCCGGACTCTGCTCATGTTCAGACTTCTTGACCAGAGAGCCTATCCACAAGTTCAGTGCAGAGACATATTTCTCAAGCGAAGCAGAACTTGAGATGTATGCTAACGGTATGCTCAACAGTTGGTTGCCGAACTCTTCGGAAACCAATGACGGTGACGCATACAATGACCTCATTGCTACAAAAACCGGTACGGATTTCTATCGTCCGGGCGCTCACTGGGATGCTGCCAAACAGGGCGGCTGGGGAACCGGTGACTGGAGCTTCCTCAGAAGAGTGAACTATATGCTCGCAAATATGGGTAAGGCAAAGAATGCTGTCGATCCTGCAACCTACAATCATTACGAAGGTGTAGCCCGTTTCTGGAGAGCGAACAAGTATATTGCGAAGATCAATTCTTTCTCAAACGTTCCTTGGATCGAAAAGTACCTTCAGCCGAACGACTCTACGGATCTCTTCAAGACGAGAGAAGACAGAGAGTATGTCTTCCATAAGGTCAGAGAGGATCTCGAGTTCGCTTGTGCGAACTGTTCAGCAGACAAGAGGTTCCATACTGACGGACGCGTGAGAATCGACAAGTTCGTTGTCAATGCCCTTGCTTCAAGATACTACCTCTATGAAGCTACCTTCAGGCAGAACGTGAAGTACAATCCTGCTACAGGCAAGCCATGGACAAACGAATATGAGACAGTAGAAGACCTTCTGAAGCTTGCTGCAACTGCTGCCAAGGTGGTTATCGATGAAGGAAAGTTCTCTCTCATAAAGGATTACAGCGCTCTCTTCATCAGCAATGATCTTCAGAAAGATGAAGTGATCTGGGGCCGCACCTATAGCCAGGACCTCAATGTGCGCCATTCATTGACCCGCTACTTCCACTCTTCAACCCTCGGACAGCAGTATTCTGCAACCAAGGATCTTGTGAATATGTTCATGACCGTGGACGGAAAGCCGATCGATGTCAAAGGCGGTGCTGACAAGGTGCTGATTACTGACGAGTTTACAGGCCGTGACCCTCGTCTTGCAATGACAGTCCTCGGACCTGGCAGAGAAATCTTGAATTCTGCCAATCCTCACGAGACTATCGACTTTACATTCTGCAAGACCGGTTATATGATCATCAAATGGTGTATTCCTGATGAAACACATTTCCAGAACAGTATCGACCAGAACTCTCTTCCTATCTTAAGATACCCTGAAGTGCTTCTGAACTATGCTGAGGCTATGAACGAACTCGGCCAGATGACAGAGGAAATCTGGAATCAGACTGTAGGTGCTATCCGCAAACGTGCAGGAATCGCTAACATCTATCCTAAGAGCGGAGAATATACGAGAGACCAGTGGCTGTATGAATACTATACCAAGGGTCTGAAGAATCAGGAACTCACAAGAGGTGATCTGGATATCGCTCTCGAAATCCGTAGAGAGAGAGTAGCCGAACTTACATTCGAAGGCGGTCTCAGACAGCTGGACATATATCGTTACGGGCAGGCTGACCTTATCGCCCGCAGATTCAACAACAGCGGTTGGAGAGGCCTCTGGATAGGTTCTGCTACAGGATTCACATTCGAAGGCCAGGACTATACATTCGCGCCTGCTTCGTCAGAGTCCCTCAATACTACAACAAACTATCCTATCTCGCCGAAAGCTACCGCCAAGGATACTGACTGGTATCTGGAAGACGGATATCTTGTGTACAAGTACGAGCTCCAGTGGGATGACAAGATGTATTGCCGTCCTATTCCTAACGCGGCTCTTACTCTTAACCCTAAGCTTGGCCAGAACTACGGCTGGAATTAGTTAAAAGTAATAAAATGCTGAAGAAATTTTTAAACATTTTTTGTTCTGCTCTTATTCTCGCAGGTCTTTCGGCCTGTGAGAAGAGCGGAAGTACTACTCAGAAGACTCACGAACCGAAACTCGTATCTCTTACAGGTTCTGAAATCAACGGTACCAAACTTGCCACTGGCATTGACCTTGCCGGCGTTATTACAGACGCTGCTACAGGCAAGGGAATTTCCGGCGTGGCGGTGACCGACGGTTATCAGTATGTGAAGACGGATGCCAACGGCGTGTATCAGATGAAGAGGAACAGTATGGCCCGCAAGGTCTATTATACGATTCCTGCAGCGTATCAGGTTCCTCTTGACAATTCGGATCATCTTCCGATGTTCTTTTCGCCTGGTACGATGTCCAAAGGATTGGCATACCGCTGTGATTTCGTCCTGAACAAGCTCAGTGCTCCGGAGACTGATTTTACGCTTATCGCCATCGGAGACCCTCAATGCCAGAACATTTCCGAGTCTTCAAGATTCCTCGGGGAGACCATCCCTGATATAAAGAGGACAATGAGTTCCGGCAATTATCCGGCTGTCTATGCTATCACATTGGGAGACGTCACATTCGACTCTTTCTATATGTTCGACCCTATGGTCAGATGTATGAGGAATATCATGGTGCAGGACAGCTATCTGCCGTTCTTCAACTGTATGGGCAACCATGACCATAACTCTCTCGTGAAAGCTGTCGGCAATCAGGTTCAGGATGACTACAATGCCACTGAAGAGTATGTGAAGCATTTCGGTCCTGCCGACTATTCATTCGACAGGGGCAATGCCCATATTATCGTGATGGACAATATCGCAGTGACCAGCATCACTTCATCAGGTTCTCCGAATTCATTTACTTGGAATTATACGAACAAGCTTCTGCCTTCTCAGCTCGAGTGGCTCAAGCAGGATATCGCTATGGTGGAGAATCCTGAGTCGAAGCTTGTGATTTTCTGTGCGCACCAGCCTATCAGAGGAGCTGCATCTACTACTTATTCTGAAGTTGTAAATCTTCTTTCCAAGTTCAATGAGGTACACTTCTTCATAGGACATACCCATTATCAGCAGAACTATATCCACGAGATCGGTGGAAAGCAGATATTCGAGCATATACACGGAGCTGCCTGCGGAGGATGGTGGACAGCAAACAGCAGTGTGACAGGTGCACCTAACGGATATTCCGTGTATAATGTGAGAGGCAACAAGATCAAGGACTGGTTCATGAAGGGAACAAACCGCGAGGAGAATTACCAGATGAGAATATATGATGGAAATCAGGAATATGGCTCTGAGGTGACTCCGAACAGTCCGAAGATTAAAGTCAACTGGTACAGTACGACTACTGTAGGCAAGTTCAAGGTGATCGGAAATGCAAACTTCAAGAATGCGTTTGTGGCTGAGGTCTTCGATGACGACAACCAGTACTGGAGTCTTGAGTTCTGGCAGAACGGTCAGAAAGTAGGAGATTTCGTGCGTGCTGCAGAATCTGGCATCAACAATGCCCCTATCTGCGCATTCTGGTACAATGACAAGAGTAGGACAACCGATACCTGGTGCAACAGGACAGCAAGCCACTACTGGTATTACAAGCCTGCTTCCGGAAAACCGGCAGAGGAGAAGAACTGGGAAGTGCGTGCTGTGCACAAGTATCCGAATGGCGGTTCTGTTACTTACAAGACAAGCAAGCTGACTACTGATTACTCTGAATTTTAGGAATAATCTATATCTCTGAATATGAATAAAATACTGCTCAAGAAGTGTTTATTCGTACTTATCTCTGCAACAACTCTCATATCGGGGGTTGTTGCTTGCGATAAGAACAATACTCCTCCACCAACTCCTCCGACGCCGCAGCAGCCGGCAGAACCTTCTGTTCCGGAAGAAACAGGGAAGATAATCAACGGTACGGAAATCGACAAGTCCAATACCCTGATCGGTCTTATTTCTGACAGGACTACCAAAAAAGGAATTCCTGGTGTGCCTGTTACAGACGGCTATACGTTCACTGTGACAGACGAAAACGGTGTCTATCAGTTCAAGGCCAACAGCGCCTGCCGGAAAGTGTATTATACGTTGCCGTCAGAATATAAAGTCAGTCTGGATACCAAGACCAAACTGCCGCTGTTCTATTCGACTTCAACTATTTCGCCCGGCAAACAGAACAGGAATGATTTTCTTCTGGAACCGCTTGACGCTCCGGAGAAGAATTTTACATTTCTTGCGATAGGGGACCCTCAGTGCAAGACCAACTCGGATGTCAACCGTTTCAGAACTGAGACTATTCCTGACATGAAGAAATTCCTCGTGGATTCTCAGGCCAAGGGCAAGTATAACAATGTCTATGTGATGACCATGGGAGACATTACATTCGACAATACTGTCCAGTGGAAGCCGATGCGTGATGTCATGTCCAGGTTTACGGCCAACGGAACTGATTACATTCCGTTCTTCAATACGATCGGAAACCACGACCATGACGCTTCCAAGAAGAATCAGTACGAATCCACACAGAATTACATCGACAATTTCGGCCCGGTAGATTATTCGTTCAACAGAGGTGATGTCCATATAATCGTCATGGATAATGTCCTGGTGAAAACCACAAACGGTAAGACCTGGACTTATTCCGGCGGTATTTCAGCAGAGCAGCTTAAATGGCTGAGGGCTGATTTGGCACTCGTGAAGGACAAGCAGAACAAGATGGTCCTCTTCTGCGCGCACATCCCTTTCAGGGGAAGCGCAAAAAGTGGCGGAGCATCTGTCAATAAGGACAAGAACTATGCGGAGGTGCTCAAGTTGTTGACCGAATTCCATGAGGCTCATCTGATGATAGGTCATACCCATTATCCGCAGAACTGGATTCATACCGGCTATGTCACCAAGAGCGGAAAGCCTATTTATGAGCATGTCCACGGTGCCGCTTGCGGTGCATGGTGGTCCTGCAACATGAATACGAACGGCGCACCTAACGGGTACAGCCTTTATGAAATCGAGGGCAACAGCATAAAGAACTGGGTGGCGAAAGGCACCAAGAACACTGTTGACTATCAGATGCGTGTGTATGACGGCAACCAGATATATGGCGGTTCAGACGGAAATCCTGCTGGAAAATACAAATATACATGGTATGACGGCGGCACGGGAGGTTCCGCAAATATCAAGGCTGCCGGAAACTCAAAATTGAAGGGTGCATTCGTTGCAGCCATATGGAACGATGACGATACCAACTGGAAAGTCGAATTCTTCCAGGACGGGAAAAAGGTAGGAGACATGAAGAGAGTTCCGTCCAAGATTACCGACATCTGCGTGGCTTCATATTTCTTCAATAAACTGAACAAGAACACCACGACTTGGACGACGACCACTGCCCAGCATTACTGGTACATATCGGCACCAGGAGGAGATCCGACCAAAGTGAAAAACTGGGAAGTGCGTGCTACTCAGACCATTCCGAGCAGTGGACAGGTCAATGTCTATACATGCAATTCCTTACAGACGGACTACTCTGGTTTTTAGCGGTCTGACATTACATTTGATTACTGAACACAAAACATAGAACGTATGAAATTTAACAAATTGATCATGTCATTGGCAGCGGCGGCTATGTCATTGACAGCAATGGCCCAAAGCCAGACAGTGCAGTTCTTCGCTCACAGGGCAAGCCGTTTCGAGTTCGACGAGAACACGCTTCCTGCCTTCAAGGCCTGTTACGATCTCGGTATCAGAGGCTTTGAAACAGATATCCGTATGGCCAAGGACGGGAGACTGGTCGTGAATCACGACGAGACTTTCGCCAGACTTACCGACTGCACGAATACAGTGGAGTCTATGAACACGGAAGATATCCAGAAACTTACAACATTCCAGGGAAACAAGATTCTGTTCCTCGATGAACTGGTGGATTTCCTCGCGGACAAAGATGGCGTGTATGTGGAATTCGAGATGAAGACCAAGCCGGAGTCAAGCTATCCGGAAGACAGGCTCAGAGAGTATTGCGACAAACTCTACAAGACGGTCATGGCCAAGAAACCTGAGCACTCCACCTATCTGTTCACATCAAGCGACCGCAGAGCGCTGAATATGATGAAAAGGCTTCATCCTGATGCTGACCTTCTGATTATCTTCAGCAAGCCTGTCTGTGACGAGACTATCCAGATGGCGGAGGCAATGGGTATCAGGCGTATCGGCTGCCAGATGAACGGAACAACCCGCTCGATGGTAAGAAAAGCCAAAGAAGCGGGTCTGTACGTGTCTCTGTGGCCGTCCAGAACTCCTGAAGACATTATGCTCGGAGTCTATCTCGGCGCAGAATTCTTATGTTGCGACAGAGCCGTTGAGGTAAAGAAATTCCTCGATGAAAAAGCTCCGTTCGTAAGATACAAATAAGATATAAATAGGATTTAGAAATCTATAGCCTCGCGCATTTCAGGGATGGTCTGACTAAGGTCCATCCCTTTTCTGTATATGCCTGCGGTGCCGCCGACGAAAATGTTCGCACCCATCTCGGCCATAGCGTGGGCGCGTTCCTTGCTGACGCTGCCGTCCACGCTTATCAGAATGTTCCGGTATCCCTTGCTGTCAAGATATTTCCTGGTCTGCGCCACCTTGTTCATTATTCCGTCCACCATCTTGGCCCCCGCGTAGCCGGGATGCACAAGCATAAGAGTCACGGTATCAAGGTAAGGCAGGTATGCCTCAAGTTTCTCAATCTCTGTCTCAGGGTTCACTGCCAGGCCGAAAAGTCCGCCTTTCTCGTGAACTTTATTGCTCAGTTCCTTGAAATCCAGGGTGAGTTCCACGTGAGAAGAAACGATGTCGCCCTTCCTGATGTCGAACCTTCCCAGTATCAGCTCCGGGTCTTCCACCATCAGGTGAATGTCCAGAGGCATATCAGTAGTCCTCTGCATGGCCTTTATGAAATCCGGGCCGAAAGTGAGGTTGGGAACGAAATGCGCATCCATGATGTCCACGTGCAGCATATCTGTCCCGTATTTCTGCAGGTCCGCGATGTCTTTCCCCAATGCCATAAGGTCGGAGCACATCACCGAAACTGAAATAAATCTCTTGTGGCTCATGACGTTACCTATTCATTGACAAACATAACCTTATTGAAAAATTCCTTGCGGCCGAGGATTACGCCGAAGGCCTGCTCTGACTCGCTCAGATGGAACTTGTGTGAAATCAGCGGCCTCACGTCGATACGGTGGGACGCGATCGCCTCCATGGTGGTGCGCCAGTCGTTCTTTGCGTCATTGTACAGACTGTTCCATGTGCCTCTGACAGTCAGCTCCTTGCGGAGAATCTCCCAGTAGCCGTTCTGTGTCAATGTCATGTCTCCTGCCGGGTTGCCCATACATACGACGTGGCCCTTCGCCTTGACAGACCTGAGCGCCTGCTCGAATGTCTGCGAAACGCCCGCTCCTTCGATGCAGACGTCAGCGCCCTTGCCGCCTGTCTGCTCGCGGATGAACTCGACCGGGTCAATGTTCCTGGAATTGACGGCCGTGAATCCGAGAGAATTCGCAAAATCAGTCTTGGTCTGGTCAATGTCACACAGGATGACTTTGGCGGCGCCTGCCGTCCGTGACCACAAGCCCAGCATTATTCCTATCGGGCCGGCCCCGAAGATGGCCACGGTATCCCCGATACGGACATTCCCCTGGCCTACGGAATGCAGGGCAACAGCAGCCGGTTCGCACATGGCTGCCTCCTCGTAAGAGACTCTGTCATCGAAAAATACGAGATTCCATTCTTTTACGGCAATGTATTCAGCAAATCCGCCGTCTCTCCTGGAACCATAATAATCATAATGGCTGCAATGCGCATACTCTCCGGTCTGGCAGGCTGCGCAGTGTCCGCAAGGAATCAGCGGAAATACTGCCGCCTTCTTGCCTACGAGGCTATTGTCGTCCGCGTCGATGATTTCGCCCGCGAACTCGTGCCCCGGAATGGTCGGAAAATGGTATGTGCCTTTCTTGAATATACGCGGAATGTCACTTCCGCAGATGCCGCACGCGTGCACTTTCATAAGCACTTCGCCCGGTTCTCTCACTGGAGTCGGGACGTCCTCGTATCTGAGGTCGCCCACGGCGTGAAGATTCAATGCTTTCATCAGAAGCTGTTTTAGAGTGTTGTTTTATTTTGTACCACAAAAATATCCATAAAATCCGAAAAGTCAAAAAATGAAAGCAATTTTTGCTTCAAAAATGTGTGATATGAAAATTTTTTAACTATATTCCTGTCTTTGACACTTTGATTTTAAGATATCAAGGCCCC
>ULWC01001623.1_pt1 | contig 16948 bp, 15 predicted proteins | sample 1959931 | NCBI WGS metagenome assembly ULWC01 (sample SAMEA4835801, study PRJEB28245) | human gut metagenome | biome: gut microbiome; material: fecal sample | place: Denmark | collected 2008
ACGTATGAGCCCATTTTCAGGACATTGGCTTCACCTTCAGAAAGATATCTCCACTCGCCTTTCTTCAGTCCCTTCTTGGTAAGGCCTGCGAAATATACGCGGTCGAGAGCCTTCACGTCATAGCCCAAGGATTCGAAAATCCTTCTGACAATGCGGTTCTTTCCCGAGTGAATCTCGATACCGAGCTTTCTATGGTCTTCATCATCAATGTATTCGAGCTCGTCAGCCTTGATGTCTCCATCTGAAAGGGTGATGCCGTTTACTATCTTGTCGAAGTCTTCCTGCTCAAGCGGCTTGTCCAGGATGACCTGATAGATCTTCTTCTTGTCGTATGACGGATGTGTGAGCCTTTCAGCGATTTCTCCGTCATTGGTGAACATGAGTACACCTGTCGTGCTCTTGTCCAGACGGCCTACAGGGAATACTCTTGCGCTGCAGTTCTTGAGCAGGTCCATGACGGTCTTGTCTGCATGAGGATCGCTTGCAGTGGTGACATATCCCTTAGGTTTGTTCATGACGATATATACCTTCTCTTCACCGCGGATTCTTTCACCGTTGAAACGGATATCGTCTGTGAGAACATTGACCTTGGTGCCGAGTTCAGAGATGACTTCTCCGTTCACAGTGACCACGCCGGCCTGTATGTACTGGTCTGCTTCGCGACGTGAGCAGATGCCTGAGTTTGCAATGAACTTGTTCAGACGGATCACTTCCTTGATAGGTGTCTCTACGTAGTCATTGTCTGAAAGCTGTATCTGGTCGAGTTGCGGCTTTCTGCTCAGCATCATATTGATGCTCTTCTCGTCAGCGTCATTGAATTTGTACGGATTTGGTTTGGCCTGGCCTCTCTTGGCATTGCCTCTTGCCGGGGTGCGTGCAGCATCTCCTCTGCCGCCGAATTTTGCGCCTTTGTTGAATCCGCCTCTTCCTGCTCCGTTGTCACGGCTGTCGCGAGGGCCGAATGCCCTTCTGCCTGATGGAGCGAAACTTCTGCCTGACGGGCCGAAACTTCTCTCGGATGAGCCGTAGCTGCTTCTTCTCTCTGAAGAATCACCATAACTGCGACCTTCAGACGGGCGTCCGTAGCTGCTCCTTCTGTCCTGGCTGCCGTAACTTCTTCTGTCAGAGTTGCCGTAGCTGCTTCTTCTCTCTGAAGAATCGCCATAACCGCGACCCTCAGACGGGCGTCCGTAGCTGCTTCTCCTGTCCTGGCTGCCGTAACTTCTTCTGTCAGAATTGCCATAGCTGCTTCTTCTCTCTGAAGAATCACCATAACTGCGGCCTTCAGACGGACGGACGTAACTGCTCCTTCTGTCAGAGCTGCCATAGCTGCTTCTTCTGTCCTGGCTTCTGCCGTAACTTCCGTGTCCTTCGGAACTGCCGTAGGACCGTCTTCCATAGGTCCTTTCTTCTCCTGAGGAATTCCTTCCCTCTGAACTGTAAGATCTTCTTTCTGCAGGTCCTTCTGATGATGAATAGACCTTTCCGGAAATGCGAGGCCGTCTCGGTCTCAGCTTTCTTCCCTCTGCGGTAAAACCGCTCTTGTTGTTTTCTTCCATTTGGATTTTGCCCTCTGCGGGCGTTTAATTGTTATATGGCTCACGCCATTGGTATAAAAATATATTGTCGGCTTGCGCCGTGTTTTCGTTTATTTCAATCTGAATATGTAAGTGATCTTGCCTTTCTGCAGGGCCGGAGCATCGGCATCCATATTGAAATGCGTGCTCAGCGCCGCTTTTCTGGCTGCCTGCCAGAGGTCGGCATTGTTTACGGTAGTTCCCTGTGCTCCCGGAAGAGCTTTGGTGACTTTGCCGTAATTGTCCACCCATATATCTACAACTACTGTGCCTTCTTCCTGAACTCTGTATTCAGGTCTGGCTATGACTCCCACTGTCTTTCTGCCTTTCAGTATGGCATTCGGCGTATTGGAATTTATGGACGTGTGGGTGTTTCCCTGGGCATGTCCGGCTTTCAGCGCGTCGCTTACCTTAGCTGCTGTTTGCGCTGCCAATGTGTCCTTCGCATTCTTGTTCTTCGCTGCGCTGAACAGGGCTTTCTTGTTTATCGGCTTTTCTCTTTCAGGCTCGTATTTCTCCACGTCTCCGAAATCGTCCATCGTCGATTCTTCGGTAAGATTGTTCTTTGTGCCTTTCTCCATCGCCTCGGATTTCTGTGCAAGCTCTACTGGCCTGGTTCTGTCAGGAGTCTCTGACTGCGGCATTGACCCTCTCAGGTGCTGCCTTACCGGTTCTTTTTCTGCTTCTTCGCTGAAGTCCACAAGGAAAACCTGCTCCGGTGGCGGCGGATAAATGTATGTAAGTCCGCTGAAACTGCCGAAAGCAATCAGGCCGGTATGAAACAGCACAGTGGCGACTACTGCAATAACCGTCCCTGTACGTTCCCTCCGTTTCTGTATTTCCCGATATTCTTTCATGACTATTCAGGCTGCGTCGCCAGTATGACTTTGTAGTGGTTACGCTTGGCTATGTTCATCAATGCCACGATTTCCTTCACCGGCACGCTTTCGTCAGCGTAGATGGAGAAAGTCGGATCTTCATCGCTCTGAAGAAGGTTTACGAGATCATCCTCCACTTCATTGAACGGAACAGGCTGCTCGTCACCATTGATGTGGTAGGTGAACTGGCCGTTGTTCCAGTCCTTTACGGATACGCTCACGGTAGCCTTCGCGGACACTTGTCCCGTGCTTTTCGGCAGGAGGAGCTTGAGCGCGTTCGGATTCACGAGCGTGGATGTTATGAGAAAGAAGATGAGCAGCAGGAAGACGAGGTCGGTCATTGACGACATCGCCGTTTCATGCAGACTCTTCGTTTGTCTTTTGAATGCCATCAGTAAATGTTTCTAAGATTCTTTGTTGCCTTCAGGTTCCTGCAGAAGGTCCATGAAATCAATGGTCGCGTTCTCCATCTTGAATACTACGTCTGAGATGTTGGAAGTCAGGTAGTTGTATCCGAAGTATGCGAGAATGCCGACGATAAGACCGCCCACTGTGGTGATCATCGCCGTATAGATACCGCTGGAAAGCAGCGTTATGTCGATGTTGTTTCCTGCATTGGCCATATTGAAGAATGCCTGGACCATACCGAGTACGGTTCCGAGGAATCCGATCATAGGCGCGCCGCCGGATATCGTGGCGAGGATAGGAAGACCTTTTTCGAGTCTTGCCACCTCTGTGTTGCCGGTGTTCTCGATGGCGGTCTGGATGTCAGAGAGAGGACGTCCGATACGGGACAGTCCTTTTTCCACAAGTCTCGCAACCGGAGAGTCGAACCTCTCACAAAGGGACTGCGCTGATTTGATTTTGCCTTCGCGGATATAGTCGCGGATATCGCGCATGAAGTTCGCGTCGATGGTGCTTGCCTGATGGATCATCCACCATTTCTTGCCGAAAATGTAGATGGCGATTATGGACAATGCCAAGAGGACCAGCATGAGCCAGCCGCCTTTTGTGGCCATTTCCAGAAGGTGCATTTCTTCTTCATGAGGAACAGCTTGCGCTGCTGCCTGTGCTGCGGCTGAGAAATCGGTTGAATCCAAGCCTGCGGTCTGTAAGAGATTGAACAACATATTTTGTTACTTTTTTATTTTGTCAATTATTCCGTCATTTGGCCTAAAGTCTGATGACTTGGCCTAAAGAAGTGCAAATTTACGAATTTTCATTGATTTTCCTAAAGGGAATCAGCCATCTCCGAACTTTTTTTTCAGTCGTTTTCAAGATAGGCACATTCTGTGAGAAACAATGCATGGCCCGGAACGGATTGGCCTGCATCAGAGCGGGTTCCGTGGTCCACGAGTTCTCCTATCCATTCCGGAGAGCGTTTCCCGCGTCCGATTTCTATCATTGACCCGACGATCGCCCTGACCATATTCCGCAGGAACCTGTCGGCGCGGACTGTAAAGACGATATAATCTCCGTCAATGCAGGGATAACCCATCATCCTGACATGGTCCGGTGTCCAGGTCTCCCATCTGGCATCGGTGATGTTGCAGACGGACGTCTTGTTGTTTCCGCCGACTTTTTCGAAGCAGCTGAAATCGTGTTCGCCCAGAAGCAGCGCCGCCCCGCGGTTCATCGCCTCAAGGTCCAGGGACAATGTGAAGAGGTATGACCTGTCCGACATGAACGGGTCCTTCTTCCGATGTATGAAGTACTTGTACTCCCTGCTCGTGGCATCGAACCTCGAATGGAAGTCATCTCTGACCTCCGAGACTTCGTGCACGGCGATTTCAGCGGGTAAGATGGCATTTAATTTGTAGCGCAGGAAGTCCGTGTCGATATCGTGGGAGGATTCCGCGTCGAAGTGCGCGATATAGTTTATTGCATTGACTTTGGTGTCAGTCCTTCCGGCTCCGGTTATCGTGATGCTTTCGTTCAGGAGCGTTTTCAATGCTCTTTGCAGGCATTCCTGAACGGAAGGGGCGTTTGGCTGAATCTGCCAGCCGGAGAAGGCTGAACCATTGTAGGACAGGCGTATGCGATATCTCATTTTGTGCTCTTTATATGGTACAAAGATAGTGGTATGTTGAAAATTAAACAATAATATAATGGATAGTGTGAATATCAAGGAACTTAACGACAGGATTCAGCGTGAAAGTTCTTTTGTCGATTTGTTGTCAATGGAAATGGGCAAGGTCATTGTCGGGCAGAAACAGCTGGTGGAGAACCTGCTGATAGGTCTGCTCGCGAACGGCCATATCCTTCTCGAAGGTGTGCCTGGTCTGGCCAAGACATTGGCTATAAACACTTTGGCCCAGGCGGTCAGCGCCAAGTTCAGCCGAATTCAGTTTACACCTGACCTTCTTCCTGCGGACGTGATAGGTACTCTTATCTATTCTCAGAAGAATGAGCGTTTCGAAGTTCACAAAGGCCCTGTTTTCGCCAATTTCGTACTCGCGGATGAAATCAACCGTTCTCCGGCCAAGGTGCAGTCGGCATTGCTCGAAGCGATGCAGGAGAGGCAGGTCACGATAGGCGAGGAGACCTACAAGCTCCCTGAGCCGTTCCTTGTCATGGCTACCCAGAACCCTATCGAGCAGGAAGGTACATATCCGCTTCCTGAAGCCCAAGTGGACCGATTCATGCTGAAAGTGGTCGTGTCCTATCCTAAGAAGGAAGAGGAGAGGCAGATTATCCGTATGAACAATACCGGAGAATTCCCTAAAGCGCAGCCTGTGGTTTCGCCGGAGGATATCGTAAGGGCAAGGCAGGTGGTGCGTGACGTGTATATGGACGAGAAAATCGAGAAGTACATCGTGGATATCGTCTATGCCACCAGAACACCTGAGGACTATAACCTCAAGGCCCTGTCAGGACTCATTTCGTACGGTGCGTCCCCGCGTGCCAGCATTTCATTGTCAATGGCAGCGAAGGCATATGCGTTCATAAAGAGAAGAGGCTATGTGATTCCTGAGGATGTGCGCGCGGTCTGCAACGAGGTGCTCCGTCATCGTATAGGTCTGACTTATGAAGCTGAAGCTGAGAATGTTACCACTGAGAATATCATATCACAGGTTCTCAATGCAGTAATTGTTCCTTAGGAGAGGAAAGAAATGGACTCTAAAGCAAGTGACCTGCTCAAGAAGGTCAGGAAAATAGAAATCAGAACGAGGGCTCTGTCGCATCAGATATTTGCGGGCGAGTACCATTCTGCGTTCAAAGGACGCGGTATGGCATTCAGCGAAGTGCGTGAATATCAATATGGTGACGATGTGAGGAACATGGACTGGAATGTCACTGCCCGCTTGCGTTCCCCTTACGTGAAAGTGTTTGAGGAGGAGCGTGAGATGACGGTGATGCTGCTCATTGACATAAGCCGTTCAGGTTTCTTCGGGACAGTCGGAGGCACCAAGCGTGACTTGATTGCCGAGATTGCCGCCGTGCTGTCATTTTCGGCGATTCTGAACAATGACAAGGTCGGTGCCCTGTTCTTCAGCGACAAGGTGGAGAAATTCATCCCGCCGAAAAAAGGACGCAGCCATCTTCTCCATATAATTAGGGAAATCATCGAGCTTGAGCCGAGTTCCTCAGGTACGGACATCAGCGCGGCGTTGAGGTTTCTGACCAATGCCATAAAGCAGAAATGCACGGCTTTTCTCTTGTCGGACATGATGGATACCGATGCGGAGGGCAATCCTAATTATGAGGATGCCATAAAGGTGGCGGTGAACAGGCACGACCTGTCAGTCATCAAGATATATGATCCCCGTGAGCGGGTGGTGCCGGACGTGGGACTTGTCAATGTCAAGGACTCGGAGACCGGGGAAAGCGCCTGGGTGAACACATCCAGCCGCAAGATGCGCGAAGCTTATGCGCAGGCGACCCGAAATGCGGATGACAAGGCGCTGAAACTCCTCAGGCGTTATCAGATAGACAGTGTGGACATATCCACGGGCTCTGATTATGTAAGAGGGCTTATGGCGTTCTTTGATAAAAGATAATTTATGTTGAAGCGATTATACATATGTGTATTGGCGACGGTGCTCTTGGCTTTGCCTTCTTTCTTAGCGAAGGCGGATGCTGACAGCACTCGTGTCGTGTTTGCAGGAGACGCTTTCCTGAAGCCTCTGCAGAAACGGGACAGCGTGCTGATTGCGGACCAGATGAAATATGGTTTCCGTCTGGACAATGTCAAGGCAGGTACCGCCCTGGCACTTCCTGACCTGTCACAGGGTATCCGTGACAGCGTGGAAGTGGTGGAAGGCTGGAGCCTCGATACGCTGAAATTCAGGAAGAAGAAGGCGGAGATGGACATTGAAGGCAGTATTGTCATCACATCGTTTGATGAAGGCTCGTACGACCTTCCTCCGATTGCGGTCATGAGAACATTGCCCGACGGTCAGACTGATACGCTTTTCTTCAAGGGGCTTCATCTGGATGTAACGACAATGCCGGTGGACACGGCGACCTACAAGCCTCACGATATCAAGGCCCAGATGCGCTATCCTGTCACGTTCAGGGAAATCCTGCCGTATCTGCTTGGCGGACAGTTGCTTGCGGTGCTCATAATATTGGCGGTGGCGCTTTATATGATACACAAGAAGAAAGGTGCGGAAGAAGCCGGATCCAGCGAACCTGCATATATCGTGGCGCTCAAGAAACTGGACAAGTTCAGAGGCAACAAACTCTGGGCGCCTGAAAAGCAGAAGCAGTTCTACAGCGGAATAACAGACGTGCTGAGAGAATACATAGTGGCAAGATTCGGTATAGGCGCGATGGAAATGACCACTGCGGAAATTTTTGAAGGACTGAAGGACAAGGATATACCGCAGCCTCTGATGGAGGAGACGCGCGGACTGTTCCTTATGTCAGACCTTGTCAAGTTTGCCAAGATGACCGTTACCGACGAGGACAATGTCAAGGCTGTCCCTACTGCCGTGCGTTTCGTAACCTCGACCTGGAAATATGAGGAAGAAGAATCCTCCGAGTCCGGTGCCGAAGACAAAAAGGAGGCCAAGTGATGTTTTTCGAATATCCTCATCTTCTGTGGCTGCTGCTCGTTCCGGTATTGCTTATAGCCCATTACATTTACCTGGAGCTTGCAGGACGCCGTCCTCATCTGAGAGTTCCGGACGTGAAATTCTGGAAAGCGGGAGGTCGTTCAGCAATGTCGGTGCTAAGGCATGTGCCGTTCATATTGCGTACTGCGGCTCTTGTGATGATAATCATAGCCATTGCCAGACCGCGTTCTTCTACCAAGATGGACAAGATTGACACGGAAGGCATTGACATAGTCCTTGCTATGGACGTTTCTACCAGTATGTTGGCCAGGGATTTCACGCCAGACAGGATCAGCGCGGCGAAAGACATTGCCATCGAGTTCGTCTCGCAGAGGCCGTCCGACAGGATGGGAATCGTGGTCTTTGCCGGCGAGAGCTATACGCAGTGTCCGCTCACTACCGACAGGGCGACATTGATAAACCTGATGAAGGAGATAGAAACCGGCCTCATCGAGGACGGTACTGCCATCGGCAACGGTCTTGCTACCGCTGTGGCGAGGATGCAGTCGTCAGATGCGAAGAGTCGCGTGGTGATTCTCCTGACCGACGGTGTGAACAACAGCGGAGAAATCACTCCGCAGATGGCTGCAGACATAGCCAAGACCTATGGCGTGAGAGTATATACTATAGGTGTGGGAGCCAACGGTACGGCTCCGTATCCGGTGATTACGCCGTGGGGCGTGCAGGTGCAGGATGTGCAGGTGGAAATAGACGAGGACCTGCTCAGGAACATTGCAGAGACTACCGGCGGAAAGTATTTCAGGGCTACGGACAATACCAAGCTCTCCGAAATATACAGTGAAATCAATAAGATGGAGAAGGCAAAAACTACGGTGGACAGTTTCCCAGTATATAAGGAAATGTTCACACCGTTTGCTCTCGCGGCATTGCTCTGCCTGCTGCTTGAGGTTTGTATGTGCTTTGCCATCAAGAGATTGCCTTAGAAGGGCGGAAAGAAAGGATTTGTTATGATATATTTTGCACAAGCACAGTATCTGTTTCTCCTCCTGTTGGTGCCGGTTTTCCTGGTGCTGTACGGGGTGGTGAGATACAGGCGTGTCCGCAATATAAGAAAGTTCGGTGACGAGAAGCTGGTGAAGGACCTTATGCCGTCCTACTCCGGAGCGAAAGGCTGGACGAGGATAATCTTGTTCTCGCTTGCTTTTCTGTTCTTCAGCATTGGCCTTGCCCGTCCTCAGATAGGTGCCAAACTCAAGGAGCACAAGAGCAAGGGTGCCGAGGTGATGATTGCCCTGGACGTGTCCAATTCAATGCTGGCGAAGGACTACTCTCCGAATCGTCTGGAGCGAGCCAAGCTGGCGATATCCCGCCTGGTGGACAAGCTCAACGGAGACCGCATCGGTCTTGTACTGTTCGCCGGGACATCATTTGTCCAGCTTCCTATCACGACTGACTACGTGTCGGCGAAAATGTTCTTGGGAAACATCTCCACGGAGTCGGTTCCTGTCCAGGGAACTGCCATGGGTGACGCCATCAACACTTGCATAAGAAGTTTCAGTGCCCAGAGTGAGAACAGCCGTGCCATAGTGGTCATCACTGACGGTGAAAACCATGAGGACGACCCTCTGTCGGCAGCGAAACAGGCGGCTGAGATGGGCATATCCGTATATACGATAGGTGTCGGTTCTTCTCAGGGACAGCCTATCCCGATGAAGGACGGTCTGCTTAAGGATTCCAATGGGAATATCGTGGTGACGAAGCTCGACGAAGCAACGCTCAAGCAGGTTGCCCAGGCAGGAAAGGGCGCCTATGTGCATGCGGGGAATGATGAATTCGGACTGAATCCGATTATCGACAATATCAGGAAACTTAATGACGAGGAATTCAATTCCATCGTTTTCGAAGAATATGACGAACAGTATATGTATTTCTTTGCGATTGCGCTCGTGCTGCTGGTTGTCCAGATGCTGATAGGGGAACGCAAGGTGTTCGGAAATCTGTTCGCTAAAAATTGAGGTTGTATATGAGGTGGTTTAGAAATATTGTTGCGGTGATGACAATGCTGTGTGCACTGTCATTGACCGTGTCCGCCCAGGTGGACAGGCACGATGTGCGTGCGGGAAACCGCAAGTTCCGCAAGGGGGACTGGAAGGCCGCAGATATATCTTACAGGAAGGCCCTTGTGAAAGATTCCACATCGGTTCCTGCAAATTTCAATCTTGCCAATACGCTCTACCGTACCGAGAACTATGATGAGGCGGCCAAGACGATGGAAAAGATCAAGGATTCGGCTCCGTCTTCGGCCAATGCCGCTGATTATTTCTACAATGTCGGGGATATAGCGATTGCCAAGAAGGACTGGCAGGGCGCCGTGACCGCGTTCAAGGAGTCGCTTCTGCGCAATCCTGGTGACCTGGAGGCGAAGGAGAACTATATCTACGCCAAGAAGATGCTTGAAAATCAGCAGAACGGTGGCGGCGGAAATGGTCAGGATAACCAGGATAATCAGGACAATCAGCAGAACAAGAATGACCAGAATGGCCAGGGTGACCAGAACCAGGATCAGAACAAGGACAAAAATCAGGACCAGAATCAGAATGACCAGAACAATCAGCCTCAGCAGAACAATCAGAACAATCAGAGCGGTCAGCAGGACGGTCAGCAGATGAAGATTTCACCGCAGCAGGCCCAGCAGATGTTGAGGGCCATTCAGGCTAAGGAAAAAGAGACTCAGGACAAGGTGAACAAGGAAAAGGCAGAGGCTCTCAAGTCGAGACAGAAGGAAAAGAACTGGTAACAGGAGAAGAATATGTTGGATATCGTAAGAAAAACAGGATTGACGATGCTGTTGGCGCTCATCACACTGACAGCTTTCGCCCAGACGGAAATCAAGGTGGATGCTCCGAACATCGTGGAGTCGGACGAGCAGTTCAATGTCACGTTCATAATCGAAGGCAGCAGCCGCCCGGGGAATTTCAGTTGGGCACCGGGAGATGATTTTACCTTGGTGTGGGGCCCTCAGAGCGGCTCTTCGTCCAGCGTAAGCATAATCAATGGAAAGAGGACATCGTCATCCCAGTTCACTTACACATATATAATCGCGCCGAAGAAGACCGGCAAGTTCACATTGCCGCAGGCGACTGCAAAGGTAAAAGGTGAGATGATTTCATCCGCCCCTCTGCAGATAGAGGTGCTTTCCGGCGGATCTTCGTCGAATCAGGCTGCATCTGCTTCACATCCAAGCACTTCGCAGCGTTCTTCGTCCTCTGATGTGTCCTCATCCGACATTTTCCTGAGACTTTCCCTGAGCAAGACCAATGTGGTGGTAGGGGAGCCGATCAATGCTGAACTCAAGCTCTATCAGAGGGTGGACGTTGCAGGCTATGAAAGCCCCAAGTTCCCTACATTCAACGGCTTCTGGAGCAAGGAAACGTATGCTCCGAACAATGTGAACTTCCAGAGAGAAGATGTGGACGGTCGTCTTTACAATGCCGCGACACTCCGCAGATATGTACTCGTACCGCAGCAGACCGGAACTCTCGTCATTGACCCGGCCGAGCTTGTCTGCCTTGTGAACGTGCGCTCTTCATCGAGTTCGGCCCGCAGCATTTTCGACAGTTTCTTCGATACGGGAACCACGACCATAAGGAAGCGCATAGCGACTTCGTCCGTCAAGGTCAATGTCAGGAATCTTCCTGGCGGGGCCCCGGCTTCATTCTGCGGAGGAGTCGGCAACTTCACCATAAATGCCAAGCTTAATCAGTCTCAACTTAAGGCACACGAAGCCAATTCATTGATTATCACAGTGTCAGGACGCGGCAATGTGTCGCTCCTCGAGGCGCCTAAGGTGAACTTCCCTCCGGATATGGAGGTCTATGATACCAAGTCTTCTGAAAATACAACCCCGAACAGCGGCGGAACTTCAGGAAGCAAGATATTTGAATATCCGTTCATTCCGAGAAGTCACGGTGACTTCATCATAGAGCCGATAGAGTATTCGTATTACAATGTGACTACCGGCAAATATGAGACATTGACCACCTCCCCGATTCCTTTCAATGTCGAGAAGGGTGATACTCCGGAAACTACCGGTTCGTCAATGCAGGTGGCGGTTCCGGACAGAAAGGATGTGAAGAATCTCGGTGAAGATGTCAGATATATCCGCACGAAAGAGCCTTCGTACAAGTTCAGGACCGTGTTCTTTGTGGGCAGTGCAGGATATTGGTTCGCATTGGTGTTGATTCTTTTCTGTGCTGCGGTCATCTGGCTAGCTTTCAGGAAGATAGCCTCGAGAAGAGCAGATGTCGTGGGCAGCCGTAATAGGCGTGCCACCAAGATGGCATTGTCCCGTCTCAAGACAGCCGAAGGCTTCCTCAGCAAGAATCTGTATTCCGCATTCTACGAGGAACTGCACAAGGCGCTGCTCGGTTTCATCTCAGACAAACTGAACATGGGCGCTGAGGAGCTGAACAAGGACAATATCAAGTCCCAGCTTGTCGCAGGCAGCGTTTCCGCTGAACTTGCGGACCGTTTCGTGGCTCTGCTTGATGCATGTGAATTTGCGAGGTATTCTCCGGATGGCGGAAACGAAGCCATGAATACCCATTATAAAGAAGCTGTGGATGTCATTTCATCTATCGATTATGTCATGAAACGTAGAACATCAGGCGGGTCGGCTGCCAAGTCAGCTGCATTGGCCATAGCCTCCCTGCTCTTGTTGCAGACAGGTCTGCAGGCTGGGGAGACGGCTTATCTCGATTCTCTCTGGACTAAGGGTGCAAATGCTTATGCTTCAGGAAATTGGAGCGAGAGTGCAGAGGCTTGGGGTACACTTGAGAAGGCCGGTGTGGTCTCTCCGGAACTGTATTACAATCTTGGAAATGCTTATTTCAAGTCAGGTGACAATGCTCGTGCAGTCCTTTATTATGAAAGGACACTTAAGGCAAATCCTTCATTCGCCGATGCGAGATATAACTTGGATATAGTCAGAAGCAGAATCAAGGACAAAATCGATGTCGTCCCGGAGTTCATTCTGAAGAGTTGGGCGAGGAAGCTCTGCTATACGCTCAGTTCCAATGTGTGGGCTGTGCTGTCGCTGCTGTTTTTTGCAGTTTCATTGGCATTGGCCCTGGTTTTCCTCATGAGCCATTCGGCGGCAGGACGCAGATGCGGATTCTACGGAGCCATTGTGGTGTTCCTCCTGGCGGTGTCCTCGTTCAGTTTTGCACTGTGGCAGCGCAGCATGTTCCTGAAGCAGAGCAATGCCGTGATCATGACTCCGGTATCGTCCGTGAAGAGTTCACCTTCTGAGAACGCGTCCAAGGACCTGTTCGTGCTGCATGAGGGAACGGAGGTGAAGGTGCTGGATTCTGTGGGAGACTGGAATAATGTGGAACTGTCTGACGGCAGGCAGGGCTGGATCAGAAACAATGAAATGGAAATAATATGAGAAAACTTTTCGTCACTCTACTGATGTCCGTGGCTGCGCTTTCCGGCGTTGCGCGGGCATCTGCTTTTTCTGACAGGGACAGTGTCCTCAGATTCGCATTTGTCACTGACACTCATCTTGCGACACATACCAGTGCGATAGAGGACCTCAGCGCGTGCCTGAGAGATATTAACAAGTCGGACTCGCTGGACTTCGTGCTTTTCGGAGGCGATATCACGGATTTCGGTACCGATGAGGAGATCAGAATCGCCAAAAGCATGATGGATACGCTGCGTGTGCCTTATTATGTGGTGCAGGGCAATCACGATGCCAACTGGTCGGAGAGCGGCTGCAATACTTTCCTGAAAGTGTTTGGCTATGAGCACTTTTCGTTCGCCAAGAAGGGATGGCGTTTTATAGGCTGCAACAGCGGTCCGGATATGCGCATGGCTCCGGGACTTGTGCCGAAGGAGACTATGGAGTGGCTCGGCTCTCTTGAAAATGAGGGCAGGAGCATTTTCATAAATCATTATCCGATGGATTCGTCGGTCCTGAATTATTTCGATGTCACCAAGCAGCTAAAGCGTCTCGGGGTGCGGTTCTGTGTCGGAGGACATTGGCACAGGAATGTGGTGAAGAACTATCAGGGAATTCCCGCGGTGCTGTGCCGCTCGTCATTGTCAGCAGGGGCTGTGCCGGGATATAACATTGTCCGGATCAACGGGGACAATATCAGTTTTTCCGAAAGGCGGATTTATGGAGATACTGCGGTGGAATTTGCTCCGTGGTACAGGTATCATTTCCCGGAAAATGCCCCTCAAGACAGTGTGAAGTATGACAATGACGGTCTGCCGGAAGATTATCCGTGGATGCGCTATGACGTGAACGTGCGTTATCCTCAGGTCAAGGAGAACTGGAAGCGCTCGTTCGAGGCCAATATAGTGGCAGGTTTTGCTGTGCGTGGAGGCCGGGCATATTTCCCGCTTGCCTGTGGTGTAGTCAAGTGCATATCCCTGAAGGACGGCTCTGAAATCTGGTCAAGGCAGTTCGACGGAAAGATATATTCGACTCCAGCGATAAGCGGAAAGACATTGGTTTTCGGATGTACCGACGGCAATGTCTATGCTCTGAATGCCTCAGACGGCTCTGTGAAATGGAAATATCATACTGAGAAATCAGTGCTGGCTTCTCCTGTCATCATGAATGGTCTGGTGTACATCGGCGGCTCTGACCACAAGTTCAGGGCATTGTCCCTGAAAGACGGAAGTGCGGTGTGGACTTATTCTCCGGTTGAGGGACATGCCATTTCCACGCCTTATTGTGATGGTGAGAGGGTGGTTTTCGGCACTTGGGGCAGGACGCTTTATTCTCTGGATCCGCGTACCGGCAGGGAACAGTGGAAGTGGACTGTGAAAAAGCCTTCCAGGATGTATTCTCCTGCGCATTGTGTGCCTGTCTATGGTTCGGGACGCATATTCGTAGCCGTGCCTGACAGGAAGATCTATGCTATAGATGCCGCTACCGGCAAATGTCTTTTCAATGTAGATGGCGGCAGGGATGCGCTCTGTGGAAGTGAGGACGGAAAGACCGTGTTCTCCAAAGTGATGTTCGGCAAGGCCTATGCGTTCCGTTCCGATGTTCCGGCCCCTGCAGACGGCGGCGAAATTTCGTCCGGCAACAAGCTCTGGGAGGTGGCGGACAGTCTCGGATACGATATCGGGACCTCTGCATTGACGGAAAAAGACGGGGTGCTGCTGATACCGTCGGACAAGGGCAATATCGTGGCTCTGGACGCTGCGACGGGCGAATTCCTGTGGGCGCACAAGGTGTCAGTGGCATTGGTGAATCCGCTGAAGGTGTCTTCCGACAAGAAACGGATGACTGTCCTTGCGTCAACGATGGACGGCACCGTGACGCTGCTTACGATTGAGAAATAACGGTTGTGCTATATGCCGGCGGTGAGGCGGAAGTGCCAGAGGACAATGCCGGCTGTGACTGAGATGTTCAGCGAGTGCTTGGTCCCGTACTGTGGGATTTCCAGGACGCCGTTTGAACTGCTTACGACCTCTTGCTGTACGCCCTCGACTTCATTTCCGAAGACCAGGGCGTATTTCTTTCCCTTTTCGGGGATGAACTTGTCCAGGCTGATGGAGTCTTCGGCCTGTTCCACGCTCAGAATGGTGTAGTCTTCTTCTTTGAGCCTGCATATCACATCCATTGTGGAAGGGGAGTGCTCCCATTCGACGCTGAATTCGGCGCCGAGTGCGGATTTGTGGATTTCTGCTGACGGAGGTGTGGCGCAGATGCCGCACAACCATATCTTGTCCACTTTGAAGGAGTCGGCGCTTCTGAATACGGAGCCGACATTGTGCGCGCTTCTGATATTGTCCAGCACTACACAGACTCCTGAGTCAGGGAGTTCCTTATACTGTTCCGCAGTTACTCTTCCGAGTTCTATGTTCAGCAGTTTCCTGTTTTTCATCGGTTTATTTCGATTTTCTGCAAATTTATGCAAATCTTGAACAGTTTCTAAATTGTTTCATCCGAAAAATGCTATATTTGTAGTACATCATTGATTTTAACAGCTTCTTATATGAAACAGGATCTACAGATTTTTGAATTAATCAAGAAAGAAAGAGAGAGACAGTCTCAGGGCCTTGAACTGATAGCCTCGGAAAACTATGTCACTGACCAGGTGATGGAAGCAATGGGTTCAGTCTGCACGAACAAATATGCGGAGGGTTATCCGGGAAAAAGATATTACGGGGGTTGTGAGGTAGTTGACCAGATCGAGCAGACTGCGATTGACAGACTCTGCGAACTGTTTGATGCTGAATATGCAAATGTCCAGCCTCATTCCGGTGCCCAGGCAAATCTCGCAGTGGAGATGGCAGTCCTGAATCCGGGAGATACCTTCATGGGGCTCGACTTGTCCCAGGGCGGTCATCTTACTCACGGTTCGCCGGTGAATGCTTCAGGAATCCTTTACAAGGCAGTGGCCTATGGTCTTGATCCTGAAACGGGATGCATCGATTACGACCGTATGGAGGAGTTGGCTAAAGAGCATCGCCCGAAACTTATCATCGGCGGCGCTTCCGCATATTCCAGGGAGTGGGATTATGAGAGGATGAGAAAGATAGCTGATGAAGTAGGCGCATTGCTCTGGGTGGATATGGCTCATACTGCGGGACTTATCGCTGCAGGCCTTCTCAAGAATCCTGTGAAGTATGCTCATATCGTGACATCCACTACCCACAAGACATTGCGCGGACCTCGTGGAGGCGTTATTCTCATGGGCAAGGATTTCGATGATCCTCAGGGCCGCAAGACTCCTAAGGGCGAGGTGAAGAAGATGTCCCAGATCCTGAACTCAAGCGTGTTCCCTGGTATCCAGGGCGGACCTCTCGAGCATGTGATTGCTGCCAAGGCTGTTGCATTCTATGAGGCGATGCAGCCTGAATACGTGGAATATCAGAAGCAGGTTGTCGCAAATGCCCAGGCCATGTGCGCGAGATTCATTTCCAAGGGTTATAAGGTGGTTTCAGGCGGCACGGACAATCATCTGATGCTTATCGACCTCCGTACCCGTTTCCCTGAGGTGAACGGAAGAGTGGCTGAGACAGAGCTGGTAAAGGCTGACATTACCGTAAACAAGAATATGGTTCCGTTCGACAGCCGTTCCCCATTCCAGACTTCAGGAATCAGAATCGGTACTCCTGCTGTGACTTCAAGAGGTTTCGTGGAGAAGGATATGGAAGATATCGTGGAACTTGTTGACAGCGTTTTGGCTTCCGCTTCCGAGCATCTCGGCGCCATCACGGCAAAGGGAGAAAGGACTCCGGAGCAGCTTGCTTCTCTCGAAGAGCACAATGCCGTGCTTGAAGAGGTCAAGAGAAAGGTTCACATGATGACCAGCGGAAGACCTTTGAACAGGTACTAGTCAGTTAGTCAGTAAATCAATAAAGAGGGTGACAAAAAAGTCTATCAAGACTTTTTTGTCACCCTCTTCATCGTTATGTGCCTTCTTATTTGAGAGACCGCACC
>ULWC01071823.1_pt1 | contig 16905 bp, 14 predicted proteins | sample 1959931 | NCBI WGS metagenome assembly ULWC01 (sample SAMEA4835801, study PRJEB28245) | human gut metagenome | biome: gut microbiome; material: fecal sample | place: Denmark | collected 2008
GGCGCTCAACACGCTCAACGCCAAGGTGCGCACGCTCACCGCGCGCGACGTGGACAGCGGCCGCTCGACCATCACGATCACCGTCGAGGTGCACGACCTGGCTGAGCTGCGCACGATCATCAGCCGCCTGAGCGCCATCCGCGGCGTCATCCGCATCTCGCGCAGCGGCGCGTCCGACCCCGCAAAAGCCGCCGCGCACACCGCCGAGCTGCAGGCGGAACAGGAAAAGAAAGCCAAACAGGAGGGCAAAGCATGAGAGCCGTCGTCACCCGCGTTACCGAGGCGTCCGTCACGATCGACGGCGCCGAATACAGCCACATCGGCAGGGGCTTCCTTGTCCTGCTGGGCGTGCACGTGTCCGATACGGCGGCCGAGGCCGACCGCATCGTCGACCGCATCTGCGGCCTGCGCGTGTTTGAGGACGCCAATGGCAAAATGAACGTCAACCCCGCCGACGCCGGGGCAGAGCTGCTCATCGTGAGCCAGTTCACCCTCTTTGCCGACTGCCGCTCCCGCCGCCCCGGCTTCACGGCCGCCGCCCGGCCGGAGACCGCCGTGCCGCTCTACGAGCGCGTGATCGCGGGCTGTGAGGCCCGCGGCTTCCCGGTGCGCACGGGCGTGTTCGGCGCGGACATGAAAGTTGCGTCCGTCAACGACGGCCCTGTCACCATCCTGCTCGATACCGATCATTTATAAAGGAGGCCACCCCATGCTCATCAAATGTCTGCCCGTCGGGCACCTCATGACCAACTGCTACATCGTCACGGACGAGACCACGCTCGAGTGCGCCGTCATCGACCCCGGCGACGAGTCCAACACCATCCTCTACTACCTCGAGGACAACCACCTCACCTGCCGCGCCATCCTGCTCACGCACGGCCACTACGACCACACCGGTGCCGTCTACGCCGTGCACGAGGAGACCGGTGCGCCCGTGTACATGAACGCGCTCGACGCAGGCACGGCCGTCGCCTTCGACAGCTACACGTTCACCCCGCCCGAGGGCACGATCTTTTATAAGGAGGGCGACGAGGTCAAGGTCGGCAATCTGACCTTCCGCGTCATGGAAACGCCCGGCCACACGCCCGGCGGCGTGACGCTCATCTGCGGCGACGCGCTCTTCACCGGCGACACGCTCTTCGCCGGTTCGTGCGGCCGCACGGATTTCGCCGGCGGCAGCATGGAGGTCGAGCTGCAGTCGCTGGCCAAGATCGCGGCTCTGCCCGGCGATTACGAGGTCTACCCCGGCCACATGGATTGCTCCACGCTCGAGACCGAGCGCCGCTTCAACCCCTACCTGACCGCGCTGCAAAACCGCGGACAGTAAAACTGCACAAACACGACCGGCAGAAGTTCGCTTCTGCCGGTTTTTTGCGCGCGCAAAGGTTCTTTGCGTGACAAATCGCGCCCGCGCATGGTATGCTTTGGGCGAGGTGAACACCATGCGCGACATTGGAGCCAACATCCGCCGCGCCCGCGTGCGCCGGAAGCTGACGCAGGACGATCTGGCGCAGACCGTGCACACGACGCGGCAGACCATATCGAATTACGAGACCAGCCGCTCCCGCCCGGACGTGGAGACGCTGCAGCGGCTCGCAGACGCGCTCGGCGTCGAGCTCACGGAGCTGCTGGACGGGGCGCCATCCGCCGATGCCCGCCGGGCAGCGCTGCGCAGGGTGTGCATCATGGGGGCCGTCACGCTCATACTGGCCGGGCTGTGGGCATACCTGCACGCGGTCTGCCTCCGGCAGTACCAGCGCGGGGGCATGGCGCCGTTGGCAGCCATGCTCATAACCGAGCCGCTGCTGCTGTGCGCGCTGGCGTGGACGCTACTGCAGGCGCTGCACACGGTCACGCGTCTGCGGCCGCGGCGCTGTGCGCCCTGGGTGCACCCGCTCGTCCGGGTGCTGTTCGGCCTGTGTCTGGCAATTCTGGTCGCCAGCGTTGTTCTGCCCGCCTCCGGCGTGATATTGCCGCGGCTGTATGGCGGCCGCGCTGCCACGGCAGCGCTGTTTTTTCTCCTCGGCGCGTTGCTCTGGCTGACGCAGCCAAGTCAATAACAATTTGTGATTTATGTCTAGTCAAGAAAATTTGCAAATAGGGGTCAAGAAAAGGGAGGCGGATATTCATGGGTGTCCAGTATTACCCACTGCGTTTTTGGCTATTCTATTTGAACATTAAGACAATTTGACATGCGCATGACTCACAGCATACAGATAGAGTCATGCGCAAAACATAAAAGGTGATTCTCATTATAATATACCTCAATAATTAATCCGAATAAGTTTATAGGAGGAACATAATGAAACTAAAAAAACTAACCTCACTCACTATAGTATTCGCTCTTGTCTGCACAATCAACACAGCAACCTTTGCTGTCGATAAATCCGTGGCGTTTGAATCGCCTCAAGACGAAGGACCTACTATAGTCGCAACAATTAAAAATCTCAAAACGGGAGAAATTGAATTTATTAATGAAGCTTCTGTTACAACCATTTCTTCGCATTATTTGACCGATGCAAATGGGTCTCAAACAGAAACTGTACAAACCAGTTGTGAGGCATTTTTCCCGATTGAAAGCAATGAAACTCTGCTCCAGCCTCTTGATTCCGAAAGTGGCAACAAAAACGCAGGCGGAGTAACTGCAACTGTAACGGTTGTATATCAATTCAACCAGCAACAAGACAAGATTAAAACTATTCGGTGTTATGGAAGTTGGTCTCCCGATAGCGGGCTCTACTATTTGACAAACAGAAATGTTGTTGTCATCCCGGGCGCATTAACAGGGTATTCCTTAAACAAGTACCCAACAAGTGATTACTTCGACTATTATACGGGATGGGGCTATTTAACGCGGCAACCAGATGGAACATATCAGCAACAAGCCAATACCTATGCAACTGTATATGTCGGCGGAATGGAATCAGCAGGTGGATATCAATTGTCTCTTCACTTGTATTATGGTTCTTTTTCTTGAAACACATCGTTTAACTTAAAAATTTTCGGTTCTACCTGACCGCGCTGCAGCACCGCGGACAGTAAAACTGCACAAACACGACCGGCAGAAGCACGCTTCTGCCGGTTTTTTGCCGGTTTCGGGAAAATGTGCCCGCGTGCCCTTGCAATCCGGGGGCAGACGTGGTATATTGTTCTCGCTCGAAAAACATCTGTCCGCTATACGTGGGCAATTTTCATCAAAACAAAGTGAGGGAACATCATGAACATCGGACTTCTGGGCTTTGGCGTTGTCGGCAGGGGCGTTTACGATATGCTCGCCGGCCGGGACGATATCCGCGCGGCGTGGGTGCTGTGCCGGCGCGATCTCGGCGAGCTGACGGCCCGAACCACCTACGAGATGCAGGACATTCTCGACGACCCGGCGGTGGACACCGTCGTGGAGGTTATGGGCGGCCTGCACCCGGCGTATGAATACGTGGCGGCCGCGCTGCGCGCCGGGAAGAACGTGGTGTCCTCGAACAAATACCTCATGTGCCGGTACTACGACGAACTCACCGCGCTCGCCAATGAGCACGGCGCAGCGCTGCGGTGCACGGCGGCGGTCGGCGGCGGCATCCCGTGGCTGACGAACCTCGAAAAGGCCGCGCGCGCCAACCACATCTCCCGCGTCTGGGGCATCCTCAACGGCACGACCAACTACATCATGGACGCGATGCACGGCAGCGACGTAGACTTTGCCGACGTGCTCGCGCAGGCGCAGGCGCTCGGCTATGCCGAGGCCGACCCCTCGGCCGATATCGACGGGCTGGACATTCAGCGCAAGCTGATCCTGTCCGCCAACGTGGCCTTCGGCGTGTCGCTGCGCGAGTCGGACGTGCCGGTGTTCGGCATCCGCAACGTGCGCAAGGCGGACATCGCCCGCTTTCAGGCGCATGGCTGCACGTGCAAGCTGATCGCAGCGGCCGAGCAGAAAAGCGGCAGCATCTGCGCCTACGTCGAGCCGACGCTGCTGGGCCATGACGCGCTCGAGGCGGCCGTGCCCGCGAACTTCAACCTCATCAGCATGGAGGGCGACCGCATGGGCGTGCAGAGCTTCTTCGGTCAGGGCGCGGGCCGCTACCCGACGGCCTACAACGTCGTGCAGGATCTCGTGGACATCCGCCGCGGCGTGCATGCGTTTTACACCGACTCGTTCGTTCCGGCCGTACCGGACAATTCCGGCGTGCAGCACCGCTACTACGTGCGCACGCGCGCCGCGCTGCCGGAGCTGGCCGCCCTCGCCGAGGGCGACTGGGACGGCGCGGTCATCACGCAGCCCGTGCCCGTGAGCCGGATGCACGCGCTCATGGCGCAGGCGCTGGCACAGGACAGCGAGAGCTTCTTTGCCGCGCTGCAATAAGGAGGGCCCCATGCTGAAGGTTGCAAAATTCGGCGGCTCGTCGATGGCGGACGCCAAGCAGTTTGAAAAGGTGCGCGACATCGTGCGCGCCGACCCCGCGCGGAAGGTGATCGTCGTGTCCGCCGCCGGCAAGCGCAGCGCGGACGACCACAAGCTCACAGACCTGCTGTACCTGTGCTACGCGCACCTGCAGTACGGCGTGAACTGCGACGCCGTCTTTCAGATGATCTGCGATCGCTACATCGCCATCCGCGACGAATGCGGCCTGAACGTCGATATCGAGGCCGAGCTCGACGTGCTGCGCCGGCAGATGCGCGCCGGCATCTCGGAAGAGGAGCTCGTGTCGCGCGGCGAATATTTCTCCGCCCTGCTCATGGCGGACTACCTCGGCTACTCGTTTCTGGACGCGGAGCTGTGGGTGCGCTTTCAGTTTGACGGCTCGATCGACAAGGAGGCGTCCTACGCCGCGCTCCGGCGGCTGGCCGACGGGCGCAGCGTTGTCATCCCCGGCTTTTACGGCGTGACGCCCGACCGCAAGATCCGCACCTTTTCCCGCGGCGGCAGCGACATCACCGGCGCGCTCGCGGCCGCGGCGCTCGATGCCGACGTGTACGAAAACTGGACGGACGTGTCCGGCATCCTTATGGCCGACCCCCGCATCGTGCCCGACCCGCTGCCCATCGAGCGCATCACCTATAACGAGCTGCGTGAGCTGAGCTTCGTCGGCGCGCAGGTGCTGCACGAGGGCACGGTCTTCCCCGTGCGCGAGAAGAATATCCCACTCAACATCCGCAACACCAACGACCCCGACCACCCCGGCACGCTCATCATGGAGTCGTTCGACGACGTGGACGACGGTCGGCTCATCACCGGCATCGCGGGCAAGAAAAACTACTCCATCATCACGATCGCCAAGTCCGGTATGTCCTCGAGCGTGGGCACGTTCCGGCAGGTGTTCGAAGTGTTCGAGCGCCACGGCGTGAGCATCGAGTACGCCCCCAGCGGCATCGACTGCCTGTCGCTCGTCGTCTCGAGCGAAAAGGTCGCCCCCTGCCTGTACTCCATCCTCGGCGAGCTGGAAAAGCAGCTGCACCCGGACAATCTGCACGTGACGGAGAACATCTCCATCGTCGCGGCCGTCGGCCGGAAGATGGCCTTCCGCCCCGGCACGTCGGGGCGCATCTTCGCCGCGCTCGGCGAGCACGGCATCAACATCCGCATGATCTCGCAGGGGCCGGATGAGCTCAACATCATCGTCGGCGTGGACACGAAGGATTTCGCGCCCGCCATCCAGGTCCTGTACAACAGCTTTGTGAAATAAGAAAGGAAGTTTTCAAATATGAAGCAGTATCGCGTAGCCATTCTCGGCGCCAGCGGCGCCGTCGGGCAGGAAATGATGAAGATCCTCGCCGAGCGCAAGTTCCCCGTCGGGGAGCTGCACCTGCTCGCAAGCGCCCGCTCGGCCGGAAAGGTCGTGTCGTGGCAGGGACAGAATATCGCCCTCGAGGAGGCGACGGACGCCGCCTTCTCCGGCATGGACATCGTCCTCGGCGCGGCGGAAAACGACATTGCCGAGCGCTTCGCCCCTGCGATCGTGCGCTCCGGCGCCGTGTTCGTGGATAACTCCTCAGCCTTTCGCCTGGACCCAAACGTGCCGCTTGTCGTGCCGGAGATCAACGCCGGAGACGTAAAGCTGCACCACGGCATCATCTCGAACCCCAACTGCTCGACCATCATCACGCTGACCGCCATCAACGCGCTGCGCAAGCTCTCACCCATCCGCGACATGGTCGTGTCGACGTATCAGGCCGTATCCGGCGCGGGCGCGGGCGGCCCGATCGAGCTGCAAAACGAGGTCGACGCCCTGCGTGCTGGCAAACCCTACGCGCCGAAGGTGTTCGCGCACCAGATCGCCTACAACGTCATCCCGCAGATCGGCGGCGAGCAGTGCGACGGCTACACCTCCGAGGAGATGAAGCTCCAGAACGAGGGCCGCAAGATCCTGCACCTGCCGGACATGAACGTCTCGTGCACCTGCGTGCGCGTGCCCGTCGTGCGCAGTCACTCCATCTCCGCCGCCGTGCACTTCGTGCACCACATCTCCGTTGACGAGGCGCGCGCGGCCATCGCCGCCGCCCCCGGCTGCCGCCTTGTGGATGATCTCGACGCGCTGCAGTATCCCATGCCGCTCGACACGTCGGATCAGGATCTCGTGTTCGTCGGCCGCATCCGCCCCGACCTGACCGACCCCAACGGCCTGTGCCTCTGGTGCTGCGGCGACCAGGTGCGCAAGGGCGCGGCCACCAACTGCGTGCAGATCGCGGAGCTGCTGATCCAAAACGCCTGAAAAAGCAAAACGCCCCCGGCGGCTTCTTCTTGAAGCCGCCGGGGGACGTTTTGCGATACATGGCGACAGGATCCGCCCCCTTGCGCAAGCGGCGCGGGTGTGGTATCCGCCGCATCCGGCACACGGTCATGGCCGGTGAGTCGGACGACTGAAACAGAAAAACGCCGCGGAGGCAGTGTTGCTGAAAGGCAATAAAATCATATTTCTTAAAACAGGCACGATTTTCATCGTGCCTGTTCTGCTTTTCTGGCTTATCCATAGGAATATAGCCTATCAGGTTGTGCTCAAATTCCTTGCGCTTTATACATCCAGCGATATCCGCCCGCCCGTTTTTGAATGCCGTTAGCGGCATCTCGTATACTCTTAGAGCTTACGCCAATTTCCTGTACTGCAGCAGCGATTGAGTCAAACTCTTTTATAATATCTCCATCATCATTCATCTGCAAAATTGCTCTGCCATAAGATTGTTTTGGTGCGGCCGCGGCGGCCTCCTTCTGCGCTGTTTTTTCAGCTTGCTGTTTTGCCTTTTCTGCAGCCTTTCGTTCTTTTTCTTGTTGAGCAAAGAGCAAGCTTATGGCTTTCGATTTTCGAGCACTCCACGCACTGGACTTATCCGGAATTCTTGCGATACCTTCGTCCAAGATTGCTATTTCGTTGCTGTAGTCCTTTAGTTGCCGATAGACCATTGCATAAGAATTGTATAGCGCTGGGGCGATATAACCGTTTAATCTTGCTTCATCAAATAATTCTATAGCCAACGTGAAGTTTCCGCTTTTCCGTTCATTTTCACCCTTCTCCCAATATGGGAGTCCCATCTCGAACCCCTTATCCCAATTTTTTAAGTTTCGAATGTCGCTTAACGGAACTCGATTATTAACGGCATGGATCACAACATCATCACAAGAAATCTGCCGTTGGTTTGCTGCGGAAATAGCTATCGGAGCATAGTTGTGCCCCTTGACCTCATTCAACAAAGAGGCCGCTTCTTCATTTGTTAGGGCACACATGTAACGAACGCTGTTTTCGACTTCCCGCCTTCTGTCGTTGCTATATGATGCGTATTCCTCCATGGATTTATAACAGTTTAAAAACGCCTTATAAATATACTCTGATAGTGGTTCCAAATCAAATGGACTTGAAAAATACACCCGGATATAAACTGTACCCCCCTCACTCTGCGTGCACGACTCAGTAACGTAATTATTTGTTACTGGGCAATCACTCCTAATCAGAATATAAGCGCCCTTCTTACCAAATTTCATTTTTAGGAAATCATACAGACAGCTTATATCCACATAACCGCTGCTATTTTTCCTGAATCTAAGTAATTGTGTATTACCGCCTTTTTGAGAAATGACATTTTGAACGAAAGCGCATACTTCTAATTCTTGTATGCTCGGCTTTGATTGCTCACTTTTCCGCTTTTCTATCTCAAAAAATTCATGAGCAGTATCTAACAAACGATACAGAATGTGACCACAATTCTCGGCATCTGTCGCCGCTCTATGAGGCGACGAATTTACTAAACCAAAATAATTCTCAATCGTGCTTTGTTTATAGTTTTCTAATCCGTGCAAATACTTCCTCGAAAGGCCAAGAGTGTCAATATATTCAATATTCGCATTAAATCCAAGACGAGATAGTGTGTTGCAGAGAAAATCAAAATCAAATTCTGCATTGTGAGCACACATTACGACTCCGGCGCTCAAAGCTTCCCCCAAAAAGTCAACCAACTGCGAATATACTTCCTTTTCGGATGGAGCGCTATTTAGCATGGAGTTCGTAATATGATTGACAGCAGACGCTGCCTGCGAAATTGGAGTGTCAGGATTTACAAGAGAAGAAAACACTTTCTGTACGGTTCCTCTCCAAAAAATTACAGCACCAATCTCAACAATCCGATCAGATGTTGGGTTGAGCCCTGTAGTTTCCACATCAAAAGCAATGTAGCAATTTCTTATGTTATTTTCATTTAGAAAATCAAGTTCAATCCGTTTTGAGATAGCCGCACCGCGTTGCACCAAGGGTTCAATTATAGTTTCGTTTTCAATTTTTGACTCTTGATTTGCTTCTTTCTTGAAAAAATCAAATAAACTCATAAATTGTTTTTCCCCCCACTTTTGAAAGAGAGCATACATACGCACTTATTATAGAGTGAAGACATGGTATTTTCAATCCGGCTTTAGAAGTTAATTTTACGACCAGAGTCCATTTTTTCGTTTTCTGTAACATCAGGCAACATCCGCCTATTGGCTTCAGTTTCAGTAGAATTTGAACGCTTATATGCAGAAAAGCAGGCAATGCCCAGCCGAGCTGCGCATTGTCTGCTTTATTTGCAATAGGTGCCGCGGAGGCTTCCGCGGCGTTTTTGTTATCCCTTGAGCTGCTGCGCGTACTCTTCCTGCGGCCGCAGGCGGCCGACGGCCGAGAACGACACGCGGTCAAAGTCCAGCGTCTCGCGCGCAAGGCCGAGGATGTCCTCGCGCGTGACGGCGTCGTAGCGCGCGAGCACCTCGTCCGCCGGGAGCACCCGGCCGAGGTACAGCTCGGAATAGCCGAGCTTGTTCATGCGCGAGGCGGTGGATTCCTCCGCCATGAGCACGCTCGCGTGCACCTGTTCGCGCGCGCGGTCGAGCTCCGACTGCGTGACGCCGTCGGTGCGGAAGCGCTCGAGCTCGTCGCGGATGAGCGCGAGCGCGCGCTGCTCCGTCTCGCGGCCGACGGCGGCGGAGATGCCGAACATGCCGCAGTCGAGAAAGCTCGCCGTGTAGGTGTAGATGGCGTAGCACAGACCGTTTTTCTCGCGCACGGTCTGAAACAGGCGCGAGGACATGTTCCCGCCGAGGATGGACGAGAGCAGCGCCATGGTGAAGCGCTCCTCCGCCCCCGTCGGCAGGCCGGGAAAGCCGATGCTGATCTGGTTTTGCTCGATGGCCTTGCGCTTGAGCGTGAAGGCTGGGGTGTAGCTGCCGGACCGCATGGTCAGATCCGGCCGCACGGGCAGCCACGAAAAGTGCGCGGCGAGGCGCGCGATGTTCTCATCCGTGAAGCTGCCGGACACGGCGATAACGATGCGCGGCGCGATATAGTGCGCGATCTGAAACGAGCGCAGGCGCGCACCCGTCAGCCGGTCGATCGTGGCCGGGCGTCCGAGCACCGGCCGCCCCAGCGCGCCGGGGAAGGCGGCGCCGATGAGCCGCTCCGTGACCAGATCCTCCGGCGTGTCGGCGTACATGTCCATCTCCTCGCGGATGACGCCGCGTTCGTTATCTGCGTCCGTCTCGGAAAAGTTCGATGTGAAGAGCATCTCGGCGAGCAGGTCGCCCGCGCGGTCGAGGTGCTCGTCGAGCACGCGCGCATAGTAGCACGTGCCCTCGCGCGTGGTGTAGGCGTTCACCTGGCCGCCGATGGCGTCCATGCGTTCTGCCAGCTCGGAGGCGGAGTGCTGTGCCGTCCCCTTGAAGAGCATATGCTCGATAAAGTGCGCGCTGCCGGCCTCGCACGGCGACTCATACCGTGACCCAACGCCGACCCACACGCCGATGGCCGCCGAGCGCACGTGCGGCATGTGCTCGTAGACGATGCGCACGCCGTTCGGCAGCGTCTGTTTTTCGTACATAATGTGCTGTCCCCCCGTGGAAAAGTGGGCGGGGTGTATGCGCACCCCGCCCACACAGTTGTGCCGAAATTACATCAGGCCCTTTTCACGCATCGCGTCCTTGCGGGACAGGTCGATGCGGCCGCGATCGTCGACATTCATGACCTTGACCCAGGTCATGTCGCCAATCTTGAGCACATCCTCGACCTTTTCGGTGCGCTTGAACTCGAGATCCTTGATCTTGACGAGGCCGTCCTTGCCCGGAGCCAGCTCGACCCATGCGCCGAAGTCGCTGCGGATGTTGGAGACCTTGCCGTAGTACAGCTCGCCGACTTCCGGCTCGAAGACGATGTTCTCGATGGTCTTGCGCGCGGCGCGGCAGGCCTCGATGTCCTCGGACGCGATGAAGATGGAGCCGTCGTCCTCGATGTCGATCTTGCAGCCGGTGTCGGCGCAGATCTTCTGGATGACCTTGCCGCCCGAGCCGATGACCTCGCGGATCTTGTCGGGGTTGATCTTCATCTGGATCATCTTCGGGGCGGAATCGGCCAGCTCCTTGCGCGGCTCGGCGATCGCCTTGAGCATGATCTCATCGAGGATCTGGAAGCGGGCCTCGCGCGTCATGCGGAACGCTTCCTTGACGATCTCGTGCTTGAGGCCGTCGTTCTTGAGGTCCATCTGGATGGCGGTGATGCCCTGCTTCGTGCCGGCGACCTTGAAGTCCATCTCGCCATGGAAGTCCTCAACGCCCTGAATGTCGATGAAGGTAGTGAAGTCGTCGCCGTCCTGGATCAGACCGCAGGAGATGCCGGCGACCGGCGCCTTGATGGGCACGCCGGCGTCCATGAGCGCGAGCGTGGAGCCGCAGATGGAGCCCTGCGACGTGGAACCGTTGGACGAGAGCACCTCGGACACCACACGGATGGCATACGGGAACTCCTCGACCGGCGGGATGACGCACTGCAGCGCCTTCTCAACGAGCGCGCCGTGGCCATACTCGCGGCGGTTGGTGCTGCGGGCGGCGCGGGCGTCGCCGGTGGAATACGGCGGCATGTTGTAGTGGTGCATGAAGCGCTTTTCTTCCTCTTCCCAGATGGTGTCGAGCTTCTGGGACATGGACAGCGTGGCGAGCGTGGCGATGGACAGCACCTGCGTCTGGCCGCGGGTGAACAGGCCCGAGCCGTGCACGCGCGGGATCACGCCGACCTCGGCGTCGAGCGGGCGGATCTCGTTCATCTTGCGGCCGTCGACACGATGACCGGCAAGCAGCCACTTCTTGACGATCTTCTTCTGCATCTTGTAGAGGATCTCGTCCATGTACTGCATCATGTCCGGGTGCTCGGCTTCATATTTTTCCTGCACGGCGGCGATCCATTCATTCACGCGCGCCTCGCGCACGTTCTTGTCGTCGGTGTCCATGCAGTACTCCATGCCTTCCATCTCGTTGGCGCACAGGAGCTCGAACAGATCCTCGTCAAAGGAGGCGTGCTCATACTCAAACTTCGGCTTGCCGATCTCGCTGACCATCTTGTCGATGAGATCGAGCACGGGCTGCAGGTGCTCGTGCGCCTGCACGATGCCCTCGTACATCACATCATCCGGCACCTGGTCGGCCTCGGACTCGATCATGACGATCTTCTTGTGCGTGGCCGCGATGGTGGTGGTCATGCGGTTGGTCTTGCGCTGCTCCTGCGTGGGATTGAAGAGGTACTTCTCGCCGTCCCAGCCGAGGACGATGCCGGCGATGGGGCCGTTGAACGGCACGTCGGAGATGCTCACGGCGGCGCTCGCGCCGATCATGGCGGTGATCTCCGGGCTGCAGTCGCGGTCGACGGACAGCACTTCACAGGCGATGATGACGTCGTTGCGCAGGTCGCTCGGGAAGAGCGGGCGCATCGGGCGGTCGATCAGGCGGCTGGCGAGCACGGCGGGCAGGCTGGGCTTGCCCTCGCGGCGCATGAAGCTGCCGGGGATGCGGCCGACGGCGTAGAGCTTTTCGTTAAAATCAACGGACAGCGGGAAGTAATCCACGCCGTCTTTCGGGCGGGCGGAGGCCGTGCAGGTGACGAGCACGGTCGTCTCGCCGTAGCTGACGAGGACGGCGGAGTTGCACAGCTCTGCGAGTTTGCCGGTCTCCATGACGAGGGGACGGCCTTCATACTCGATCTCGTAGCGCTTGTAGTTGGGGAACTGCTTGTGCGTGGTGATGATCATGGGTTCTGGTGCTCCTTTCTTTTGTTGGCGGAAACGCCAGAGCCAGCACTTGCATCCACGTCCCATGCGCGATGGGGCGCAGATTCAAATACTGGGCAGCGGCGCTCCCGAAAATGGGCTGCCGGGGCGGAAACGAAAAAAGCAGGGGGACAATATGAAATTATCCCCCTGCGTTCAAACGTTCATACCCTTCGGAAAAGCCGAACTTACTTGCGGATGTTCAGCTTTGCAATGATCGCACGATAGCGCTCGATGTCCTTCTTGGCGAGGTAGTCGAGCAGACGGCGGCGCTTACCGACCATCTTGTACATGCCCAGACGGCTGTGCTTGTCGTTCGGGTGCACCTTCAGGTGCTCGGTGAGCTGGTGGATGCGCTCGGTGAGGATGGCGATCTGGACCTCCGGAGAACCGGTGTCGCCCTCGTGCGTCTTGTTGGCTTCGATGACTGCGGTCTTTTCAGCTTTGGTGATCATGGTGATGACTTCCTTTCTTTGTTTTCGTATCCGCTGGCGCAGAACCGGGCGGAAAGGCACCGCTGCAAAGCGGCAAGCCCCGGATCCGGGCACATGGACTGTTTTACAATACCACACCCCGCGGTACTTGTAAAGAGAAATCTTTCTCCATACGCCGCGCGGCGCAAAATTCCCGCCGCCGTCTCGGCGGACAGCGGCGGGAACGGGCCAAACTTATTTCGCGCCCTTGCCGTGGGCGGCCTTCATGCGGCGCTCATGGTCGAGGATGCGCTTGCGGATGCGCAGGCTCTTGGGCGTGACCTCGAGCAGCTCGTCGTCCGCGAGGAACTCCAGGCACTGCTCCAGGCTCAGCTTGCGCGGCGGCACGAGACGCAGCGCGTCGTCAGAGCCGGCGGCGCGGGTGTTGGTCAGCTGCTTTTTCTTGCAGACGTTGACGGTGATGTCCTCCTGCTTCGGCGACACGCCGACGACCATGCCGGCATACACGGGCACGCCCGCGCCGATGAACAGCTGGCCGCGCTCCTGCGCGTTGAACAGGCCGTAGGTGATGCTCTCGCCGGTCTCGAACGAGACGAGCGAGCCGGTGTTGCGGCGGCTGAGGTCGCCCTTATAGGGGGCGTAGCTGTCAAAGACGGAGGCCATGATGCCCTCGCCCTTCGTATCGGTCAGAAACTCGTTGCGGTAGCCGAACAGGCCGCGCGACGGCACGAGAAACTCCAGCCGCGTGCGCTTGCCGATGGGCTCCATCTGCTGCAGCTCGCCCTTGCGGCTGCTGAGCTTTTCAATCACGGCGCCGACGGCGTCGGTCGGCACGTCGGCGACAAGGCGCTCGATCGGCTCGCACTTCTGGCCGTTGATCGTCTGGTAGAGCACGCGCGGGGGCGAGACCTGGAACTCATACCCCTCGCGGCGCATGGTCTCGATGAGGATGGACAGCGACATTTCGCCGCGGCCGGCGACGTTGAACGAATCCGTCGCGCCCTCGAGATCGCTCACGCGCAGGGACACGTCCTTGAGCGTCTCGCGGTAGAGGCGCTCGCGGATCTGGCGGCTGGTGACGAACTTGCCCTCGCGGCCGGCAAACGGGCCGTCGTTGACGGAGAAGGTCATCTCCATCGTGGGCGCGGAGATCTTCACGAACTCGATCGGCTCGACGCAGCTCGGCGCGCAGATCGTGTCGCCGATGGTAATGTCGCCGATGCCGGACATGGCGATGATGCTGCCGGCCTCCGCCTCCGTGACGGGCACACGCTGCAGGCCCTCGAACTCATACATGGACACGGCCTTGGCCTTCTTGGCCGGGGCGTCCGGCTCGTGGTAGTTGCACACGGCGATCTCCTCGTTCTGACGGATGACGCCGCGCTCGATGCGGCCGATGGCGATGCGGCCGACAAACTCATTGTAGTCGATGGACGACACAAGCATCTGGAACGGCGCGTCGATGTTCTGCTCCGGCGCGGGGATATACTCCAGAATGGTGTCGAACAGCGGGCGCAGGTCCTTGCCCGGCACATCCGGGGAGTAGGACGCGGTGCCCTGACGGCCCGAGCAGAAGAGCATGGGCGAGTCGAGCTGTTCGTCGGTCGCGTTGAGGTCCATGAGCAGCTCGAGCACCTCGTCAATGACCTCGTGGATACGCTGGTCGGGGCGGTCGATCTTGTTGATGACGACGATGACGCGGTGGCCGAGCTCGAGCGCCTTGCTGAGCACGAAGCGCGTCTGCGGCATGGGGCCCTCGGCGGCGTCGACGAGCAGGATGACGCCGTTGACCATCTTCAGGACACGCTCGACCTCGCCGCCGAAGTCGGCGTGGCCCGGGGTGTCGACGATGTTGATCTTCGTGTCGCCGTAGCGCACAGCGGTATTCTTGGCCAGGATCGTGATGCCGCGCTCGCGCTCCAGATCGTTGGAGTCCATGACGCGGTCGACGACCTCCTGATTTTCACGGTAGACGCCGCTCTGCTTGAGCATCTCGTCGACCAGGGTGGTCTTGCCGTGGTCAACGTGGGCGATGATGGCGACGTTTCTCAATTTCTCCATTTTGCACACTTCCTCAACGCAAATACATATTTCAAATGATTTCTGTTCGCACGAAATTGTATTTTAGCATGGAAAACCTGATATTGCAACAGTTTTTCGTGTTTACATTCTCCGAACGGCATGATAAAATGTGTTCATATCTGTATTTTTCGTTTTTGAGGGGGCAGACCATGGATTCCAACTTCTTTGCGCTCATTTCGCGCATGCGCTATATCGCGCGCTGGGGCCTGATGCGCAACGCCCTGCCCGAGAACATTCAGGAGCACAGCCACATGGTGGCCGTGCTGGCGCACGCGCTCGGCGTCATCCGGCGCGACATTTTCCACCAGCCGTGCGACGTCAACGCGCTCGCAACTGCGGCGCTGTATCACGATGCGTCGGAGATCCTCACGGGCGACCTGCCGACGCCGATCAAGTATCACAACGCGGAGATCATGTCGGCCTACCACGCGGTGGAGGATCTGGCCGTGCAGAAGCTGCTCGGCATGCTGCCGCCGGAGCTGCGCGAGACCTATGCCGATGTGCTCGCCGAGGACAAGGACGGCGACATTTACCCGCTCGTGAAGGCGGCCGACAAGCTCTCAGCCTACATCAAGTGCATCGAGGAGCGCAAGGCCGGCAACAACGAGTTTCTCTCCGCCGAGGCGCAGACGCGCGCGGCGCTCGAGGCATCCCCCCTGCCGGAGGTGCAGTATTTTCTGGAGCATTTCATCCCCGCGTTCGAGCGCGATCTCGACGAGCTCGGCGCGATCGGTCAATAAGGAGGACAAACCATGCGTGCAATCGTAACCGTGATCGGAAAAGACCGTGTCGGCATCATTGCCGACGTGACCGCCCTGCTGGCGCAGTACGGCGTGAACGTGCTGGACATCAGCCAGACGGTATTGCAGGAATACTTCACGATGATCATGCTCGTGGACGCAGCGCAGTGCACCGTGCCGTTTGCAGACCTCGCCCGCACGCTCGACGAGGCCGGCACACAGCGCGGCCTGCAGATCCGCGCCCAGCGCGAGGACATCTTCAACGCCATGCACCGCATCTGAGAGGACACGACCATGATCAACCGCAGTGAAATTTTGCAGACGATCGCCATGATCGACCAACAGCACCTCGACATCCGCACCATCACGATGGGCATCTCCCTGCTCGACTGCGCGGACACGGACATCGAGCGCAGCTGCACGAAGGTATACGACAAGATCTGCCGCCTTGCGGGCGATCTCGTGCGCACGGGCGAAGATATCGAGGCCGAGTTCGGCATCCCCATCGTCAATAAGCGCGTGTCCGTCACGCCCATCTCCCTCGTCGGAGCGGGCACGGGCGCGCAATCCTATGTGCCGTATGCCAAAGCGCTCGACCGCGCCGCGCACGAGATCGGCGTCAACTTCCTCGGCGGCTTTTCCGCGCTCGTGCACAAGGGCATGACGGAATCTGACCGCGTGCTCATCGCCTCCATCCCGGAGGCGCTGGCCGAGACGGAGCTGGTGTGCGCGAGCGTGAACGTCGGCTCGACGCGCGCGGGCATCAACATGGACGCCGTGGCCGAGATGGGCCGCACCGTCAAGCGCGCCGCCGCGCTTACGGCCGATCAGGGCGGCATGGCCTGCGCCAAGCTCGTGGTCTTTGCCAACGCCGTGGAGGACAACCCCTTCATGGCCGGGGCGTTTCACGGCGTGGGCGAGCCGGAGTGCGAGGTGCACGTCGGCGTGTCCGGGCCGGGCGTGGTGCAGCACGCGCTGCAGAGCGTGCATGGCCAGCCGTTCGACGTCGTGGCCGAGACGGTGAAAAAGACGGCCTTCCGCATCACGCGCATGGGCCAGCTCGTGGCGCAGGAGGCATCCGCGCGGCTGGGCGTGCCGTTCGGTATCGTGGACCT
>ULWC01068598.1_pt1 | contig 16837 bp, 14 predicted proteins | sample 1959931 | NCBI WGS metagenome assembly ULWC01 (sample SAMEA4835801, study PRJEB28245) | human gut metagenome | biome: gut microbiome; material: fecal sample | place: Denmark | collected 2008
AGCAATCATTTTTAAATATATTATACACAAATATCAATTGCTATTCCCTGTGCGAATTTGTGCATTTTTTCACATATGCAATCCTGTCATTACGGCTAGATGCTTACCGCCTCGATATTCTGTATCTGTATATATCCTCGATACAGTAGCGTGTTTCCGAAATATGAACAATCTAGAATATATATTATAGATGTAGAAGCTCCCGGAAATATTCCGGGGGCTTTAATTCTGCCCGAAAGACTAACTATTAGATGTCGAGCCTAAAGTGCTTTGTATTTCTCTATGACCGGCTTCAGCTTGTCTCTGTTGATCATGCTGCCCCTCCTTCGCCTTCCCGCGCAGCGGCCGCGCCGCCGTGACTTGATAGATTTATTATAGGCGGTTTTGGCAGGGACGGCAAGGGGCCGTGTAGAGAGAAAAGCCCGACTGCGGTAGACAATCGCTTATTTGATTTCACTCGATAATCTACTAATTCGCTAAAGTATTATGTTCTTGTGCCAATTTAACCCTTAGCGACAATTACACCGCCAGTCTTCCAGATTCTGTTCTCTGGCACAACACCGCGCACGCAGGACACCGGATATACATTGCTGTTGCGACCGATAATCGTACCCGGATTGAGTACGCTATTGCAGCCTACCTCCACGTAATCGCCAAGAATTGCACCGATTTTCTTACGTCCAGTCTCAATGCGTTCCTCTCCGTTGCGAATGACTACAAGCGATTTGTCTGACTTTACGTTTGATGTGATCGAGCCTGCACCCATGTGGCTCTTATAGCCAAGAATGGAGTCACCTACGTAGTTGTAATGCGGCACCTGCACATTGTCGAACAGAATGACGTTCTTCAGCTCCACCGAATTACCGACAACGCAGTTTGCGCCTACGAGTGCGGAACCTCGTATAAAAGCACAGTGACGAACCTCCGTCTCCGGGCCGATGATACATGGTGCCCCGAGATAAGCGCTCTGGAATACCTTCGCCGTCTTGTGCACCCAGACGCCCTCTGCGCGCTGTTCGTACTCGTCGGCGGGTAATTTCTCGCCGAGGTCTAAAATCATCTGCTTGATGCCTTCTAAGGCTTCCCACGGGTAGCGAAAAGTCGAGAGGTAGTCGGCGGCTTGGGTGCGGGAAAGGTCAAATAACTCTTTTACCTCAATCATCAATTTGCCTCCTCATCCTTTTTCTTGAACGCAAAAAATCGCTGACCGCAGTAGTTAAACGCTGTGAACAAACACATGCCTACGAGCATCGAAACATTATCACGCACAGTAGCTGCTGCACCGCTCAGCAGGTAAAGGCACAGCGGCTTTGCGATACCATATGCCAGCAGATAGCATACTGCAATATTCACCGCAAATCGTACAACCTGCCCAATGCTCTTTTCCTTGTTCTGAAAAGTGAAGAATTTGTTCAGGAAAAAGCTCAAAATGCTTGTCAGAATATAATTTGATGCTGAGGATACCCAATATGTACAGTGTGCCAAATTATACAGACCGAACATGATCGCTGTACCAACGACAGTGTTGATTACACCTACAATCACAAATCGAATAAGTGTAGCATCTAAAAACTTTTTCATCTGCAAGCCTCTTCCGTTTCCTGCACAATGTAAATTGGCCGCTGCTTAGTCTCCAAATACGTTTTTGCTAAATATTGTCCAATGATACCCAAGGACAACTGTATCGAACCACCGATTAGCAGCAACAGACACGCTAATGTTGGGAAGCCTGCAACCGGATCACCGAAGATAAGTGTCTTCAGAATAATACCTACCATCCACAAAAGTGCAATTATACAAAAAGCAATGCCCATCACAGATGCAATAGATAACGGTATCGTGGTAAACGCTACAAATCCCTCTAAGGAATACAACAGCAAATTCCAGAAAGACCAGGTTGTCTCTCCTGCTACTCGCTCCACATTCTCATAGGGTATCCATTTGGTTTTAAACCCAATCCAGCCGAAAATACCTTTGGAAAATCGATTATATTCCTTCATTTCTAATAAAGCATTGATGGATTGTCTATTTAACATTCGGAAATCCGATGCACCATCTACAAATTCCGCTTTCGAAATCTTATTGATGATTTTATAAAAGCACCGAGCAAAAAAGCTTCTGATGGCTGGCTCGCCCTTGCGGTCAACACGCCGAGCAGCTGCAATATCATAGTGTTCTTCCGTTAATGCACGGTACATATCCGCCAGCATGGCCGGAGGATGCTGAAGATCAGCGTCCATAACCACAGCATAGTCACCTGTACAATTCTGGAAGCCAGCGTACATCGCAGCCTCTTTACCGAAGTTTCGAGCAAAGGATATGTAACGGATACGCTTGTCCTCCTGTGCCGCTTGACGCAGGATCTGTAAAGTTTTGTCACGCGAACCGTCGTTTATAAAAAGGATCTCAAAGTCCAATTGGAAGGTGGTGGACATGTTGTTCGCCACCTTCCGTATCTCCTGCAGGAAATACGGCAACGCCGCTTCTTCGTTGTAGCAGGGGATGATACAGGAAAGTTTTTTCATTTCTTCACTTCTTTAATATTTTATCCAATATAATGTGTCGCCTTCAAAATAGAGCTGCTCCTCAGTATTGAGCCTATCCCAGTTTTTATCTTTGAATTTATTTTTATAAACTGTTTCATTCATTGGCACTTTCTTATATTGCCTGCCCGAATAATAATTTACCAATTCAACATCTGCCCAATCGACTACATATGCTCGTGTATTGGTATCGAATATGACATATTCAATTCCCTTATATGACCAAGTGGGTGATATGTCATTCTGAGCTGCAATATACTTTATTTCCGTGTCATTTTCTCGTTCGTATTTTTCGATAGCATCTTCAATTAAAATTGCATTTGCTTGATCCAGTCGATTATTAGCAAAATGATTTTCTGAAATCCTTTGCATTTGAACTAAGTTAACGCCTAATATGACTACGCACATGACTCCTATTAACTTATGCGCTTGTTCATTTTCCATGCACGATATATACAATATTGCGGCTGCTACAGCAAAAACGCCTATAATTGTCCGTTGTGCTAGCCACAGTCCGTCTGTTAGTAGATGGGGAGCAAAAACCGCTGCAATTTGAATTCCCACTGTGCAAAAGAATAATTTTCTCATGTTTCGCATTGTTCGCGACCTGCATAGTGCAATTACTGCAATTATAATCACTACCATCAATAAACCTGATGGGAGAAATTTATATGTATCTATCCATATGCCTTTTTGCGCTTTCAATAGTTCTATACATCGATTAAGTAAGTGCTGCACGGATAACGATGGTTGGCGATCTGTTCCTTCCGCAATATTCAGTTTTAAAATAATCTTTAAAAACAGAACATTTAGAAGCGCCCCTGCTCCCCCAATCAAGAGCACATTCCACATTCTTTTCATTCCACTACTGCGTAAGTTTATATAATTTACAAAAGCAATCGCTAAACCCCAAGATAAATATATTCCTAAAAAGGCCTGATAAATTCCTAATGATAAACTAAGAAAAATAAAGGCTAAAGCGCTTCTTTTAACATCATTTATTGTCACGCAGAATTTTATTGCCATTGCGCATAGAACTATACCTATTCCCATTGTTAATCCATTTTCCGAGTAAAAAAATAGTTCTTGATAAAAAACATTGCAAAATGACATTAAAACTATTCCGCATAATACTTTTTTCTTACATAGATTATCAATTTTATCTGACGCCGTCGAAAAAATAACTGTTGCTGCAGCTGCAAGTAAGATAATATGTATAATCGTTAGAAACTGTTGAATATTCCCTGCGTAAACTTTAAATCCATAATTCAACAGGGCGAAGATCAGCGCTCCAAACCAACGTCCACTCTGCAGATTTGGAGTCACCTGTTCATGCGAGCAAGTCATATATGTATCTACTGCAAAATGTTTAGAAAGTAAAATACCATATGCAGAGAACACAATAAACAATATTAGTGCATACCATTTCTCATATTCAGCCATCCATATTTTAAAATTTCTAGCCATATTGTTCTTTTCTTGAACCATAACCTTACTCCTAGCCTTGTGTAATGTATCGTTTCTCTAAGGCCTGAATATACGCATCCTTTGCTTTCACGTTCTCCGCATAATCCTGCATGATTCTATCCTTCAGCGCTTCGTGTGCTTCTAACTCTGCAATGTATGCATCCTTTGCTTTTACGTTTTCTGCATAATCCTGCATAATTTTATCCTTCAGCGCCTCATGTGCCTCCAACTCGGCAATATATTCCGCCCGTTCAGCCTCACATTTTGCATACTTTTCAAGATTCTGCTGGCAGATATCTACTTGTTTTCGTAAATCTGCGATATAATTATCCTTGCCTTGAAGCTCGAAATATGCTTTTCGAAGTGCATCTTTAAATTCCGTATCTAAATGATTATTGATTTTCTGATAATGCGTTAGATCTACCGCTTCTGTGAATGTCTGATACATCGCTTCATTCAGAAACAAAATGCCCAATCCGCAACTAAACTCAAACTCATGTGTAAACAGCATTTTCTGCTTTAGCTCATTCCAGAAGATGTTTGAACCAAAGACTTCATGTCCGAGAATTGAGTCATCGCCAACATCATGAAACAGAATAATACCATTAGGCTTGACTTTGTCTTTCCATGTCTCATAGTCATGCCTGACATCTTCGTAATTATGCGAACCGTCAATATGCAGCACATCGATTGATTGCTCCTTAAATTGTGCAGCGGCCTCATCAAAAGTCATTCTAAGCATGTGTACATGGCAATCCCTGTAATGCTTATTGACGACCTCTTTATACCTCTCATAAATGTTATCTGCGGCATAATCCGTTTTTGTATCGCTGTCACCGGCCCAGGTATCAACCCCATAGAACTCTGTCTGCAATTCGAAATCCTTGATTGCCTGCGCGAAAGCAAAAGAGGAACATCCATAATAACTGCCTAACTCAACTACCACCTGCGGTCTTTTCCATACAGTTAAATCATAGGCAAAATTTCTGTGGCCTGCCCATGGCGAATATGCAAGCATCGCTCGATTGGTCTGATCGCAATCAAACTTTGGCGTATAATAATTCCACTGTTCCATATAGCCTAAGCTCCTTATCGTACCGCTTTTACTGAATAATTTTCAAAAGCATTATTGAAAATACCGAAGATTGTTTTCCCATGAGTTGTTTCATTTACATGAATAGCCTGGTTGATCCAGCACTCCTCCTGCTGCAGTAGCACATCAGTGCCTCGGCCAATTCCCAGTGTAATGAAATAATCGCCTTCTCTGATTTCCGGCCATTGAAATTCAAATTCAATCAGGTTCTTTCCTTGTTTTAATACATATTGATCCACATCAGATGTCAGCGAAGTCTCTCCGAATATTTCGTTTCCATATTTATCCCTAATCTGATACCCTACTATCACATCGTCATATGTTTCGTTTGCATGCACCAGAAGCTGGATACAAAACATATCGCCGGATTCGCATTTTTCATAGTATGCATTCTTGTTAATACTATAAAAATACTTATCAATAACAATATTCATTGCTCCGCTGTACTGCTCTTGTTTGGGATATCTCATATCCTGCATTTCTGCTGCTTCATTCGAAAGAACACTTTTCTGTTCTTCCGATGTGGTTCCCTGTTTTAACTTAAAGTATTTCGTAATGGCCTGATTCGCTTCGCCATCGAAAACGACCTTTCCGTTTCCCATAAGTATAAAGCGTTTGCAGAACTTTGTAAGTGCATTCAAATCATGAGAAACGATAAGGACCGTTGCCTTACCCGCCAATTCCTTAATCTTCTCGTAACACTTTCTCTGGAAAAATACATCTCCTACGCTCAACGCTTCATCAATGATAAGAATGTCCGGTTCGACGCTTATCGCAACCGCAAAAGCCAGTCGTACAAACATGCCGGAAGAGTACATTTTTACCGGCTGATGTATAAAATCTCCTATATCGGCAAATGCGATGATCTCATCTATTTTCTTGTCCATCTCCTCTTTGGAAAAACCCATAAGCATTCCATTGAGATAGACATTTTCAATTCCGGAATATTCCGGGTTGAAACCTGCTCCAAGTTCCAGCAGAGCGGACACCTTTCCGTTCACCGTCGCAGTACCCTGTGTCGGTGAAAGAATTCCTGTCAGGATTTTTAGCAGTGTAGACTTGCCAGATCCATTGACACCGATAATTCCGACGCATTCTCCCTGTTCTACTGTGAAATTCACATCGTCAAGCGCAACGAAATCTGTATGATACTTCTTGCCGGTTAAAGAAAACGCCTCTTTTATACGATCATTTGTTTTTTTATAGAGAGGATAGACCTTTTTTAGTCCTTGAACATTTATTCTGTACATTAACATTCTCCCTGATCACAATTCATCTGCAAAGTGTGGACGCAAGCGTTTAAAAATAAGAGCGCCTACCACAAAACAAATAATCGAGAGTATCCCAAAGTATGTGCTCGTACCTACTCTCTGCCAGAACGGAACACCATACAGGAAACTGTCCCGATATCCTCGTACGATATAATACAATGGATTCAGCTTAAGCAGTTTTCCTACAAATGGCGTTAAACTCGCATCGTTCCAGAAAATCGGCGTTACCCAAAAACCAATTTGTAAAACAACATTAACAAGCTGCGTCAAGTCCTTAAAGAATACGGACAACGCTGACAGCATCCACGAAAGACCTACAGTAAAGAAAATCAGTGCCGACGAATAGTAAATACACTGTACCGACGTAATACCAATCGGCCATCCGTATATTACATAGATTGCAAATATAAAAGCAATAAAAAATAAATGTACAAATGTTGCTGACATTATTTTTACGATTGGTAAAACACTTACTCTGAATTTGACCTTTTTTACAAGATAGCTGTATTCGTATAGGCAGTTGGTCGTTGATGCAAGCATATCCGAGAAGAAAATCCACGGAATATATGCAGGAACGAACCACAGGATAAACGGAACGTCATCAACGGGTTTAGACCGAAATCCTTTTTCAAAAACAAACCACATTACTAATACAGTAACCAGTGGCTGGACAAATGCCCAAACCACTCCGAGGAAGGAACCTGCATACTTTGCTTTAAAATCGTTTTTTGCTAGTTCAAAAATCAATTTTCGTTCTCGAATAATATCCTTCACAAAAGATAAAAAACTTTTTACCACAAAAGCACCTCAACACTATCAAGTCATAACCGTATCACTTAACTCGTAATTTAACCTCGTCCCACTAGTCTTTTTGCACATCGGTACATACGCTTAGACAAAGCTAGCATTTTCGGATGATTGTTCAATTTATTTCGCACCTTTTCCTTCAACAGTTTTCTATCAAAAAGTGCATACATAAAGACCTTCAAGCATTTGCTGCGATGAAATACCAAGCGTTCAATTGTCGCACTTTGGTCAAATTGCTCCAATTCATTCATGGCGTCTGGCAAGCAATTTCTTTCATCTCGAATAAAGCGATATACATTGATCTGATCTCTTGCTCCATACACTAGATCCTCAAAATACGAAGCGCTAAATACACGCATATCTACATCCCTGGCACATCGTAAAAAACCTTCAAATGGCATCGCTACCTCATGTGCTTTAAATGGAATGTAATCTTCAAATGCTCCAAAGTTTTCATACCACTGCTCCACAAAATCCAGTGCACCACGCTGCATCGTTTGAATAATAAACAAATCGTGCACAGTTTTTCTCTGCGATTCCAAAACAGGAGTTATCTCCCCTGTTTCTTCCGAAAAGCCAATACAAGAACCTGCAAGATCAGATAGAATATGCTCTCTTATCAAGCCTGTCATATTAGGCGAGAAATCATAAAAACATTTTGCTTCAAAATGATATTTTCTAGATACTTCTGCTAAACGCTTACTGTCTCCATGCACAAACAAAACATCGATGCCATGACCTGCCGCACGCGAAATTGCAGCCTGTATTCTACCGCTGTATCCCATATCAAACGCGATGGTCTTATCCGAAATTCTCTCTGCATAATACCGCTTTACTAAATCACTGGACTGTTTGTGCGATTCAAAATCATACAGTTTTTCTATGATATAGCGAACGAATTTATTAAATTCCATCCTTGTTGCGAACGTTTTATGTGCAATGAACCCGTCATTCTTCAGCTGCTTGTCAGTGCATTCTTTTGTACAAAAACTAAGCAAATCCAGCACCGTCCTGGGAGTATGATTGTGGTATTCAACCGGGATATCATACAAGTCATTCTCCGTGACAATCATTTCCGGCAAGAGTGCTTTCCGCGAAGAATATAAATACTCCGCTTGAGGAAGTTCTTTGCAATAACGGCAGGCAATCTGATATGCCTTCATTGGCAAATAACCATCTCGTGACAAAAATGCGACCGTCTCATATCCATGCGTCTGCGAAGCAATCCACTCATTCAAACCAACCAAATGCATTCCAAGTGCATAGAAACCTATCAGATACGGATCCGCATTAAAATCGCTTTCGGCGTGAAACGCACGATATGGATTGTCAAAATAGCTATTGGCCGCCATGGCTTGCATTGCGTTAAATCCAATTGATTTATACATGGCATCCACATTGCAAATACTTCCGCATACCTTGTCGCCAATAGTTCTTAACGAGTTTGTCTGAAGATTTTGAATGTGATTTTCAAATACTTCTTTTGCTTTCGGAATAAAGAATGTATGAATACCCAACCGCTGCGGCTTTACAATATCATTTTCCCATGTATCACCCAAATGAATTAACTGGTTAGCCTTTATATCCAGTTCATGTAATACGGCCCTAAACAAGTCTCCAGAATGTTTTGTCAAGCGTTCTTCAGATGAAAGGAACAAACGCTCATAGCCATTTAGCCCGTTCTTCTCTAGAATACTAGTAACCGTTTCTCTATCCAGATACATATCAGATATGAAAACCAGTTTCTTGCCAATCTGTTTAACAAATTCAAAGATTTCTATTACAGCGTGACGCGGCGTACAGAAGAGAAGCTCTAATCGCTTTTCTTCTTTCTCCATTGCATCTGTGACTTCAGGCGGTAAATTGAAAAAATCCTGTATCGTCTCATAGATTTCATCTATTGTTACATCCTGAAAGGCGCTGTTTTTATAACCTATCCTTCTGCGTGTCTCTGCCTCTCCTTGTACTCTAATATCAGAAAAACTAATGTTACCGGAGTATATTGTCTCAAATTTCTGATCTAATAATTTGAAAAGATCTGTTGGCGTATAAAAGGGGCGAACCACAACCGTATCGAAAATATCAAAGCTTATGTATTCCGCTGGTATTTTCAGAATATTCTCTTTAATCTCTTCGATTTGTCCTCTCCAAGGTGTTTCAATCGACTCGAAGAAATGATCGATAGGCTTGGTAATTTCTTTATACTCCGGAAGGAAATTATGCAGTAATTGTTCTGCATCTTTGCGCTCCGCTCCTGAAAAGACTGCTGTTCCAAGTTCATACCACATGCGTGCGTAGTACTTTCGGAATTCGAAGAAATCTTGTCTGATTTTCTGTCCTGCATTTTGCTTTTTCAAGAAAGCTTCGACAAAATTGAATACTGTCGTAATGTCGGTGAGATTTTTCTTAAATCTAGGAAATTTGATCTGAGTTGTATTAGTAGAAGCGCCCTCATTCTCACAATAAAAAACGGCCTCTTGATGCACCGTAGCAATGCTTGCTGCGAAATAGAACAGCGGCGAAGAAAACGCGATATCTTCCGTCATAATCACATGACCGTTAATCTCGCGGTAGTATGGTTCACACTGTTTCCATAAATCCATTCGATATACTTTATTCCATACAGTATGCCAGGAATAGCACTGTCCCTGCTGATCGAAAAACGCGTTTTGTACATCAGCACCCGATATAACATCAAAAGAAAAGCAAGCATCATGCAAATTCCGGACTACTCTGGTGTGATCAACTTTTTCAAAAACAGTCTGTCCAATTACTATATCAGAATTCGTTTCAGAGGCTTTTTTCAGCATAACTCGGTAGTAGTCAAGCGAAATATAGTCATCACTGTCCAAGAAAGCAATATAATCGCCATCTGCAACAGAAGCACCGGTTACTCTTGCCTGAAAAAGTCCCTTATTCTTTTCATGAGACACCAATACAATGCGGTCATCGTTGAACTGGTATTCCTTAACAATCTCTTCTGCATTTCCCGGCGAACAATCATTCACAAAAATAATTTGCAGATTTCGATAACTTTGCCGTACAACACTCTCAATACAGCGTCGCAAGTACTTCTCTGTATTGTAAATAGGTATTACAATAGAGACCTTTCCATAATCCATCTTCAAACTCCTAATCTATTTATAAATGCATGTTACCGATATCCTTCCGGGTTCCCACTCTGCCATCTCCAGGTATCTCTGCACATAGCCGTCAGGTCACGCTCTGCCTTCCAGCCGAGCACCTTGGCGGCCTTATCTGCGTTCGCCCAGAACTCCGGCAGGTCGCCTGCACGGCGTGCGCCGAACTCATGCTTGATTGCAACACCAGTTGCATCCTCGAATGCGTGCACAATTTCAAGTACGCTGTACGGCGTGCCGGTACCAAGATTGAACACCTCAACGCCCTTGTGCTGCGCGGCGTACTCGACCGCCTTTACATGGCCATCCGCAAGATCCATCACATGGATGTAATCGCGGCGGCAGGTGCCGTCCGGCGTCGGGTAATCGTTACCGAAAATCGTGAGATGATCGCGGCGGCCGACAGCAACCTGCGCGATATACGGCATCAGATTATTCGGAATACCCTGCGGATCCTCGCCAATACGACCGGACTCATGTGCGCCGATTGGATTGAAATAGCGCAGAAGAACGACAGTCAGTTCCGGGTCAGCCTTTGCCGCGTCCTCAAGAATTTCTTCCATCATGACCTTGGTCCAGCCATACGGGTTGGAGCAGCTGCCGCGCTTCATCGTTTCGATGTACGGAATCGCATTCTCCTCGCCGTAAACCGTCGCGGAGGACGAGAAAACAAACTGCTTGACGCCTGCCTCCTGCATGCACTCGAGCAGCGTCAGTGTGGTGTCAATGTTGTTGCGGTAATACTTCAGCGGCTGCTGTACCGACTCACCGACTGCCTTCAGACCAGCAAAGTGAATCACGCAGTCGATCTCGTTTTCTGCGAAAATCCGCTGTACTTTGACTTTGTCCTTCACGTCAGTCTCGTAGGCGCGAACCTGCTTTCCGGTGATTTCTTCGATACGATTGATAACCTCAGGACAGCTGTTGCTGTAATCGTCTGCGATTACTACGTCATGTCCGCTCATCAAAAGCTGTACGGCGGTGTGCGAGCCGATATAGCCTGCGCCGCCTGCTAACAAAACTGTCATTTTCTATCCTCCGTTATAAGCACTGTAAGTACTGTCCGTAAAGTGTCATGCCGAGCTCTTGTCCGGCTTCGTGTACCTGATCTTCTGTCAGCCAGCCCTGGTTAAAGGCCAGTTCTTCCAGGCAGCCAACATAGCGTCCGGTCTCAGCCTGGATATTTCGAATGGTCTGTCCAGCGTCCATCAGGCTGTCTGCTGTACCGGCATCCAGCCACACGACGTCCCGCTCGAGCGGGAGCACCTGCAATTGATCCCGGCGTAAATACTCCAAATTTACGTCTGTGATTTCCAGCTCGCCGCGCTGCGATGGCGTGAGATTTGCCGCAATCTCCATCGCCTGGTTGTCATAAAAGTAAATGCCGGGGATTATGTAATTGCTTTTCGGATGGCGCGGCTTCTCTTCAATCGAAATAGCCCGTCCATCCTCGTCAAACTCTACCACGCCGAACGGCCGCGGATTTTCAACCCAGTAGCCGAATACCGTTGCACCATTCTGCTGCTGAGCGCCCTTACGCAGAACCTCAGCCAGCGTGTCGCTGTGGAAAATGTTATCGCCCAACACAAGGCATACCGAGTCATCGCCCACGAATTCACGGCCGATCAGCAGTGCGTCCGCGATACCGCGTGCAACAGGCTGTTCTGCATAGCAGATATGAATGCCGAACTGACTTCCATTGCCGAGCAGTGCGCGGAAGGTATCCGTTTCGTTCGGTGGCACGATCACCATGACATCCGAAATGCCCGCTTGCATGAGAATTGCAAGCGGGTAATAAATCATGGGCTTGTCGTAAACCGGGAGCAACGGCTTGCTCATCGGTTTTGTCATCGGGTAAAGGCGCGTGCCTTTGCCGGCTGCTAAGATTAGACCTTTCATTGTATATCTCTCTTTACCAAACTCTATTGCTGCGATTAATCTTTACATTTCAAATTTGTGAATATAGTGCAGCCCTGTAATTTTTTCTTTCTTCGCGCCAAGTACGTCACTTCGGAAATTATCTCCGATATGAATAATCGACTTCTGCGGATACTGCTCGTGTACTATCTGAAAAAGCCGTCCATCAGCTTTTCCCACTTTATACTCACAGGAAACATGGATTCGTTCAAGCTGTGTAAATCCGCAGTTTTCCAGCAATCGAACAATTACTTTCTGCGGAAGATACATATCTGAAACGGCAATAATCGTTTTGCCCATGCGCTGTAGTTTCCGTACAAGCGCAGCCATTACCGGATTTGCATAGCAGCAGTCGAATTCTGTCTGAATTTCTTTCCGCTGAATTTCATCGCACCGTGTTCCATACAATGGCATCAATTCTGTATATATCCCTTGTAATTGCACCTCAGTGGTCGAAAAAAGACGCTGCATCTTTTGGCGTGCAGCCTGCTCTGCCTGTATTCGTGCCTGTGCAAATCCGGGGATATCAACAGACTTTTCAACCAGTGAAAAAACATCCGTCGGACGGGGTAACTTTCGAAACAGCAGAGTATCGAAAATATCAAAAGATATGACATCATACTGCTGTAAAATCGATAGTACCTCATCGGCGTTCATCGTTTTCCTTGCTTTGTAATCTGCAAATAAATCCGTTTCTCCTGCTCGTTTAGGTATGATCAGCGTTTTTAGCACAGCTGTTTTTTCACCGTCGAACAGGCGTTGATAAAACTCATATTGCGTCTGCGCATTCCGATGCTTTATAAAATCTTTTATTCTCTGTTTGGTCTTTTGCAGCGCCATATTCATCCTCATCATTTATGCTTTTTCAGCCGGCTGTATATCCTCCGTGCTGGCGAGTTTTTCAGTATCTCCCACACAAGGATATTCCACCGATACCACAAACACCTCGGCATCGGCAGCAGTGCTGCTACGCCATAGGGCCATGCCAGATCCTGTATTTTTACAGCGGTCTTTTTCAGCGCTCGCTTAAATTGAGCAAACAGCGTATAATTTTTCAGCTGACCCGTCTGTGCTTCATTTGCCAGTGCCGAGTAATAGCTTTCATATATGTCATCGCAAAACTGCATCTGTTGAAACGCTGCAACAATTTCCGGCTTAGGACGATACATCAGTTGACGGATAAGCTGTCTGCTCATTCGTTCAGCCCTCGCCAGTTTGAAGTCCTTGAATTTCTTATCTGCTATCTGCTCGGACGCAAAATTAGTAATCAACTCGATCTGTCTCCGGACGAATTCGTTCTGTTTTTCTGATACCGTATCTCCAAAAACAGGAACAATCCCATTTTGCGAATATTGATATCCTAAAGTCGTCCCATGCGGTGCCGCACATATGCACTCGAATAGATTATTCGAAAAACGCACTTTATCACTCAGTCGCCCAGATGGCCCGAAATACCAGTGCAGATAAGTGCTGTTCGGCATCTGAGGCGGCTCTTGAAACAGTCCAAAGTAGAACCCGATTATTTCGCCCTGATAATGTTCTGCGTCCATCAGCTGACGTAGGCTCCGCTGCATCGACCCATTCCACCCAGAATCAACAATCGCAACTGTACTGTCTTCAAACAGTTTTTCCTGCGTAAAATACTCAATAGTAATTGGATATGCTTTACGCGACATTTCGCAAACCGACTCTCTATACAGTGCATTACGTCGAATTTTATCCGATAATTCGAACGTTTCAATTCGCGTGAGCAGTTCATCCTTTTGCTGTTCCGTTACACCAACTTCGCGGAGTATCTTCGCTTTTACCGTATCCGATAATAACGCTCGTTGGAGCATGGAGTTCGGTGTAACCTGATAAGAATATCCGAGCAGCAGATCATATGCTTCTTCGCCAATCAAGTGGTATGTTGGCATACGTAACGCTGCTCGAGATGTGTATAAATAGCGGCACTCAATATCTAAATTGAACTTTTCGCATAATACAAGCGCAACCTCACGCATAACATATCCGTCACGAGCTAAAAAGTATAGCTTGCGGATGTTTCTGCGTTTGGCTTCAATCAGAACCCACCATACGAAGTCCCGTAAGATCGGCGCGCTGTATTTCTCGCATATTTTCGATAGCTCTGTATCATATTGTGTATGCATCGCACACCTCTTATTTATCATTTGGTATCGGGTTCCTCTACCCACTTCTTAAACGTCTGATGCGTCACGCCGAGGCGTCTTCCGGCCTCTCTGAGCGAAACCTCACCGCGCTGCCACTGCTGCTTCAGCGTTTCGAACTCTGCGCCGCGCTCCATCGGCTTGCGGCCGATATGCACGCCCTTTTCCTGTGCCGCACGAATGCCTTCGCTCTGCTTCTGGCGTTTTTCCTCGCGCTCCTTCAGAACCGTCGCATCGATCACCTGATACAGCATTTCGCTGGCAAGGCGCTGCTCCGTTTCATCAGAGCAGCGCATCGTCATCGGAATATCGGCAATCCGCAGCTGAATTCCGTGCTGTCGAAGCCAGTTCAGCTCATCTGCAAGGCCCTTTTTTAAATCGCTCAGACAGTACAGCGTCGGAATAGTCAGCCGGTCCCCCTCACGCAGGCCGATGCGCTTGAGCATCGCCAGACTGCTGCGGCTCGACTTTCTGTGCCCGCACACATCAATGAAAATCTCGCTTTCGTGTGCTCCCATCGAACGGAAGCTTTCGAACTGCGTTTCGCGGTCAGCTTCCGGTGTGCAGGAGTAATAAAAGCTTCTCGGTTCCATTCCTTAATCCTCACATTGCTCGACAAAAGTGTAGCAAATAGTACAGGTTAATAACCTGCCAAAGCCTTGTAGTTTCGCGTATTTTTTGATATAATTGTAAATACTTTAATGGGATAAGCAGTCCAAAGTAAAAATACTGTACACTGTGTAGCAAATCGTACATTTTTTAACACCCTTGACCGCCAATCTCCGGCAGCCGCAAGGACAGGCCATTTCAACGCAAAAAAATACCCGCCACAGCACAAAAGCCGTGACGGGCAGCAGGACGGCAGACACGAATGTGCCTGCTGTTTTTATTTATCAAATTGGGAATATACCGTTTCCTCTTCAAATGAATAGACAGACTATTGATACAGCGATATAATAAATCTATCCATAAACGGAAAGGAGCGACCTGTCGTGAAGCATCACCGAGCCAAAATATCCATTTTACTCCTAAGCGTTCTTGTAATTATTTCGCTGACGGCGTGCCAGAGCGCTGACGATCAGACTTCCGCAACAGACAACACTCCCCTGCCCCAAGAAACCCCAATTCCCGACTCTGAAATCATACTTTTCGAGCAAGAAACGCCCTCAATTTATCAGGATAAAACCGTTATAAACGACAATTCCTGCCTTGATTTAGCATATCGCCCAGTTCTCGAAGAAGTCATTCCGCACGCAACTGCCATCGTTCAGGCGACAGTCGATAACATAGAATATACTTCCATCGGCGCTAACGCATGGACCGTTATTGACGCCGCTGTACAAGACGTGTTGTCCGGCGACCTGTCGGACAGGTCAAACATTACGATCCACGCATATGGCGGGTATATTTCTATGAAAGATGTTGCCGCGGCGGAACATAATCGAGAAAGCTATACCGATATGACTGATGAAGAGTTGGAAAATACGATCATCCGCCAAGCAGCCGATATGCAGGAAAGCCCCTTAGTCGGTCAGCAGTATATCTTTTTCCTCGGCGCTCCGACCGACGACATGCCGGCTGATGCATATGAACAGCTGGGTTGGAAATTCTGTCAGATGTTAGTAGGTGACGATGATACGCTTTATTATCTCCCTTACCCTGCCGAAGACGCCTTATCACCTGCTGATACCGCCAATGATATTGCGCATATCACGCTAAACGACCTCAGAGAATTGATCCATCGATACACCTCCTGAAATTTCACGAGAGAACCAAAGGCACAGACCGGCTGCATGATGGACTTTACCCCCCCCGAAAAACCAACCCCTTCCCGTTACGAGAGGAATAACGGGAAGGGGTTTTATACTGTTTTATATTTTACGTTTTACCGGCTGATCGTCTGGCGGAGCGCGTCGATGGAGGTATGAACACCGGCGTCAACCGTCATGGTGAGGTCCTCCATTTCGAGAGAAACGTCGCCGTCGTAGCCCATCATGTGGCAGACAGAGAAGAATTCCTTCCACCACTGGAGGTCCTTACCGCAGCCGACCGCAACGTAGTTCCATACGCGGTCAGCGGACTCGGTAACGGGGCGCGGCTCAAGCAGGCCGTCGGTGTCGGCCAGACCGCGTTCAATGCGGGCGTCCTTGCCGTGCACATGGAAGATGCAGCCCTTCAGTGCACGCGCCGCTGCGATCGGGTCTGCGCCCAGAACCATCATGTGGGAGGGGTCGAGGTTGATGCCGAGCATCGGGTCGGTAGCCTCACGCAGCTTGAGCAGGGTCGAAGCAGACCAAACCATGGTGCCCGGGAATTCCTCGATAGCGATGTGCTCAATGCCGCGCTTTTCAAGCTCCATCATGAACGCTTCACGCTTGCCTGCGTCCGCGAGCAGCTCGGCGGGGTTGCAGTGCTTGCGTGCGCCCCAGCC
>ULWC01033677.1_pt1 | contig 16725 bp, 20 predicted proteins | sample 1959931 | NCBI WGS metagenome assembly ULWC01 (sample SAMEA4835801, study PRJEB28245) | human gut metagenome | biome: gut microbiome; material: fecal sample | place: Denmark | collected 2008
TTCGTTGCGGAGGTAGGCAAGGTCGGTTTTCGGTTGGGTCAATGGCATCACGCTCCTTCTTATAGCAAAAAGGTAGTAAAGCAATAATTTGCCCTACTACCTTTTTGCTTTTTATTCTATTGGAACTAGCCTCCCTACAATTTCGACTTTGTTCAGATTGTCAAAATCATATTCATAAATTGAGGCAATGATTAGTTGATTTTCGGAGAAATCTCTTTTCAAAATGCTCATCATCAATTTTATGTTCTCCTGATCAACTTCCTTTCCTGTGGGTGAGTCCAAAAGAATTGGAAGCTTCATGCCCAGGTTTCTCTCAATAGCTAAAATATAAGCAAGACGGAAAGAAAACACCGTTTTGTGAAGAACTGCACCAGACAGTTCTTTTAGGTTTGAAGTAAAAAGGTACGAAGGCTGAATGGTTTCTGTATCGCTCAGTCCTAATTCGCTAGCATATCGAAGGATGTCTTGATATAGGCCCATTACAACGGCATTGTTGCTTTTTGTTTTCTCTCTTATTTCGGTACGAACAAGTTTTAATTGTTTTTCTGATTTTTCCAACTCATTTTTTATAGCTACTGCATTCATTGGCATTGCAATAATCTGTTTATCAAAAATCTCCGCAAGATTTTCTGATTTAAGAAAAGAAAGTTGCTCATCCTCTGAAGCTTTGGATTTTTCTTTTGCAGCCAGTTGATTTTCCAAATCCAGTAGCTCAGCCGAAAGCATCTTTCGCTTTGAAATTAAAATTTCAATAGAATCATTCAATCCTAAAATATTGTCCTCAGTAACTTGGATTTGATTTCCTTGTGCATCTTGGACAATCAATTTCATTTCTGAAACAAATTTCCGAAAGTTTTTATTGCTGGATAAAGTTTTATCCACACGCTTGAGTTCTCTTTTTATTCCACCTATTTGAAACAAAAGCTGTTGAATCTCATTTGTGGCCTGCTCACTATAGTTTTCTGTCACTAAGCTTCCCATTGTGGCTTCAACTTGTTCTCTATACTGCGCAATACTAAACATTTGCTTGTATTTTGATATATCTCTTTCAAGCTTAGCTTCTTCCTGAAGTAGTGCAGAACAATCACAGCCAGAGAGACCACGTATCAATTCCTCAATATTAAAATGGACACTTCCGATAACAGTTCCTCGATTTAATAAGGTCCATCCCTTTTCTTGATCGATATAAAAAGCTCCCAATAAATTCTTTAAAATGACTTCATCCGTGCATCCGAACAATAGTTCATGAAGTTCTTTTTCTTGTGCCGGGAGAACAAAGGTGGCTTTTTCTTTTTTATAGGTCAGCTCTAAAAAATCTTTATTGTAGCGGATAGCAACGATGTCGCCCAAATTCTCGCAGTTGAGATGCGATTCTACCTCACATTGATCAAATCGCATTCTTTTCGTGCTGGGAATATTATATCCTAGCGAATACAGCATCAGTCTTAGCAGTGTGGTTTTTCCACAACTGTTTTTTCCGCTATGGATTAAATTAGCTCCATCCGAAAAATTTATTGTACGTTCGGAAAGACCTTCTTTAATACGAATACTTTGAAATCTCATAGGTTCACTCCTTTCTTTACGCAGTCTATTTTTCGCCGTTTGGTTATAACATTATAGAGAATAATTTTAACCAATGGTTCCTGAACTTCATCATCTATTCCTGCATCATCAAATCCGTATATGTAATTTTTCCAATAAGAATCAATAAATTCAAAGAGTATTTCTTTGTTTCTTTTATGTTCTGTTTTTGCTTTGAATGAATTGAAGTCACTTAAAATATCCTTGAAAAATTCATATCTTTCGCAACAGCTGGAGATAAGGTCTTTGTACTGGTCGACGACATCATCATAGATATCCGAATCCAAATACTCGACAAATTCTTCACTTGGCTCAACATCTGTGATGATTACCAGTATAGGCCAGATGAGATCTTCTTTTTTCAAGCGGATTTCGGCATCTTTCTTACTCCCATTGTGATCTAAATCATTTTGCCAAGTCATCATAAGTTTTTTGCTGATACCCGGAGTAGAAAGCTGTAGCGTCCCGATAAAATTCTCGATTTCTCTTAAGACATATTTGTATCTTTCGTCTTCGTCGTCTGTCTCAAAGGGAAGTGTTTGAATTAAAAGCTTATTTGTATCTAATGGATTGTCCATACTTTCAAGATAATCATCAATTATTTTACGGGAAGATTCCGGCAAAGAGTCATATGTCCGATATGAAGGAGGGCCGGAGAATATTCCTTTCGATGCATCATCATTAAATGGATTGAATGAATTTGTAATAAAAATAAGCTGTTTTGCTTTGGCTCTTTTCCCTCCTTCAGATAAAGTCAGTAACGCTTTCTTTAAATTCTCACGTACCTTACGAAAATCACTGCTTCCTTTTTGAACACCTTTTGCTTGAGCTAGAATTCTTTCTCCATCCTTGAGCTGAAGCTCAATATCTTCATAATTCCCCTCAATTCTAATTGTTTCAAGGCTTTTTATGTTTTTTAACATCAGAACAATCGCTGCATTTATCTGAAAGTCAAAGCCAAACATAACTGGATCTGCGCGTCGATTAACAGGAGAAGCTTTATCTTCCATATTTACTCACCTTAATCCTTATGATCACCATATTTTATATGGCCGCTTTTAGACGTTCAGACTTTTCAGCAACGGTCCGATCAATATATTTTTTCCAAAATGGAGCTTCTAAAATATCTCTTTGAGATTCGCACTCGACAAGCAAATCTCTAACAGTTTCGGGGTTTGCCTTATTTGCATCAAACATTGCAACGAAGTATTTCTGGAACTGTGCGAGTGTCAACGGCACAATGTCAAGACGCTGTTTCACATCGTCTTTTGCATACCAGATACCATGTCGGAAAGTCTCTGCCGTGTTGGTATCAATCCTCACTGCAATAAACATTCCATAGACAGGCTTATCGTATTTAAGAACTGCATCAGAAACGTGGCGACGGACAGGCTCGCCCTCCATGGCTTCCTGTCTGGAAGAAGTAGACATTGTAACCTCGGTCAAAATGGTGAAATCCTCAAATTCACAGTACAGATCGCCCTTGCCGCCACCTGCTGCCGAAACAGGCATAAAATCGGAATCTAGTTTGAAACCACGCACTTCATAGGGCATATTCACCAGATGGTCAATGGCTAACGATGCTCTCCAAAGTGTCCATTCTAAGTAAGCCGGGGTTTCGTCTTTGGGAACTTCAATCGCATTGTCTTCGTCGTATACGGTTTTCCCACCGCCTTTGATCAAAAGAGACATATAATCAGAGATTTCTTTCCACTGATCACACTGTGCTTGGGCATATTGGATCTCATCGGTCTGGGCAATGATGCTTTCAAGCCGACGACGAGCAATGTTGATTTCTGCCGGAGTGTCCAACGGAAGATCGGAGATATCAAAAGCAATCCGGCGTTCTTTCATTTGACGCATCAAATCATTCAGAACGGATTTCGCTACATTTTCGTTGTCCGTTGGAAGTGGTGCACCGTTGCAAAGCAGGCGGTACTCATCAATAAGCGGCCTTGTACTCACCGTACTTTTTGCTAAAGCCTCAGCCAGTAGATGTTTAGCGGGTGCAATAATAAGACCGCGCCCCTTACGTTGCAAAACACCAGAAATACGAAGGTAACGCATGTTCATATCTGCATAGTCCACGAAATTTCCAGACTTTCCTTTATAATCTTTTCCTCGTAGTTTAATTTCATTTTTGTCAAACACATTTTTAGAGGAAGCTGTCGATCTTCTTTTTCGAAGATCAAGAATTTTGTCAACAACATTGGAAAGTCCGTCTTCTGGTGTTGTAGTATGTCCCCATAGTGCAAATTCAATACGACTCAACTCCGAAGTTCCAGTACGCTTTTCAAGTTCTACCATAATGGCAAGAATCCAGCGTAACGGAGAGAAATGACTAGTTCCTTTATTCACCGCAACCTGTTCTACACTCATTGCGCGAAGAAAAAACTCTTGAATTGCTGGATAAGTGTCCGCTTTCAAAAAAGCTCGTCCAAATGGCGTGATGTCATCTAGTGGCCCCAAATCTGACTGTTGCCCCTCTGACGAGTTCAATTTGGGATAAATCAAGCCACTTCTTGAAAATACCAATCTCCATTTTCTCGCATGGCTTCCAGATTCATCTTTTCCCTCTTCATTATGGATTATTCCTTTTTCATTCAAAAGTTTGGTAAATTCTATCTCGTTTTCTTTTCGAAGATGTCCTACAAAAGGTGATTCTGAGAACACTCGGAATCCATCCATAATTCTATTGGGGTTTCGCATGCCATTATTTCCGACCATCCAAATTACAATTGGTTTCCCCATCATTTTTCCTTCTCTCTTTTTAATAGCCTACAAAAAGATACTCTTGCACAGCATTTCGATGTGTTTTGGCTTCATTCTGATTACCAAAAGAGTATCTATAATCAACTGGAATTACTTCAACATGTTTTTTATATCGAGCCATAATTTCAAGCATTTCATCCTGGGTCGGAAGGCTATTAGACGAATAAGAAACAATCAGAATGCTATTCGAGAATTTTCTGAACAGCTTATCAAAGGCATCCGCCGCACCTTTTCTAGTCGAAAAAGGTGTCGGATAGGATTTAAACTTCTTTGTCTGAGTGTGTTCTTGAATTTCAACGCCTTTCCAGTCGCGAGCAAGACCCTCAACGAAATGATACCGTCTAACATATTCATTGTCCGATAAGGGCGAATAGTAGGGGGGATCCATATAGACTAGATCAGCTTTTTCCGTGCGGAGATTCATTGCATCACCGTGCTTAGAACTGCACTCTCTCCCATTATCAAAAACAGCTTTATTTACAGCATCAACAGCTTCCATAAATTGCTGTTCAAGACTTTTTTGCAAATCCTTTCTTCCGTCATTATAGCGATTCCCGGTATAGGTGAAAATTCCACGGGGACGCTTTTTAGTACACGCACGAATCAGGGCAGTCATAGCTATGGCGTGTTTGTAGGGATCTTTAATTCCTGCAATGTTAGTACGAAGGATATCGATCAGTTTGTTTTCTTCATCGGTGTAATACAAATCTTTAAATGTGGTTTCAACGAAATGATCGGGTTCTTTTTTCTTGAGCAGAAGTTCTTTGGCTTCTTTTTCCGACAAGAGAACGTGACTGTTTTCAATCATTGCCTTGGTAAAAGTTGCGGACATCGCCATGTAATCATTGCTGATCACAGATTTACCCTGAGACTTAAACATATATCCAACAATGCCAGATCCAGAAAAAAGATCAACTGCTGTTTCAAATTCAAACTGAGATGCAATCGCCCAAATTTGAGAGAGCAGCTTACTCTTCGACCCCATAAAACGTGTCGGTGGATAAAAGGATACTTGCTGTGGCAGAGGTCCAGGAGCCAGCCTTATAAGGCTCTGTCGCTTGGGCAGAGCCGTTACGACAACATCTTCGCCCTTTCTCGTGTTACCGTTGCAAGAGATATGGCGTTTCGTCTGAATGACATCAATTTTGAAGGGTGAATACAATTCATGAACCAGCGGATGATTAGAATTTGTTAAAATAATGGTGCAGCCCATCTCATGCAAACGCATCACCATTTTTGCAAGCTCAACATGGTCTTCTTCGTAGAATTGTTCCTTAGTATACCGTTTGAAATCCGAGTATTCAGAGATCGGAAGATATGGAGGATCCAAAAAAACAAAATCACCCGGTTGTGCATAATGCTCTAGCACTAATAGATAATCCCCGCAGACAATCTCAGCATTCTGTAAGGCTTTAGATGCTGCGTGCAAATTTTCTTCATCGCATATTTTAGGGTTCACATACTTTCCATAGGGAACATTAAACTGACCTTTTCGGTTCACTCGGTACAAGCCATTGAAGCAGGTTCGGTTCAGGTAGATTGTTCTCGCAGCCGCCTCTGCTGGAGCAAGATTGTTCCAGTCCAGAGATCGGACTTGATAAAACATCTCGCTCGTGTTCTCATATTTTTTTAGATAAGAGATCACGTCGTCAACATTCTTTGCAACCTGACGATACATATTAATCAGTTCCGGGTTGCTGTCTGCAATGATCGCATTTTCAGGCTGTAACGCAAAGAAAAGTGCGCCGCCACCAAAAAACGGCTCAATATATCTTCCATAGCAGGAGGGCACTTTAGGCAGCAGGTCATTTAGCATTTGCGTTTTTCCACCAGCCCATTTCAAAATAGGCTTTGCCTGAACAGAATTGAGCTTTTTTGCAGTATTATCCATAGTTATGCCTCCCTCCTTTCAATTATCAGATTTTACGGTGAGTTCCATAATATCACTAATGTCACACTGAAGTGCTGTGCAAATCTTTACGAGCACATCTGTTGTAACATTCTCATTTTTTCCAAGTTTGGCCATGGAAGTATGGCTGATCCCGGCCGCTACACATAGGTCCTTCTTCTTCATATCCCGGTCAATCAACAGCTTCCAAAGCTTTTTATAACTTACTGACATTGATTTTCTCCCAATGCTAATTTTCCACAATCTTGGAATCAAATTCCGCAATCGCTGAATTTCAATCATTAGTATATCATGCCGTATTGACCATCTCAAGAACAACAGCGAAAAAACACAAAATAAAGTTCAGCAGGTGCTTGCTTACAATCAACTGCTGAACTTCGTCTTCTATCTTTTCAGCACTTAAACCTTAATGAAGACCATGAATCGCAATTTCTGCACCCCTGACCTGATACGTCACCCCGCCAGCTTCACCCCTTGCTTTCCTCTGGCACACCTCCGGGTGCTGCGATGCAAGGGTATCCAGCTGCTTTTGCAAGGCGGGATTCAGCGTAAATACGCTGCTTGTTCCGTCCTCGCTGGCGTAGATCATGGTCTCCAGTTTAAACATTGTCATCGGGCTCGACAAAATCTTCCTTCCTCCATTCCTTGTCCTCCTCGATGTCCCGTGACATTTTCTGCATCATGGTGTAATGCTCCATCTCAGAACGGACGAAGTAGAACATCTGGCCGTACCAGTCTGTCAGCGTTTCGTCCTCCAGCTTCCGGCAGAAGTCAAGCACCAGCTTGTTCTGGTCGGGGTCAACCGTCAGCCCGGCAACTCCGTACAGCCGCTTGCGGGTCAGTTCCAGATCGGCGCAGCCATAGGTGTAGAGCAGCTTCTTTTCTTCAAACGTCAGTTTCATAGGTTTGTTCCTCCGTATAAAAAAAGGGGCCTGCCCTGTGCAGACCCGATGTAGCAAAAAGACCGCCGTGCGTTGTGCAGGGCGGTCTTGAACTCAGGATTGGAGAAAATCCCGGAGTTCATCAGCGAAAAAGGAGATTTTGGCGATAGCAGCTATCGCTATGTAAGGCAGGACGAAAACCACAAATGCGGTAATCAGCATTTTCAGGACTTCGCCGCCGTCTGCCAGCTTCATGACCCAGCTTGCAAGCGCCACGAAAAAGAACAGTCCCGCCAGCAGATTCGTCAGGATCGTGGAGAAGGTCGTGAGGAAGATGCCCACCCACTGCGCCAGAATCAGCAGCAGAAACAGCGGAAAAAGGGCAAGTTTCAGCATCGGTTTCAGCATAGTCATCGTGGGCACCTCCTTATACAAAAATCAGCTCAGACTTGATGATTTCCTCGGCACGGTTGCGGATGCTGTTCATCCGGCGCACCCATTCCAGTTGATCGGCAGCTTTCAGGGCTTCGGTCACGCCCTCGGCTTCCTGCATCTGCCGGACGGTCAATGCAAGCTGTTCTTCGGCCTGTTTGTCCAGCTTGACAAGGTAGCTGCCCAGTTCACCGGACAGGAGCAGTTGATTGTACCGGATGGGATGATGTTCTTCCAGATATTTCTTATGTAAGCGGCCCCACCGCCCGTTGGGGTGCTGCTCTGCCGGGGCTGCTGCGGTCAGGTTCGGCAGATAGTGGTCATTGACAAGGGTGTAGTCCAGACCGTTGGCGTTGTCATGGATGGAATTTTTCATGGTAGTCATGCTGCATTGTCCTCCTTTGGGTTCGGCGTTGGGGCTGCTTCTGGGTCAGGTTTTGGATTTCCTTTTTTCTTGTGATAGAATTCCAAGGTTTTCTTGTTGTGGTTGATTCTCCTGCACTCATCGGAACAAAATTCCTGCTGGCTGTGTGTAGGCCAGTAGGAGTGACCGCATACGGCACAGGCACGTTGCCGGTAGTAATGACCTCCTCTCTCGGCTTCTCTAGCCGCTTCCTTTTGCTCCTGTCTTGCCTGATTCCAGCAGTCTCTTGAACAGAAAATCTGTCGGTTGCTCGTAGGTGTAAACACCTTCCCGCAGTGCGGACACGTTTTGATTTTAATGATTTCGCCACCGTTTTTAGCGATTTTCTTTGCTTTTCGCTTATCTCGATAGGCTTTTTCACGTTTGCGCTGCTTTTCCATGCGCTGCCGTTCTTCCTGCTCCTTCTGCGCTTTCAGTTCGGCAAGTTCTTCCTCAGTATAAGCAATATCGACTTGGCCGACATAGTTGAAATAAATGTCAACCTTTTGTGTGCGGGCATTGCCTGCACCCTCGGCTTCATAAACAACGATTTTATCGACAAGTTCGTTAAACATTGAATCGGAGATTTCTGTTGGATTTTTGCACTTACGAATCAGCGAAATGAAATGCCGAATATCAGCAGAACTTGATTTATCTTCGGCAATTTCGGATTTCATCGTTTCCATCTGCGATTCCCATTCTGCTTGCTCGCTATCATACTGTGCCATCAGCTGCTTGTACTGTCGTTCGGGCAGCAGTCCAGACATAAGATTTTCGTACAGGCTACGAATAAGGGCAGAAAGCTCATCATAGCGTTTTTGACAACGTTTCAATTCCGATTGGTTCTGCTTCGGCTTTTCTTCACGTTTCTCTTTCCAAAGTGATTGCAGTTCCAAAGCGAAGGTTTCTTCATCTTTTAGAACAAATCTTGAAAAGCGTTTGACCGATGCCAATATCAGGGCTTCAACATTACCCTGAAAACTCAGCTTACCGATGTCGCCCTCCACAAGCATTCCGTAGTCCGAACCACTTACGGTAAATTCCATGCGGTCGCCGCTCTCCACCTGAAAAGTCACATAGTACGATGTAAATGTGCTGGTGTCGTATCCGTGCGCACCGGACATATCTCCGGCATTGGCACTGCTGGAATGCGAAACATCGGTGCGCTTTGCTACCACTGTTGCCGGAACGGTAAGCCGCGGCGAGTGGTTGTTTTTGTTCCATGTGCGGAGATTTGAAATTAGAGCAAAGAAAAACATTCCAATAAAAAGCAGGAACAGGATTGGGAAAATGAAGCCGAATATAGCGTCAAACCATCCAAAAAACATTTTACTCCTCCAAAATTTCTTCCAGCAGGTTCTTTACATCCTCCAGAAAGGATTCTTCTCCGATGGTATTCACTTTGAAAAACACTGCCTGACTGCCGCCCGCCGTAATCGCAGACAGCCGGATAGGGCTGTCCCCATTCTGGAACATCGTCAACGTCAGGCTCAGGCGGTTGCCGCCCATCATGCTGTACCGTTCAAACACACGAACGCTGCACCGGGCATTGCTCTCTTTGAAGTCGCTGCCCGCTTCCAGATTGGCCGACCAGCTGCTGTCCGGAATTTCCTGTTCCAGCTTCCGAAGCAGTTTGTCAAAATTCTTGTTTCGGCTGGTCTTTTCAAAGATTGCCATAATGGTTCCTCCGTTATGCCAACGAAATTCGGTTCCTTTATCTGGAATACGAGCGAAGCTACCGGAAAATTGCAGAGAAGCTCCTCTCAATAACCGAAAGCCAGTGCGCCGCCATCCACGGCAAAATCCTGTCCGGTGATGTAAGCGGCACCATCGCCCACCAGGAACTCAGCCATCTTGCCCAAATCGCGGGTGTCACCGTAGGCGTGCAGCGGCATCCGGTTCAGAATTTTCTGCTCCCGGGCTGCGTCCACTACCTGCTCGTTCATTTTGCTGCGGAACCACCCCGGCGCAATGCTGTTGACGGTGATGTTGTCCTGCGCCCACTCCACGGCCAGAGCGCGGGTCATCGCCAGCACAGCGCCCTTGCTGGCACAGTACGGCACCACCTCGCTGAAGCCCAGATGGGCGCTCATGCTGGTGATGTTGATAATGCGGCCCTTGTCCGCACTTTTCTTCAGATAGGGGTAGCAAATCACACTCATCTGGAACAGATATTTGACATTCACATTCATGATATTGTCAAACTGCTCCATGGGAAAGTCCTCGGCCCGGCATTTATAGCTGACGCCTGCGTTGTTTACCAGAAAATTCAGGCAGCCGTTATGCTTTGCGGCCAGCTCCGCCACCAGTGTTTTCATAGCTTCTGCATTGCCGATGTCACCCCGCAGATGGACAACGCCCGGTGCACTTTCGCCTACACCCTCTTTGGGCTTGCCGGTGCGGCTGATGACATAAACTGTCGCACCGGCCTGAGCCAGCACATTTGCGATCTGGAAACCGATCCCGCTGCTGCCGCCGGTGACGATACCGGTCTTTCCCTTCAAACCTGCCATAAAAAGCACCTCTCATCTTTTATCTGCGACCTGAAAGCTGTCAGCTTCAGTATAGCATACCTTTGCAGGATGCAAAAGCCCTTATGTACGCCGCCCGCAGGCGGCAAAAATCAGTTCATTGGAAATTCCAGTCCTGCAAACTCGGCATCCGTCAGCCGTTTCAGCTTTTCAATGACCTGCTCTGACAGTTCCCGCAAAGCAGTTTCATCCGGCATCAGGTAGCACTGCATCAGCCGCAGCTCCCGCACCAGCCCCTGCCGGGTGCCGGTATTGTAGAGCATCATCAGCATCAGCTCATCATGGTTAAATTGCATGGTCATTCCTCCCCTTCCGGCACTTTGTGGGATTGCATTCCGGCATATCGCATTTCGCCTTGAGTTGGCTCAGCACCGAAGATCGTTCCTGCTTATCCTGAAAACCAGATAATTCCCGGAAGCCGATGCTGTCAACGTAATGTGCCGATATTTTTCCGGCCTGATTCAGCAGGATAACATCGCTGACAGACAGGCTGTGGCCATGATAATCCATGGGCTGAGCACAGTTGAATTTCTGATACAGCTGCTCCAACAGTTCCGGTTGAGGAACGCTGCGCTTTCCGGGCGGAAGATTGCCATGGTAATGGCTGTCGGCAGCCCGCCCCATTTGCGGAAGCGCTTCCAGATTTCAATGGAATAGGCCGCTGTCTGAGCTTCCTTGAGCAAAAGGTGGAATTCATCGACATAGTATCGCGTGGATTTTCCCGCGCTGCGGTTTGCCGTCACACGGCCCCACACGGCATCCTGCACAATGAGCATCCCCAGCTTTTTGAGCTGTTTGCCGAGCTGTTTGATGTCAAAGCAGACGATGCGGTTGTTGATATCCACATTCGTCCGATGGTTGAACACATTCAGAGAGCCTTTGACGTAGATTTCCAGTGCGGCAGCCACATGATGGGCTTCTTTTTCATCCTGCTGCAGCAAGGCATTGTACAGGTCTTCCAGCAGCGGCATATTTTCCGGCGCGGGGTCAGCGAAATACTTGCGGTAGATGAGGTGTACACAGCGGTCGATGACTGTTTTTTCTACCGGCAGCAGGCCTTCTTTGCCACCCACCACCAGCTCGCACAAAGAAAGAATAAAGTCCGCTTTCAGGGCAAGCGGGTTATCTTCCTCGCTGTAATTGCTGTTGATGTCCAGCGGGTTGATATACTGGGTACTTGCCGGACTGATGCGGATGACCTGCCCATGCAGACGCTCCACAAGGGGTGCGTACTCTGCCTCCGGGTCGCAGACAATGATATCATCATCGGTCACGAGAAAAGCATTGGTAATTTCACGCTTTGCGGAGAAGGATTTGCCGGAACCGGGCGTACCCAGAATCAGGCCATTGGGGTTCTTGAGCCGCTTGCGGTCTACCATGATAAGGTTGTTGGACAGGGCGTTCAGTCCATAGTACAGCGATTCCCGCCCGGACTGATAAAGTTCCTGGGTGGTAAAGGGCACAAAAATGGCTGTGCTGCTGGTGGTCAGTCCGCGCTGAATGAGCTTCAGCCGCTCCCTGCCGTCCAGAGGCTTTGCCTGCACGCCCAGACGATGAAAGTTATTGAGCAGGTCATTCTGGATGTGGTCCAGACGTGCTTTGACCTGCTGCATGCTCTCGCCGGACACACCAAAGGTCAGGTATTTGCGCTTGGTCAGGCCATTGTTGCCCTTGGACAGCTGCTGCCGGAGCATCTGGGAATATTCGGCGCGCACATCGTCAAAGCCGTCTTTCTGGAACGGGATGCGGATGCTTTTCTCGAACTCTGTGCTGTCCGTCGCCGTATTCACAAAAGACAGTTCAAAGTGGATGGAGCTGTCGAAAAAGTTGAGGAACGAGCACCATTCCTCATAAATCGCCGTGCGGTCCTCCGGCAGGGCCAGCTGATAATTGATATCCTGAAATTCCACCGTCCGTGTATAATAGCCGTTTTTCACGCGGCAGGTTCCGTCCTCGAACATCCGCTGCATCGGGATGGACTGCTGTGCCGTACGGGGAACTGCACTTTTCTGCCGGGACGGCTTTGCGCCGTTTTTACCGGTCTTTTTCCGAAGATTCATCACGGAACGTCACCTCCTTTGTCAGAATCGAATAGTAGTTGCAGGTTTTGTACGGGCGTACCTTCGGCCGCAGGAACTTTGCCTGCACATAATACCGCAGCAGTTTTTCGGCGGGCTGACCGTTTTTCTGGTACATGCCCAGAAAAAATGCCGGAAGCATGACGACCATCATGCCAAGCGTCGCCGCGGTGTTGCCGCCGACATCCCGGAGAACAAAAAACAGCGGCACTCCCACGAGAGCCGCTGCACCGAAACAGATAAGCTGCCGCTTGGTCAGGTTGAACGCCACCTTCGTTTTGACGTTTGCCAGATCACGCGGCACGGAAATATAAGCTGCCATAACGCCTCCTTTTTAATGTGCGCCCAGAATGCTTTTGGCTACCGAGCTTGTCTTGAACAGGGTGAAGCAGAGCAGAACTGTGTAGCCCACAATACTCCAAATCGAGTTGATTGCATCGCCGGAAATGGCAACATTCTGAATCAATACCGCGTAGATGGCCACACAGATCAGGATCAGAAAGCCCTGAAAACCCAGCGCAAACAGGGATTTCAGATAGTTCTGCCCGATGTGGCTCTGCTCATGGTTGCCCCATGTTGCCATCGGAATGGGGGCAAGGCTCACCATGCAGTAGATTTCGATCATTCTGCCGTAGACAATGACAAAAATGACGATGGACAAGATTCTCATGGTAATGCCGATGAAGAACGATTGCAGGAACAGTCCGAACAGCGGGCCGACTTCCATCTGCATCATGCTGGCTTCCAGCATTGAAAGCCCCACCTCGTTGACACGGGTGTTGCCGGAGATGATGCCGCTGGAATTTGCCACGACCTGCTGCGTCACATCGAACACTGCCATAATGATCTCGAATGTGTTACTGATGAGCCAGACCGAAACCGCCGTTTTGAAGATCCACTTCATCAGCAGTGCCGGTTCAAACTGCGCCATGTTGTTGTGTTCGGTGATCATCTGAATCAGTTCGTAACAGGCAATGAAGGTCAAGATAATACCTGCAATGGGCAGCACCACATTTCTGGACAGCGCTTCAATCATTGCGAACACTCGCGGCTCAAAGGCTGATGGCTTTGTGCCTACCTGCTGTGCGATGCTGCCCACCTGCGTGTTGACATCGTCAAACAGGCCGTTGAGATTGGACATGATTGCCGCTGTCAATAGCGACTTGATCCAATCAGAGATTGCTTTGAGAACTGTTTCCACTCAGCGCCACCACCCATCAAGAAAAATGGTTGATAAGGGTCTTGAGCAGATTGAGGACAAAAATAATGTGCGTCAAAAGCTGCATAAAAAGCACTTCCTTTCCTTGATGGGTGAATAAACGAAATACACGATTTGAGGTACGGACATTCATAAAGCTACCAACCGCAGAGAGCCATCCGCTTATACTCAAATCGATTGCATAAAACAAGAGCCTCATTTTCATCTATCATTTTTCAAAACTTTGATTAATGAATGACAGATGAAGTGATATGTACAGGCGGGATGACCCCGCCTGCGGCTCTTAGCCGAACAGACCAGACAGCAGAGGAATCAGAGTAATGCCGACCAATGCGACACCGCCGCCAGCCATGAGCTGCTTCATGCCCTGGCTCTTGGCACCGGGGTTATCCGAGCCATAGCCTTCCAGCAGATTTACTGCACCCCAAACGCCGAGACCGGCACCCAGAGCCACCACCAGAGTCTGCAGAACTTCCACAGCAGAGTTAAAGAATTCCATAGTCGTTTTTCCTTTATAATTAAAACCTTGCAGACCATCCGTACACATCTGAATCCGCGTATTGGAACCGCAAACTGCGGCGGGAGCTGGCTTACCGGTGTACCTCTCCGGCCTGATAAAAATAAAACCGTCTGTCCAATCAGACAGGCGGGAGAGAATCAGCATCCACCACAACAAACGCATCGCTGGGGTGGATTTTTATTTTCGGGTGAAGATATTTTTCAATATCAAACGTATTTTGGGGGTCGTAGTCGGCGGTCAGTTTATAGTTTGGATGCTGAGTCAAATCGTACTTTTCACTCAAAAAGGGGCGCACACCGCGCAGCTGCAGGATGCACTTTCCGCCATCCAGCACAGCAAGCTCATCGCGGCTCATAAGTTCCCTGCCGTAAAGTCAAGTGATGAATTCGCAAAAGAAAAGACCCTTCCCGTTAAAAACGAGAAGGGTCACTATATTCAATGCTATACCGTGTGAATTTTCGATTTCGGATTAGGCAGAAATTTCTCCAACAAAATTGTAGATGATTTTGACTTCCTGAATTTTCTGCCCATCGACCTTCTGAACCTCGCCAATCATGATTTTCTTGATAAGACGGTTCAGCACAACTTCGTCCAGCTCCTTGATGGCGGCATACTTGCGAATTTCCTCGATAAAGGCATGAACATCGCTTTCCTGTTCATCCGACTGATGCAGAAGAAGATTCAGTTCGCTTAAACGCGCCTTGTTGCTATTCTGCTCCTGTTCCATAGCATCCGTCAATTTTAGAAAACGCTGTTCCGAGATGATGCCTTTGCTCTTATCCGTGTAAAGATTCAGAAACACATCGTCAATGTCCTGATTTCGCTTTTCCAAACGGTGAATCTCTGCCCGAACCGCAGAAGTATCGGTGCGATACTGGTTTTCCATGCAACGGCTCAACCGCTGATAAAAGGCATCCGAATCTTTCATTGCCTGTGCAGCCAGCTCTTGAATATCATTCAGAACCAGCTCATGCAGGTCACGGGCTTCGATTTTGTGGCTAGAACATACCTTGCAGCCGATTCGGTTATAGGTCTGGCAGATGAAATATGCCTTGTCGACGGGTTCACGTTTCTTCTTGGTGGTACGGTCAACATCCTTTCTTCCGACCTTCTCATACCGTGCCTGCATGGATTTCCCACAGGTGGCACAGTAAATGATGCCGTGGAAGATGTTGTAGTATGGGCAATCATTGCCCGTCATAATGGTCGGGCGGCGGTCAATCAGTTCTTGTACCTTCGCCCATTCTTCTGGGGTTACGATTGCTTCATGGCAATTTTCGATAACTTCCCATTCCTCACGGGGGATGAATTTGAACGAACCGGAACGGATACCCGTTTGGTGCGTCCGGCATACAAGGTGTGCGCCCTTATAAAACGGATTGCGGAGGATGTGGCCGATTCTTGCAGTACCCCATGTGTAATAGTTGGCATCCAGTGCCGTATTTGCTTTCACACGGGTAATGGGGATTTTCTCTTCCAGCAGTTTCTTGGCAATTCTCATATTGCCCATCCCGTCAAGGGCGTAGTCGTAAATTTTGCGGATAATGGGTGCTGCATCCGGGTCGATGATAAGATGTCCATTGTCTTTCGGGTCGCGCATCAAACCATAGGGCGGAGTGCCGCCGCAGAACTTGCCCTGCCGGGAACGGGTCATAACGCCAGCCAGAACTTTCTTGGAAATGTCACGGCTGTACATATCGTTCAGGATGTTCTTGAACGGGGTGATGTCCATTTCCTGCCGGGTCAGACTGTCCACACCGTCCGTGATGGCGATATACCGAACATGGTGCTTCGGAAAGAAAATCTCGATATAACTACCAGCTTCAATATAGTTGCGGCCAAGACGGGAAAGGTCTTTCGTGATAACGCAGTCGATTTTTCCAGCTTCAATGTCGGCAATCATCCGCTGGAACGCCGGACGGTTGAAATTGCGCCCGGTGTAGCCATCGTCCACATAGTATTCATAGCGGAACATTCCATTCTTTTCCGCAAAGTCTTTCAGCATCAACTTCTGGTTGCTGATGCTCATACTCTCGTTTTCGCGCCCATCTTCCAAGGAAAGGCGGCAATAGAGGGCTGTGGTTTTCTGGATATTCTGTTTCTTTCTGCTCATAGTCATTTCTCCTATTCTATGAGCAGGGACACGACACCATTATAATACCATGTCCCTGCGAGCCTTTCAACGGTCAAATCAGCTTTATCCGGCTTTTCTTTCAAGCCATTCCTCGAACTGCGAGTGCGTCTGACGCTCGATAAGCTGTTCAAAGGCTTCTTTCATAGACTGGTTTCCAGAAAACTCACGGGAAACAATAAATTTCTTCTTCGTCTGCTGCTTCGTGATGTGCGCAGGCGTATTGCTCATAGGCAGACCTCCAATTCCTTGTAACCGAACGCCTGTA
>ULWC01032275.1_pt1 | contig 16701 bp, 9 predicted proteins | sample 1959931 | NCBI WGS metagenome assembly ULWC01 (sample SAMEA4835801, study PRJEB28245) | human gut metagenome | biome: gut microbiome; material: fecal sample | place: Denmark | collected 2008
AGCCAAACTTTATCGACGCACGTACTTCCTCGAATGCTTACGCTTACGGTTCCTTTACTGATTCTGAAGGACAAAAAAAGGCGGCTGCTGATATGCAGTCGCCCTTTTTAATATATTCAAAAAGAATTACTCTTTGAAAGCTTTGAGACCGAAAATTATGGCACGGGTAGCTTTGCCCGAAGCCGTGGTGATCTTGAAGTCCATATCTGTAGGAAGAGCTTCAGGAACAACAACCTCGTACTTATCTCCCTCATTTACCTTATCACTCACGGTAAGAGTGTAAGGAGTGTTGTTTATGGCACCATCATTGGCTTTGATGTCAATGGAGCCTGTAGTCACACCACCGGTGGAGAACTCCAATGTTGTGGCCTTGCCTTTCCAAGCCACAGCATAGAACACCGCTCTCTTGGAGCCGGCTGGAATGGTGATCGTAATGTCACCAACCTTAGAGGACGTTCCGATTTTAAGAACCTTCACATCCTTCTGGCCATTGATAGTAGCGACACCATCATCATAAGCATTAGCCCCGAGTTTGTAGCTCAAATCAATGGAATACGAATTATCTCCAGGTTCTGGTTCCGGATCCACGCTGCCAGCCTCGTGGCTGACATAGTAGCCATTAACCATTTGAGCGGAACCATTGTATTCGCCTCTCTTACCAATGACTGTAAGCACATCACCAACTTTCAAGCCTATATTCTCAATGGCGGGACCACCTTCAGCCGCCTTCATTCGGAAGACGTACAAAGTAGTTCCCTCATCATCAGCGATCGTCAAGGTAGCGTTCTTGAAAGAAGCACTGATCTCCTTGATGTTGACAATCTTGCCCGTCACGATATATTCAACGTCCGAGACTTCCTTGGCAAGGAACTCCTTGATGGTGGCAGGAATATAGTGGACATGGCTCTCATAGACACCATTTACCATCTGGGCTGTGCCATTATACTCTCCTCTCTGACCGAGAACCGTAAGTTTGTCACCTACACCGATGGTCAAATCCGTAATCTTGCCACTGGCAGGCTTCATCCTATGAACAAGCACCGAGTTGCCAAGAGCATCGGCAATCGTCACATCCGCATTGTTGTACTGTTCAGAGACAGAAATCTGTTTAACGGTTCCGGTAAGGCGGTACTGCGCCGGGCTGACCGCCGCCTTCAGGAACTCGCCCACCGTCACTTGAAGAATCGAGCCCTTCTGATCAATATTTGCCTGAGCGGAATATACCTTACCTTTAGATGTGGTGTTGAAGGCAAGTGAAGTCGAACGATCACCAGCGGTGTTCGCGGCAGCGTTGAAAGTAACGGTCGCGTTGGTACCAGAGGTCTCGATAGAAGTTACCGAGAGCCAAGACTTGGAATCTTCAGGAACAGCCACAGATACACCTTCGCCCTTTACGGTAAGGTGAGCCTTTATCTCAGCGCCTTCCAGAGGAAGCGGTTCTGAATAAAGCTTGAATTCTTCGCTTCCCGCAACCTTTACCGTCACTGAATCGACCTTGATCAGAGACTTGACGAGACTAACGAAAACACCACCCTGAGCCATCTGAGGAGCTCCTTTATATTCCCCCCTCTGACCTTCAACGGTAAGGAAATCGCCTACCTCCATTCCGAGATCCTCTATCTTCTTGCCAGATGGAGCCACGAAACGATAACAATAAACAGAGTAACCCTCATCGTCGGAAATAGTAAGCGTCGCATTCTTGTAAGACGCAGAGATTTCCTCAATAGACGTGATGGTTCCCGCTATTCTGTATGTCGTAGGACCAACCTCGGCCGCAAGGAAATCCTTCAAGGAAGTGACAGGAAGGTCAACCTTCTGGGTCATCTGAAGTAGGTTTATGTTCTGAGTCTTGCCATCACAAACAAGATGCGCCACAGCCTCACGCGTCTCTGTCGCGGCACCGGCCGAGAATTTCACATCAACCTTTCCGGCTTCTCCGGACGCAGGGGTAATTGTAATCCACTCAGGAGCGTCCTCTATCGACCAAGCCGCCTTAGCATTGACAGTGATTGTCTGGTCACCGCCAGCGGCTGGGATCGCCACATATGATGACGAGACCCTTACCTCATCAAGATATTCCGCCTCAGACTCACATCCGATGGCCAATGTCATCGTAGCCAAAAAAGCGGTAATAATATTCTTAAGTTTCATATAATCCTGACAATAATTTAATTAAACATGTACTTGATACCAATCGATGCATACCAGCACTGGGAAGCATCCTGATAGTAAGTGTAAATTTGGGTGTCCTTGTTAACAGCCGCAGGAGTCGCAAATGTCGGGTAGCCCTCTTTATCCACACCCTTATACTCAAGGATTCTTCCACTGTCAAGAGAAGGATTCAGATGCTTTATGACTCCCCACGAAGAATTGAAGAGATTCAGGATGTTCTTCACATCAAGGCTGAGTTGGAGAGTGTTCGTAGATTTACCAATATTCAGTTTGAAGTCATGCTTGTAACTGAAATCAAGACGATGAACCCATGGGTTATACACGCTGTAGCCTTCCGTGTATTTTCCCTGATGCTTGCTAAGATATTTGTCCTTGTGCACAAAATCCATGAAACGGTCACGGTCATCCTCAGAGACAAAGCGGAATTCATTGTTCTGAACCTGCTCGTCGGTAGGAACATAAACTGCGTCATAGTTCCTACCATCGCCATTCATATCATTCACCATCATGTAAGAATCTTTATAACCTCCTCTCCAAGCCTCGTAAATGAAACTGTAATGGTTGCCGGACTTGTCGCTATGGGTAAGGGAGGCTACTACACGATCCGGAGTGGTGTACATTGAGTTATGAAGGCCTGGATCATTGAAGCCATTTACTGAAGTGTAATAGTCAAGGGTAGAGGCGGCATTGGAGCCAGGCATACCAGTAATCTCCTTTGATACAGTGTGGGTGTAGGCAGCCATTATGTTGAGCCCCTTGACAGGTGTCATATTCATAGAGAGGCTTGCAGACCACCCGTAGCCCTGATCAGTGTTCTCAAGGATGTAGGCGTTAGGCATGCTGACTGTCTTGCCCTTGGAGTTAACATAGGTGTACTGAGCGTCCTTGAAGATAGGACGGTTGTCAGCACCGTTGAATCTTGCGAACCCTTGATAATCCTTGAAACTTCTATCCCTCATACGCACAGCGTTGATAGTCTTGTTATAAATACCCTCGGCGCTGACGGAGAATGGGAATGAGGTTGGGAAACTGTAATCAAAGGCAAGAGAGGTCTTCCAAACCTGAGGCATCTTGAACTTTGGATCAACCGCGGAGAAATTGGACGGAATCGAACCGGATTCCGGTGAGACAGTGTCCGGATAACCGAGAGAAACCAGTTTGTCGCGAAGCTCCTTACGATTAAGGATCGGGCCAGCAAACTTGTCGATAGGGCCACCTTTCGTATCGCTGATTACAGCCTGATACTGTACAAGACCCGCGTTAGTAGGCATATTGGTGAAGAACACAAGCGGCAATCTTCCTGAGAAGAAACCTGTGCCGCCACGAACCTTAAAGGATTTGTTTCCAAAAACGTCCCAAGAGAAACCGACACGTGGTGAAACAACAAGGCTGGAATTAGGCCATTCGCCTGTATCGTAATGTGTTCCACCATAGTCAAGTTCTTTCATGGCCGCGTTAGTGATCAAGTCTGCGTTATTGAAAAACAGTCCGTCCAGACGCAGGCCGTAAGTCAGTTTGAGATTGTCTGTAACAGACCAATCATCCTGAGCATAGATACCCAATTTGTTGAATCTAACACGAGCCGCTGGAGCCTCCTCACCATCATAACCATAGGTAAGGGCGACAATCTCAGGTGTTCTTTCATTGAGAAAATCATCCAGACTCTTATAACGATAATAACCAGTACCGTTTCTCATATAGACGTTGTCCGCCATCTGGTACTCATAACTTGCGCCAACCGTGAATTTATGGTCTCCAAAATAACCGGTAAGGTCATCCTTCACATTGATAACGTTGTTGTGGACACCATTATTCCAAGTGAAAAGCTCGTAACCAAGAGAGATGTAAGGATCAACCTTAGAGCCGTCATCCTTTCTGATATCGATGAACGGGAAATCCGCCGAATTGGTTCCGCGCACATCATCAAGTTTTGAATATGTGGCGAGGAACTGATTTGAGAATTTGTCGCTCAAACGGCTGTTAAGGTCAACAGACCATGTGTTAACCAGATTATCAACTGAATACATGGAGTTGGCGTAACTCATAGAATACTTGGACATTCGGGCATCTGACCCCTTGGTGCCTCCATCCATTGAGCTTCTATTAGGAGCCGTCCATTGTTTGTTCAATGTGTAATTGTAACGAACAGCAAGATGATGCCTGTCATTAATATTCCAGTCGAGACGGGCAAGGAATTTAGTATTGCTGATGTCAGCAGGGAAGTTCGTGTAAGAACCTGTGTCATAGCCATATTTTGTTTTCACAAAATTCGACACAGTCTCCAGATCTTCTTCAGTTGTTCTTGAGATGTAATTATCCGGATCCCACATTCCGTCCTTAGAGGCCCTCCAAGCGCTGGCTACGGACGGAGTCTTGACATATTCAAAGTTAGTAAAGAAGAAGAGTTTGTTTTTGATGATAGGACCGCCAAGGGTCATACCATATATGGTGTTGCGGTCTTTGTCACGGGCGCTGGCGACAGTCGCGCCGTCAACCACGTCTCCGCGCATGTTCTCGTTGCGGTGGTAAACATAGGCGGATCCCTTGAAGGTGTTGGTTCCAGACTTGGTGATGGCGTTCACGCCTCCGCCGATGAAGTTGGTCTGGCGTATGTCATAAGGTGAGATCACAACCTGAAGTTCCTCAATGGCATCCAGTGAGATAGGGTTGTTGCCACCAGGAAGTTTATCATTCAGACCAAAGTTATTGTTGAAGTTCGCACCGTCAACGGTGAAGTTGGCTGTACGTCCGTCAGCACCGGCGAATGTCATGCCGTTTCCACCGTAAGGGGAAAGCCTGGTCACATCGGTGATGCTTCTGCTTACGGTAGGCAGAGCGGTGATCTGGGCGTTGTTGATGTTGGTGGCGGCGCCAGTCTTCTCTACGGCGAACTTAGAGTTGGCGGTGGAGACAACAACAGCCTCGGAAAGCATCTGGGTGTCATCGTTCAGCTTGGCGTTGAGGTTGTAGGCCTCGGCGAGCTGGAGGGTGACATCCGTGAAGGTCACGGCCTGATAGCCAAGGCAGCTTACCTCAACTTTGTAAGGACCACCTGAACGCATACCGTTGATCGCGTAGCGACCTTCGGCGTTGACAACAGCGTAGTACTGTGTACCTGATGGGGTGTGAACCGCGACCACGGCGGCTCCAGGAACAGCGGCTCCATTGGCGTCAGTCACCTTACCGTTCAAAGAGGACGTGGTCACCTGCGCGAATGCCGTGATTCCGACAAGGACTGCAACTAATGCGGCAAATCCCTTTTTGAGTAATTGAACCATAGATTTGTTAATAAAATAAAGTATTGAATTAATCTTTTCAGCTCAAACCATTCAACTTGCGAATTTAACACATTTTCTTCGGTTCAGAAAATTTAATTCAGTTACGAACCGGTTACGATTGATAATTGTTATGATTTAATCAAAAAATGCTGATTTAGTAATATTACTGGCCGACCGATGCGGACCGGCATTGTTCAAACCTTGCCTCTGCCCTTTGCCCAAACTTTGAGAAGCTTTTGGATATTCCCGAAAAAGTAGTACCTTTGCACACGGAATGTGGAGAGATTTGCCTGCTTGCAACCACACTAAAAAATGCTAAAAAATTTCATATTGTGTTTTTGGTGTCGCTCCACGTATTCCGCATACGTTGGAGTTTTTTGTTTTCGCCTGCCGCGCTGAAATGCGACGTTTGAAATAATGGCCGAAGAATTTGGCCCATTATGGCGAAATGATTGAAATTATAAATATAACACATTATGAATTACTTATTTACAAGCGAATCAGTTTCCGAGGGACATCCTGACAAGGTCGCGGATCAGATCTCGGACGCGATTCTGGACGAGTTCCTCAGCCAGGATCCGGAGTCAAAAGTGGCCTGCGAGACATTCTGCTCGACGGGTTTGGTGGTAATCGGCGGCGAGGTGCGCTCGGACGAGGCGTACGTTGACGTCCAGAAGGTTGTGCGCGGCGTGATCAACCGCATCGGCTACAACAAGGCCGAATATATGTTCGATGGCAACTCGTGCGGAGTCCTTTCCGAAATCCACGAGCAGAGCCAGGACATCAACCGCGGCGTGGTGCGCGAGAACCCTGAAGATCAGGGAGCCGGCGACCAGGGAATGATGTTCGGCTACGCCTGCAAGGACACGGAGGACTATATGCCACTCCCGCTCTACCTCTCCCAGATCGCACTTCAGGTGCTGGCGGACATCCGTCACAACACTCCGGAGCTGATGCCTTACCTGAGGCCTGACTCAAAGTCCCAGTTCACCATTGAATATGACGAGTCCCACCACCCTGTAAGGGTCCACACGATCGTCATCTCCACCCAGCACGACGACTTCGTGGCCGAAGGACTCGGGAATATCACATATTCAGAGGCGGTCCGCCAGTTCGGCCAGGACAAGGTTGACCAGGCGATGCACGACAAGATTGAGGCTGATGTCAGGAATATCCTCCTGCCTAAGTTGAAGACCGCACTCAACCCTCAGACAGCAGCCCTGTTCAAGGACGATTTCATCCTGCACGTCAATCCGACCGGCAAGTTCGTGATCGGTGGCCCTGCGGGAGACACCGGCCTCACCGGCAGGAAGATCATCGTGGACACCTACGGTGGAAAGGGCGCGCACGGCGGCGGAGCGTTCTCCGGCAAGGATCCGAGCAAGGTGGACCGCTCCGCGGCATACGCGGCAAGGCACATAGCAAAGAATATGGTCGCCGCCGGTGTCGCTGACGAGATGCTGGTCCAGGTCGCCTACGCAATCGGTGTGGCAAGGCCGGTAAGCATATTCGTGGACACCTACGGAACCGGCATAGTGCCTGACGCCGAGATTGCCCGCAAGATAGAGGATCTCTTCGACCTCCGCCCTGCCGCGATCATCCGCAAGTTCGAGCTCAAGAACCCTATCTACGAACCGACCGCCGCCTACGGCCACTTCGGCCGCAAGCCGTACACCAAGACCGTGAAGGTCGGTAAGCCAGGGCACCAGACCGACAAACTCGTCCAGTTCTTCGGATGGGAAAAGCTCGACGCTGTCGATGCCATCAAGAAAGCCTTCAACCTTTAATCGCTTATATGATATTCATAAATGAATGAATATCGCTTGGAAGCATCAACAAGACAAAATGCCGGTGGCTCCCTGAAAAATGGTCGCCACCGGCATTGTCTTGTTTGATGCTTTGTGCTCGATCCAATTCAAGACAATTCATTTCTGCCATAGGAGCACAAACTGATGATATTGCTCCTGTCGATGAAAAAACAAAGGGTACTATATAGGAGTTGGCCAATATTTCTCTTAGTATGTTGATATTTAAACAATTGTGCATCGCTGATAGTCCTGCGCAAGAATCGGTATGTAAAGGACGATAATCTCCATCGTTATCATATAAGACAAGGTGTGGCGGAAGATCCCAGACTTATGCATCGGGTGAAAAAAGTGGCTTTCCGCACCCGACTCCAATCAGGGATGTCTCCCCGGGTGTATAACCACCATTTTTTCACCCGGAATAATAGCCTCTTGGATCTGAACTGACAATGCCACGCACCAAAGTTGATGAACGTGAATCAGGAATGTCACCTACTGTTCTGCCACAGTTTCCTTCCACTGGCCCGACACTGATGTCTTGTCCTCGTTGGTACACCAGAAGCGCGTTTCCTGTACCAACGGCATCTTTTAGTCTATTTGGTACAAATAGTCATTTAACTATAGCGCACAGATATACTCCGCAACTTTTGAATGATTCACTCCGCAACTTTTAGACAAAACACTCCGCAACTTTTCAGCACCGGGACAGAGACTAAATTTTGGGAACAGGTGGGAATTTACTGTTTAAAATTTGCGGGACAGCATAAGGTTTTACTGGTTAAACCCACTATATCAATCATTTACACCCAAAGGAATCAACGTTGAATTTTTATGCCCGATAATGTCAACGTTGCGGACAAGAGAAAAGTCATTCCCGAATTTTTGTAACGTGAAAAATTCGGGAATGACTTTTCTTTGGCCGCCTCCGCACAAGGTCGCTTCGACAAGGAATGTAACTTCCGGCAGTCCCGGCGGGCCTCCGCACAAGGTCGCTTCGACAAGGGCTGTAACCGCAACCTACTCCCCGCGGTCAAGCTCGCGGCGGAGGTCTTTCTCTTTGATGGTGGCGCGCTTGTCGTAGATCTTCTTGCCTTTGGCTAGGGCGATGACGAGCTTGGCGAGGCCGTTGTCGTTGATGAAGAGTTTGGTGGCGACGATGGTGAGGCCTTTTTCCTTGACGGCCTGACGTAGGTGACGGAGCTCACGCTTGGTCAGAAGGAGCTTGCGGTCCCTCATCGGCTCGTGCTGCCCCCAGGAGCCCCAGAAGTACTGGGCAACGTTCATCCCCTTGACAAACAACTCGTTGCCTACAAAATAACAGAACGAATCCACCAACGAGGCCTTGCCCATACGGATTGACTTGATCTCAGTGCTGACCAAGGATATTCCAGCGATGTAGGTCTCCAGGAATTCGTAGTCGAACGAGGCCCTACGGTTGCGTATCTCAACTTTATGCTCTTTCTGCTTTGCCATAATATTCAAGATTTATTTTCAGCGGATTACCTCCGCGACGGTGAACCACTTCACTACATTTCCAGGCGCACTCCGAGGCGAGGGTAATATTCATAGGCCACAAAGATAATCACTTTTCTTGGTGTTGCGGCCAAAAATGCTTAAGTTTGTCAATTACAGCCATTCAGGGCGAATATATTTAAATATTCAATATTATGAAAAGACGACTTATTCTGGCGGCGACGGCCGTCATCGCGATGTTCCTTGCGGGATCGTGCGCGAAGTACAAGTACGAGACGGTCAAGGGAGATCCTTTAAACACAAAGATCTACACCCTTGACAACGGGTTGAAGGTTTATATGACCGTCAACAAGGAGACTCCGCGCGTGCAGACCTACATCGCGGTCAAGGTCGGCAGCAAGAATGATCCGAAGGAGACGACAGGACTCGCCCACTACCTTGAGCACCTGATGTTCAAGGGCACGGAGAGCTTCGGAACCTCCGACTACGCCGCCGAGAAGCCGATGCTCGACTCCATCAAGGCCCTCTTCGAGGTTTACCGCACAAAGACCGACCCGGAGGAGCGCAAGGCGATCTACCATCAGATAGACTCGATCAGCTACGAGGCGTCCAAGATCGCCATTCCTAATGAATATGACAAACTGATGGCCGTCATCGGCGCCGACAACACCAACGCCTTCACTTCCAATGACATGACGGTCTATCAGGAGGACATCCCTTCCAACGAGATCGACAACTGGGCGAAGATCGAGGCCGACAGGTTCATGCACCCGGTGATCCGAGGATTCCACACAGAGCTTGAGGCCGTCTATGAGGAGAAGAACATGAGCCTCACGCAGGACAACCGCAAGGCCATGGAAGCCATTGACCTGGCTCTCTTCCCTCACCACCCTTACGGACTCCAGACAACCCTCGGAACCCAGGAGCACCTGAAGAACCCTTCGATCGTCAACATCGAGAACTACCGCGCGAACTTCTACGTGCCTAACAACGTGGCCATCTGCGTGTCCGGAGACTTCGACCCGGACACATTCGTCGCCACAATCGAGAAATATTTCGGGGAATGGAAGCCGAATCCTGACATCAAGTACCTTGAATATGAGCCTGAGCAGGCCATCACCGCTCCTGTCCAGAAAGACGTTTACGGACTCGACGCCGAGTTCGTGATGATGGGCTGGAGAGTCCCGGGATCAAACGACTTCCTCAGAAGCGAGGTCGGCGACATTGTCGGCGACATCCTCTACAACGGGCAGGCAGGCCTCGCCGACCTCAACCTGATCCAGGCGCAGAAAGTCAACGGTTTCTACGGATTCAACTACACACGTCCGGACTACGGAGAGTTCCTCCTCGTGGGCTATCCTCGTGAGGGACAAACCCTTGACGAGGTCCGCGACCTCATGCTCGGACAGGTGGCAAAACTCCGCTCCGGAGACTTCGATGAAAGCCTGATCCAATCTATCTTAGACAACTACAAGCTCTCGGAGATGCGCAAGCTTGAAAGCAACGAGGACATGGCTATGAGCTTCGTGGAGTCATTCATCAACGGCCACAACTGGAAGGATGACGCACTCCAGATGCAAAGGCTGGAGAAAATCACAAAACAGCAGATTGTGGACTGGGCCAACGAATATCTCGGAGCGAACAGTTATGTGGCTGTCTATAAACGCATCGGAGAGGACAAAGACATCAAGAAGATCGCAGCTCCCGCCATCACTCCGATCGAGACCAACCGTGACAAGCAGAGCGAGTTCCTGACCGAGATCCAGAACACTGAGGTCACTCCTATCGAGCCGGTGTTCGTGGACTTCTCCAAGGATATGTCCAAGGGCAGCGTAGCCGAAGGCGTCGAGCTTCTCTACAAGAAGAACGAGATCAATGACGTCACTACTCTGACCAGCGTGTTTGACCGCGGAACCCAAAGCGACCCTCGACTCGATCTGGCGTTCGACTATCTGGGCTACCTCGGAACTCCGACCAGGACAGCCGAGCAGATCAAGAAAGAGCTGTACGAACTCGCTTGCTACCAGAGACTTTCATGTGGCCCGACCCAATCCAGCATTGGTGTGAGCGGACTTGACAAGAATGTCGGCAAGGCAATGGACATCGTGGAGGATCTGATTTTCAACGCACAGCCGGACACGGCTATCCTTGCGGGACTGAAATCAGACATATTCAAAAGTCGCTCAGACAGCAAACTGAGCCAGAGAGCCTGCTTCAGCGCGCTTCAGAAGTACCTTTTCTACGGTCCTGAGTTCATAAGGAATACCACCCTCACAAACGAACAGATCGCGTCCCTGACCTCCGATGAGCTTCTTCAGGCAGTCAGAGACTTGTACACCAAGAGGCACGACATCCTCTACTATGGCCCGTCAGATGAGACGACAGCAAAGAATATGATCGCGGAGCACCACAAGATCAGCGAGAATCCGGAGCCACTTGAGAGGATTCATCCACAGGCAAGGCAGGTGACCTCGAGCGAGGTATTCATCGCTCCTTACGACGCCAACCAGTTCTATTACCTGCAGTATTCTGACAGAGGGGAAAAGTTCAATGTGGCCAATGATCCCGCAGTAAGGATGTTCAACTCCTATTTCGGCAGCGGGATGGGGGCTATCGTCTTCCAGGAGATGCGTGAGGCCAGAGGCCTTGCATATTCAGCGGCCGCCTACCTCAGCGACCTTGGCTACAAGGATTGTGACTACATGTTCTACGCTTTCATCGCCGCACAGAACGAGAAAGCCCAAGAGGCAATCGAGGCGTTCGCCAGCATCATCAACGACATGCCTGAGTCCGAAAAGGCCTTCGATGTGGCCAAGACTTCCCTGCTGACCAGCATCCGCTCCAGCAGGACAACCGGCATCAACGTTCTCTACAAATATCTTGACCTCCAAGACTATGGCCTCACCGAAAACCGTGAGAAAGCAGTGTTCGAGAAGGTACAGGACATGACCCTTGCCGATGTCAAGGCCTTCCAGGAGAAGTGGATCAAGGGACGCAAATACGTCTATGGATTCCTCGGCAATAAAGAAGGGTTAGACATGGACTTCATCGGCTCGCTCGGCCCTGTCACCGATCTCACCCTTGAGGAAATCTTCGGCTACTAACGGATGAGCAGAAAACCTCAGAACAAGCTGCGGGAGGCAATCCCCATCCCTCCCCCGGCTCCACTGCCTGAACCAGAGAACATTGACTTCGGGAGCATATTCAATGAATATGCCTCCGGAGCCATTGATCTGATTGTCGTGCTCGGGCCGACGGCCTCCGGGAAAACCCGCTATGCCGTGGATCTGGCGCACAAGTGCGGCAACGGGGAGATCCTCTCCGCCGACTCTCGTCAGGTCTATCGCGGAATGGACATCGGTACCGGAAAGGATTTGAATGAATATGGCGATGTCCCCTACCACCTGATAGACATCGTGCCCGCCGGGACGCGATTCGACCTCTACCAATGGCAGCAGGCTTTTGAATATGCCTACAAAGACATACGTGACAGGGGCAAGACCCCGATTCTGTGCGGCGGCACCGGGCTTTACATCCAGGCCGCGACTTGTGGATACACCCTGCCTCAGGTTCCGCCGAATGAAGAGTTAAGGGAGGAACTTGAGCAGTACGACACGGAGATCCTGATCGCCAAGTTGAGCGGCTACGGGCCACTTCCAGACCAGGGAGTCCTGCAATCCAAGAGACGGATAATCAGAGCTTTGGAAGTCGCGACGTACGAACGGGAGCATCCTGTGAAGCGGACCGGTTTTATGCCGAAGAACCCATATTATATCGGAACTTTGGTGAGCCGTGAGGAGAGGGTCGCAAGAATTGACAGGCGGCTTGACGAAAGGCTGGCCGGTGGGATGATCGAGGAGGTCAAAGGCCTTCTGGACAGCGGAATCATGGCAGAAGACCTTGTCTATTACGGGCTTGAGTACAAGTTCGTCACCCAATACGTCCTTGGCATCCTGACTTTCGAGGAAATGCGCACTCTTCTGGCCAACGCCATCCATCAGTTCGCCAAACGGCAGATGACCTGGTTCAGGGGGATGGAGAAGGATAATATCAAGATACACTGGACGGAAGTATTATAAAATATTCAATAAATTTTATGCTTAAAGTAGCGATTATCATGGGCTCCACGAGTGACTACGATGTCATGTCAGGGGCCGAGCAGATTCTTTCAGATTTCGGGATCGAGTTCGAGAAAAGGGTGATCAGCGCCCACAGGACCCCGGAACTGATGTTTGAGTACACAAAGGGGCTCAAAGGCCGCGGATTCGGAGTCGTCATCGCCGGAGCGGGTGGCGCCGCCCATCTGGCCGGTGTCGCCGCAGGGCTTACGACATTGCCGGTCATAGCAGTGCCTATGCAGACCAAGGCTCTTGGCGGACTTGATTCACTTCTGTCTATGGTACAGATGCCGACAGGCATTCCGGTGGCCACAGTCGCGATCGGAGGAGCCAAGAACGCAGCAATCCTTGCGGCAGAGATCCTCGCCCTCCAAGACACTTCGGTCTCTGAAAAGCTGGATGCCTACCGCAAGGCTCAAGCTGAAAAAATCTACAATACGACTATCTAGAACGACGCTTGCGTCGATTCTCCACCGAAACGTCCTCCCAGCACAAGTTTGACATTGAGCAGGGAGGTCTTTTCTTCCTCTGTAACCTTGTTGTCAATCATCTTCTGCAACAGTTCGAATGACTTGAACGCGATTTCAGAGAGAGGTTGGATGATGTGAGGGACAACCGGTTTGTTCAGTTCATAGACATCGCTTTCATCAAAGCAGACGAACGAGAAATCTTTCGGCATGCTGAGACCCAACACATTAAGAGCGTTGAATCCATACATGGCGATTCTCTTTGTCGGCAGGATGAACGCCTCGACCCCACGCCTGGCTGCGTCACGGAAAACATCTATGGCGTCCTTCTTGGCAACCTCAGCCTCGTAATCAATCTTATGGATTCTGATCTCGTCCTTTAATCCGGCCTCCTCCATAGCCAGGGCATACCCAGTCTCCCTGTCGGTAAGGCTGGTCACCCCGGACTTATAGGTGAGCATCTCGATCTTGCCGAAGCCCTGATGTATAAGATATTTTGTGGCCATCTTTCCGGCATCGACGTTATCGATCAGAACACGCCCGAACTCCTCGCCCGGCATGTCCCTGTCAATCAAGACAGTAGGTATACCGATGCTCAGAGCCCTCGCGAGAGCGGGCCCGCCACCGAGACAAGGAGCGACGATAAGTCCTTCGACATTGTAGCCGACCATCGTTTCCACAAGGTGCGACAGTTTCTGAGGGCTCTCCTCGGAACTGGCGAAGATGACGGTATAGCCATCCTTATAGGCTATATTCTCTATGTTTCTACAGATTTCGGCGTAGAATGGATTAGCGATGTCTGAGACAATCACCGCAATGGAGTGGGAACGGCCGCTTCTGAGTGAAGCCGCCGCATTGTTACGCCTGTAACCAAGCCTTTTGGCGACTTGTAGGACACGTTCAGCAGTGTCGGGATTGACTGGACAGTCAAGACGACCATCCTTGCCCATTTTCGCATTCATCACGAAAGAAACCAGGGTGACTGACACCCCGGCTTCTCTCGCCACATCTCTAATGGTAACTTTTTTCATTCTTTGTATTACTGTAAATTCGTCATATTCATTAACCGTGAATCATGACAATAAGTCCTGCCATCACGATAGAGACCATGCTCATCAGTTTGATGAGGATGTTCAGGGATGGTCCGGACGTGTCTTTGAATGGATCTCCAACTGTGTCACCCACAACCGTAGCGTGGTGATTGACAGAGTTCTTACCTCCGAAGTGACCGTCCTCGACATATTTCTTGGCATTATCCCAGGCACCACCTGAATTGGCAAGGAATATGGCGAGAATGAATCCCGCGCCAAGACCACCGATGAGAAGTCCCATAACACCTGCCTCTCCAAGAATGATACCAACAACGACAGGAACTATGATCGCTGTAAGCGCCGGAGCAACCATCTCATGCTGCGCGGCCTTTGTGGAGATCTCCACACAGCGCTTGTAATCCGGACGCTGCTTGCCTTCAAGGATGCCTTTGATCTCCTTGAACTGACGGCGAACTTCGACCACCATCTTCTGTGCGGCGCGTCCAACGGCGTTCATCGTCATTCCGCAGAACAGGAAAGCCATCATGGCACCGACGAAGACTCCGGCAAGGACACGCGGATTCATCAGGTTGACCTGATAATAGTCCACGATTTGCGGGATTGTGGCCTCGGCCACATTGACAACCTTGTCTCCGACCTGAAGAACAGCCGTACCGACGTGCTGGAGGCCGATCTTGATTTCCTCGATGTAGGAGGCAAGGAGAGCAAGCGCTGTAAGGGCAGCGGAACCGATCGCGAATCCCTTTCCGGTAGCGGCTGTCGTGTTGCCAAGCGCGTCAAGGGTGTCCGTGCGATGACGCACCTCAGGATCCAGCTCACTCATCTGGGCGTTTCCGCCGGCGTTGTCGGCGATAGGGCCGTAAGCGTCTGTCGCAAGGGTGATTCCGAGGGTAGATAGCATACCTACAGCGGCGATGCTGATTCCGTAAAGGCCATTGCTGATGTAGGCAGGATCAAAGGAGAACCCTGTGGCGCAAAGGTAAGAGATCAAAATCGCGACAACGATGGTCACGACCGGAATGCACGTGGAGATCATTCCAAGTCCGATACCATTGATGATCACGGTAGCCGGTCCGGTCTGTGAACTCTCGGCAAGATTCTGTGTAGGCTTGTAGGAGTGAGAGGTGTAATATTCAGTGGCCTTGCCGATGATGACTCCCGCAAGGAGTCCGGCGATCACTGAAAGACTGAGCTGCCACCAGTTGCCGAAACCGAGCATATAGAACACCACAAAAGTGAGCACCGCTATCAGGACGGCGCTTAGATTCGTACCTACGCTCAACGATTTGAGAAGCTGTTGAAGTCCCGCTCCCTCCTTTGTCTTTACGGCATATATTCCGATGATAGAGAGGACCACTCCGATCGCGGCGATCATCATAGGCGCGAGTATCGCCCTCATCTGGGCATCCACGTCACCAAAGAACGCGGAGGCGCCAAGAGCCATTGTGGCGAGGACGGATCCGCAATAAGACTCGTAAAGATCCGCGCCCATTCCGGCGACATCACCCACGTTGTCACCCACGTTGTCAGCGATTGTGGCAGGGTTTCTTGGGTCGTCCTCAGGAATATCCTGTTCCACCTTTCCGACGATATCCGCACCCACGTCAGCAGCCTTGGTGTAGATGCCACCGCCGACTCTGGCGAAAAGAGCCTGGGTAGAGGCTCCCATTCCGAAAGTGAGCATCGTGGTCGTGATGACAACAAGGGTCTGCGACTCACTGGCCTCATGCACAAAGGCGTTCAGAATCACCCACCAGATAGAGATGTCAAGCAATCCAAGACCTACTACGGTAAGACCCATGACAGCACCTGAACGGAAAGCGAGTTTCAAACCTGAGTTAAGGGACTTGCTGACAGCGTTGGCGGTTCTGGCCGAAGCGTAGGTAGCGGTCCTCATGCCGACATAACCGGCGAGAGCGGAAAAGAAACCTCCCGTCAGGAACGCGAAAGGCACCCACTTGTTCTGCACCCCGAAACCGAACGCGAGAACGCTGAACAGGACAGCGAGGATAATGAACACTATGCCGACAACCTTGTATTGTTGCTTCAGGTATGCCATTGCGCCTTCGCGAACATACTGGGCGATTTCCTTCATTGTTGGAGTACCTTCATTTTCTTTCTTCATCTGATGGTAGAAGAGCCATGCGAAGAAGAGGGCTATCACAGAAGCCACTGGTACAAAATAGAACAGACAATTCATAAACTGATTAGTTATAACGATTTAGATATTATCCTCCAAAAAAAGGGCTCTTGGAACCCTTTCAGACCGCAAATATAAGAAAAATGTAGTTACTTTATCCTATCGAATATAAAAAAAGATTAAAAAAATGGCGGGC
>ULWC01057139.1_pt1 | contig 16572 bp, 13 predicted proteins | sample 1959931 | NCBI WGS metagenome assembly ULWC01 (sample SAMEA4835801, study PRJEB28245) | human gut metagenome | biome: gut microbiome; material: fecal sample | place: Denmark | collected 2008
TTTCCGATAAATGTCCATAATCGTCTTATCCTATCATGTTTTTCGCGCAAAAACAAGACGGAACGTGTCATATTTAAGAAAAAGGTAAGAATGTGGCGCGCCGTTTTTCCGTGCGCTGACACCCGGCTCTGCCCGGGCGGTTTGCCCTTGACGCATCCGTGCCGGAAAAGTACAATGGAAACCATCATCAATCGGCGCTTCGCAGCACGACGCAATGGGCGCGCCCGCGGCATATTCGCAGCCGGATTTGTCTGCTATTGCCAAAAACGCGCCTGGAAAATTGTGAACATTTTTCCTTTCGCATTTATGGCGCGTATGGTATACTTTAGGAAACCGCGCAAAAAATTCCGTATGTGGTTCCGACGTATTTTGCATCTGTCGTGTGCTATGATCGTTCCTGTTTCCGGTTTCCGGACACGGGCCGGTGTCTCCGCGGAAAGGAGGGGGAGTGCAGCGGGGCGGAAAGGAAGGTCACAGATGTCAAAGAGAGTTCAAAAGGTGTGGAACGCTGTCACCACCGTGCTGGTGATCCTGGTTGTCATTCTGGCGCTGCTCCTGGTGGGCGTGCGGCTGGTCGGTCTGCGGCCGATGTGCGTCCTGTCCGGCAGCATGGAGCCGACGTATCACACCGGATCGCTGATCTATGTCAAGCCCTGTGCGCCCGAGGACGTGCAGGTCGGTGACGCGATCACCTTTGTGCTCAATGAGGACTTGGATGTCGTCACACACCGCGTGATCTCCATCGATGCGGAAAACGAGCATTTCTACACGCAGGGAGACGCGAACGACGCGCCCGACGGCGCACCTGTCTATTTCAAGAACCTCATCGGCCGCCCGGTGTTCACCATCCCGTATCTGGGCTATGTTTCGCACTGGGTGTCGAACCCACCCGGCATGTATCTGGCCATCGCGCTCGCGCTCGTGCTCATCATTCTCACGTTCCTGCCGGACATGCTCCGCAAGGCGTCGGAGGCGGACGCGCGCGACGCTGCCCGCCGTGCACAGGCGGACCCGCAGTGCAAAGAGGATGCAAAGAAATCTGTCAAACATCGGGGAAATTGAAATTTTTGTGCAATATTTTCGCCTTCTGGAGCATTTATTTTATGAATGCTGACAGCACCCAAACAGGAATTAGCGAAAATAGAAGATTAAGGGAGGAAGCGTTACATGAAGAAGAAAACTCTGACCGTTGCCATCGCGCTCGTGCTCGTTGTGGCACTTGCGGTTGGCGCGACGTATGCGTATCTGACGGCTTCGAGCGGCCCGGTGAAGAACACCTTTGTGGTCGGCGGCGCCGTTGCGAATGGAGATCTGAAGCTGTTCGAGCACGTTGCGAGCAAGAACGCTGACGGTAGCTACACGCTTGGTTCTGATACTACCACCAGCAATGCGTACACCGTCATGCCGGGCGTGAACCTGCCGAAGGACCCGACCGTCACCGTGGAGAAAGCAAGCGGCGCGTACTATCTGTTCGTGGAAGTCACCAAGGGCAGCGGCTTCGCTCCTGTGACGGTTGGCGAGAAGACCGGCACGCCACTGAGCTGCAATGTTGACACCGCGAATTGGCAGCCGCTGACGCTCACCGGCAATGATGCAAATAGAGAAGTCTATGTGTATTGCGTTACCGGCAAGAGTGCCATTCAGAGCACCAAGGTGGAAAATGTTGCTGTTCTCAAGACGATTGGCGACACGCAGAACACCATCACAGTGAGTGCCGACAACGATATTGTTGCCACGCTGACGAGCGAGTCGGCTTCCGCGCTCACGTTCAAAGCCTATGCCTGCCAGGCTGCTGGCTTTGCTGACGCTGCTGCGGCATTCACCGCCTGCTTCGGCACGAAGTGATCATCCCTCGCTTTTCCCATGTAATATACGCACAGAAGGCTGTGCGGGAAAATAGAAAAGGAGAAGACTACATATGAAGAAGAAAACCATTCTTGTGGTTGCCATCGCGGTCATGCTCGTCGCGGCGCTCGTCGTCGGCGGCACCCTCGCGTACTTCACCGATACGAAGTCCGCGGACAACACCTTCACCGTCGGCAATGTGAAGATCGACCTGCTCGAGTCCAGCCTGCACCGCGAGAATGCCGGCTATGCCAACGGCACTACGGTGGATGATGTCGATCCTAGAAATGTGGAGCTGTGGTCCAACGTCGATAAGCTGGGCACTGGCAATACCAGCAAGTACAAAGCCGGCGATACGTTCTACACCGATGACCAGATCAAAGCCAACGCGAGAGAGTATAAGTGCGACAACGTGATGCTCAATCCGGGTGAGTCTTACCACAAGATGCCCTACGTCGTCAACACTGGCAAGAACGCCGCTTACATCCGCATCCGTGTCATGATCCCGGCTGCTCTGGACACTGCCATTCTCAACAGCAGCATGTACACCACGACGGCGCTGAACAATAAGGAGTTCACCATGGCCTATGACAGCACCGGCACGGTCGAGCGCGACGGCGTGATGTACAATGTCTACACCTTCACCCGCATTGATCCTCTGGCAGCTGGCGAGATGACCTACTGGAACGTCTGGGGCACCATCCACATGGATACTGATGTTACCAATGAAGAGATCGCAAGCCTCTTTGGCGGGGGTAAGCCGTATGCTGATGGCGCGTTCAACGTCCTCGTTGAGGCTGACGCCATTCAGGCGGACGGCTTTGCGAATGCAACCGCTGCCTTCGCTGCATTTGACAAGTAATTCCTCAACATTTTGACCCCAAAGGGGCGGCGAAATCGCCGCCCCCATTGGGGACTCTGGCTCGGCTTCAATCCGGGCGCGGGCGGCGGCGCTGGCGCCGTCCGCGCGCCGATTGAAATGATGATCCCACAAAAATTTCCTGCGTGCGCCCTCGGGCGCAGAGAGAGTGAGAACTCGGTACTCAGAAACATCCTATCAGGGAGAAAGGTGGTTTGTGCATGAAGAAGAAATGGACCATCGCAACGGTGCTCCTCTTGGCGGTGGCGCTGCTGGCGGTCGGTACGTGGGCGTACTTTTCGGCCGTCGGCCGGGCGGATAACGTCATCACGATGGGCTCCGTCAAGCTTGCACTGCACGACGAGGACGGCGCTGGCCAACCGTTTACGACGGTGAGCGCCATGCCCGGCAGCGTCGTGGACAAAGTGGTGTATGTGGAGAACGTCGGCTCCGGCGCTTTCTACACCCGCGTGAAGATCACGCCCGAGATGGTCGGCGCCGATGGCGAGATCATCCCGCTCGATGCGAGCGAGCGGCTGCTCACGCTGGATCTGAACGACACGGACTGGATCGCCGGCGAGGGCGGATACTATTACTATCGTGGTTCGGTCGACCCGAAGACCGCCACGTCGAAGCTCTTCAACCACGTCACGTTCAGTAAGGACATGGGCAACGAATATCAGAATGCCACGGTGCACATCTACGTCACGGCCGAGGCCGTGCAGACGGCGAACCTCGAAAAGTACGCTGCCAATGATGTCAGAGATGTGTGGAAGCACGTCGGTACGGTCGAAGCGAGCACCTCGAGCACGCAGATCGACCCGATCCCGACGCCCTGAGAAAGGAGGACGACTATATGAAAAAACGTATTCTCTCGCTCGTCCTCTGCGCAGTCATGCTCCTGAGCATGTGCCTGTTCATGGGCGCGGGCGTCACGGCGGACACTGACGCTGCCGACGGCAGTGCGGAGAGCACGGAGACGGTCGTGAGCACGAGCGGCGCTCCTGAGTTTCAGGGCGTCGGCCCGTTCATGACGTATTTCCCCGGCAGCAGTACGGTGAGGAAAGCGCCGATGCTCCGCGCGACGGCAAAGGATACATCGGACGGGGCGAGCAATGCTGTGGATGTCACCAAGACTGCGACGGCGACCGACAAGAAGGACGCAGACGGCAAGCCGATTTATCAGATCGACCTGACCGCTGCCGCCAAGTCGAACATCGTAACCCACACGAAAGCGTGCGACATCGTCCTCGTCCTTGACCGCTCCGGTAGCATGAATTTCTCCCTGGCCGGCAAAGACAATAACAGCAAGGAGCGCGTCAAGGCATTGCAAACAGCCGTGAATGCTTTCCTTACAACGATTCAGAAGAGTTCTCCGACCAGCCGTGTTGCAATTGTGTCGTATGCATCTGACGTTACCATCGACAGCGGCACAAAGACGGCGAGCGGCGCGCTTATTCCCGTCACGGCGGATAATACGGTCAACAGCGCTCTGACGCAGATTGTCAGCGACTTGTCTACGCGCTGCAACGGCGATACGCAGTCCGGCAAGGGTATGCAGCAGGCTGTGAACATCTTCAATAGCGTCTCAGTAAGCGATTCCAACTATGACAACACGCGCGTAACGGTGTTGTTCACGGATGGTAAGCCCGGCAACAACACTTGGTCAGGCCAAGATCAGGGTTATGATGTTGCGCAGCAGTCGGTGCATTGGTCTGTCATTCTCAAACACGCAAAGGGCAGTACGGTCAACATGCAATCTAATGTTGAAACGCAGGACTTCTTCGGCGAGCGCTTTCAGGAGTGGTTGTGGTCCCCTGAGTATGGCGTTTCCAACTATGAGGACTTCCAGAAGGGCAGTGCTAATGACAAAAGCTGGAATTGGGCTGGCTGCGGCTCCACGGTGTACTGCGTCGGTCTGGGCTTAAAGGCCTCGGAAGGGAAGAATTCGGAAGGCTGCAAGATCAACGAGTATATGTACCGTGTCTCCAGCCACCGCCCGGATGGATCGCATGTGGATAACAACCGTGTCAACGAATGGGAGAAGGGAACGGATTCTTGGAAAGGGCTGTACACGGATGCCAGAACCCGCAACCATGAAAACGGCTATTACCTGACAACGGATAATGCGGCTGAGCTTCAAAGAATCTTTACACAGATTGCGCAGCAGACTGGTGAGGCTGTCAAGGACGTCACCATCCGCGATGAGATCTCGGAGTCGTTTGTCCCCTGCGACGCAGCAGGAAACGCGTATACAGTTGGCGACACGATTACATCGAACGGCAAGACCGGGACGGTGCGGCAGGAGGCCAACGGCAACTACTACATTGAGTGGACAAACGTCACGCTGACGCCGGAGCAGGTTGACAGCAACAAAGTGGTGACGAAACCGGCAGAAACCTTCCAGAGTACACTGTATGTCAAGCCGCGGGACGGTTTCCTCGGCGGCAACAATGTGCCGACCAACGGCGAAAATTCCGGCGTCTATACGGCGGACGGCAACCAGATCAAGCCGTTCCCGCAGCCGGAGGTCAACGTCCCCATCAAGCTGGATGCGCAGAACGTAACAAAGAATATCTACTATGGCAATCCGGCACCGACACCGGCGGACTTGACCCAGACCGCTGACCTGGCTGACTGGCAGACGGGATATGTAAATATCAATTATACAGTTGATAAAAACACCATTAGCAATAACGAAGATGGCACCTATCAGGTGACCATGACCGTCTCACCGAAATATAGCGGAGACAACGCGGATGGCGCAGTCCAGACGGCGCGAACCGAGACTGTGACGTCCACGGTCAATGTCTACAAACCGGAGATCACCTTTAAGGATTCCATCATTGACTACAATGCAACGCCGGATTATAAGGATAACCTTGGTGGAGTCGTGTGGAAGCACGAGGGCACTGCTGCCGATCCCGCGAATATGACAGGCGAGGAGCCGGCGCTGGCCTATAGCTATGACCCGGAGGAAAAAGCGCTCACGGAAGATACTTACGTGAATGTGACAGTCTCGGCAAACGACAAGACGCTTCCGGCGGACGTGGTTACGTTCGTGCATACGGCTGACAACGACTTCCCAGGCTGCAGCTTTAATCCTGCTCATGGCCAGTTCATTGTGCACATCAAAGTGTTCAACCTGACGATTCAAAAGACCGCGAAAGACGGAACAACGATCGACCCGAACCAGACCTTCGTGTTCCACGTCAAAGGCAATAATAATGATGTGGATATGCAGGTCGTGATCACCGGCGCGAACAAGCAGGTGATCAAGAACCTCCCGGTTGGCGAGTACACCATCACCGAGGACACGAGCTGGTCATGGAAATACACGCCGACAAGCAAAGACCAGTTTGTCACGACCAGCGACATCAACAACGGCACCGCGACTGTGACCTTCGAAAACGAAAATAAGGGCACCAACTGGCTCACGAGCCTTGCCAAGGCTCTGAACGTGTGGAAGGATAATGGTCAGGCGGTCGAAAGAGACCCGAAGAACTGAATAGGAGGGATGACATATGAAACGTATCTTTAACGGTTCAGGCGGGAGAAAAGCCGCGCTCATCCTCTCCCTGTGCCTGATCTTCGCACTGGCCGTCGGCACGACGCTCGCTTATCTCAAAGCGAACACGTCTCCGGTGACGAACACCTTCACGGCGGCCAAGTCCGACATCAAGATTGATGAGAACGTGGAAAACGGCGAAAAGTCCAGCATCCAAGTTGAAAACATCGGCACGGCCACGTCCTATGTCCGCGTCAAGCTGGTCATGAACTGGGTCGATAAGAGTGGAAACGTCGTCTCCGGCGGAAACCTGCCGGAAGTCACGCTCAGCGAGCCCGACTGGTTCATGAAGGACGGCATTTACTACTATACCAAGCCGGTCGGACCGAAAGATTCGACTGCAAACCTGCTGAAAGATCCCATCACGCAGCCGAATGCGCCCGAGGGCTGCCACCTCGAGGTGACGGTGCTGGCCGAGAGCATTCAGGCCGCGCCGAGCAAGGCCGTGACAGATAGCTGGGGCGTGCGCGTTGACAACAACGGCTATCTGACGCAGCCGACCACGACACCTTAAGGAGGGCAACGGTATGAAACACAAAAAACTTACCATGATCGTCGCCCTCGTGCTGGTGGTCGCGCTGGCCGCCGGACTGGGCATCTGGGCGACGGGCGAGACGAACGTTCCCACCGTCACGTACTATGACGGCTCGGACGGCAACGGCGCGCGCTTCACCTTCACCCACACCGGCGACGGTTCGGGCACGAACCTGTTCCCGAACTTCTCCAACTGCATGCCCGGCGACAGCCTCACGCAGACCATCCGCGTGCAGGCTGACGGCAAAAACGGTGTGCAGGGCGCAAAGATCTATCTGCGCGCCGAGATCGACGGCGACGCCTCCGCCAAGGAAGGCTCCGCCATCTCGTACAACGATGTGCTCGATCACATCGGCATGACCGTGTCGAAAGACGGCATCGTGATCGCGTCCAACAAGACCGCGAAGCTCTTCAGCCAGCTCGATGCGGCCGATGGCCTCAAGAGCAACGTCTTCATTGCCGAGGTCGGCCCGAAGACCGATCCGGTCGATCTGGACGTGACCATTGATGTTGACCCCGCGATGGGCAATGCGTTCCAGGAAGCGGCTGCGCACATCACGTTCGTGTTCTCCGTCGAGGACAACGAGCTGCCGCCCCCGCCGCTGGAGCTCGACAAGCACGATGCGTATATCTGCGGTTATCCGGACGGCACGGTGAAGCCGGAGCGCCAGATCACACGCGCGGAGGTCGCAACAATCTTCTACCGTCTGCTTCAGGACGAGGCCCGCGAAAATGTGTGGTCTCGCACGAACAGCTACTCCGATGTGGCAAGCGGTGTCTGGTATAACAGTGCGGTTTCGACGTTGACCAACGCCGGTATTCTCACCGGCTATGAGGACGGCACGTTCCGCCCGGACGCGCCGATCACGCGCGCGGAGTTTGCGACGATCGCGGCGCGATTCTACCACGCACCGGAAGTTACCGGTGATGCATTCCCGGATATCTCCGGCAGCTGGGCGCGCGAGTATATCAACCGCGCGGCGGCGCGTGGCTTGATCGATGGCTATGAGGACGGCACATTCCGCCCGAACCAGAACATCACGCGCGGCGAGGCCATGAAGATCATCAACAAGGTTCTCTTCCGTACACCGGATAAGGAGCATTTCCTGCCCGATATGATCAAATGGCCGGACAACAGCAACACCGACGCCTGGTATTACACGGATGTGCAGGAAGCGACCAACAACCACGATTACGAGCGCGTGGACAAAACCTCGCCCGAGACGTGGACGAAGATCACGCAGGCCAGAGATTGGAAGGCGCTCGAGGCCGAGCTGGCGCAGAAATATCCCAACCGGTAAGCGCGCGGCGCTGACGGTAAACGAAACAACCATAGCGAACACCCCCTGTGCCACGGCACAGGGGGTGTTTTTGCGTATGGGGAAAAAACGTGCGCCCCGGCGGCTGCCGGGGGGCTGACGTAGGGATACATGCAATGCGTGGATGCGTTATCAGCCCAGATACTGCTTGTCGTAGTTGTTCTGGATGCAGGAGATGACCTTCGTGATGACGGTGTTGAACGGGGTGGGCACGCCCAGCCGCTCGCCGTAGCGCGCGATGGCGCCGTTGAGCACGGAGATCTCCGTCTGGCGCTGGTGCAGCACGGCGTCCTGCGCCATGGACGGATAGTAGTTGCCGAGGTTGGCGACGATGTTCGGCTCTTCCTTTTCCATGAGCGGCCAGAGATCGCCGATGCCGAGCGCCTGCGCGACGGCGCAGCCCTCTTTCCACACATGCATGACGATGTCGTGGCCGTAGGGGTCGGCGAAGGTCTCCTTCACCTTCAGGCGCATGACGGCGCTCACGCCGTTATAGCCGCTGTTGGCGATGACTTTCTTCCAGATGTACGGGCGCACATCCTCGTCAAAGCTCGCGTTGCAGCCGCCCGCCTGGAAGCACGCCTCGAGCGCCTTGCCGGCGGCGTCGGCCTTCGGGTTGTTGTGCACGGCGCCGAAGTGCATCTGGATGCCCTTTTCCGGCTTGCTCACGCACACGCCGGGGCCGGCCAGCTCCGTGCCGATCAGGCCGCTGCCGTAGAGGATGCGGTCGGTCTCCACGAACTGGGCGAGCACCTCGTCGTTGCCGAGGCCGTTTTGCAGCGAGACGACGACCGTCTCCGGCCCGATGCAGGGCATGGTGTCGGCCATGACGTCCGCGGTCTGCGTGGCCTTGACCATGAGGATGACCATATCCATGGTGCCGATGTCGTGCGCGGTGGCGCTCGTGTGGAAGCCGGTGAGCACTTCCTCGCCCTCCGGCGTGCGGAAGACCAGACCGTCGGCCGCGATCTTGTCCATGTGCGCCTTGTACTTATCGACGAGCCAGAGCTCGGCGCCGCCCTTGCGCAGGTAGGCGGCGAACACGCTGCCGGCAGCGCCGGAGCCGATCATTGCGATTTTCATGCGTTTGCCTCCTTAGCAAACTGCCGGCCGGTTGTTGGCCGGCCGGCAGAGAAAACTTGGGGTTTGAAATTACTTCAGGTACTGCTTGTCGTAGTTGCCCTGGATGCAGCGCACGACCTGGGACAGGACCTTGCACACCGGGGTGTCGATGCCCAGCTGCTCGCCGTACTCCGCGATCTTGCCGTTGAGCACGTCGATCTCGGTCTGGCGGTGGTTGAAGAGCATATCCTGGCACATGGACGGATAGTAGTCCGCGATGTTGGTGACGATGTCCTTGTGATCGTGGGCGATGAACTCATCGGCGTCCATCGGCACGCCCTTGGCGGTCGCGACCGCGCAGGTCTCACGGATGACGCTGTGGAACAGCCACTGGCCGAACGGATCCGCCTCGACCTCGCCGATCTTCAGACGCAGGACGGCGCACACGGTGTTGACGGTGGCGTTCACGCAGACCTTTTTCCAGATGAACTTGTAGATGTTATTGTCGGTGCCCGGCTCGCCGTCGCGCCAGTAAGCGTCGCAGCCGCCGGCACGGTAGCACTTGAGCATCTCGGCGCAGGCCGCGTCGGTGAGCTCCGAGCGGACCGCACCGCCGAAGTTCATCTGCACGCCGCCGGCCGGGGTGGACACGCAGTGTGCGGGTTCGGGCAGAGCCGTGCCCAGCACGCCGGAGCCGATGATGCAGCGCTCTTTCGGGAAGACCTTGAAGAGGTTGTCATCGTTGCCGAGGCCGTTGATGAGGGAGACGGCGACGGTTGTGTCGCCGACGACAGGCATGGAGTCCTGGATGGCCTGCTCGAGCTGGGTCGCCTTGGTCATGTAGATGATGACGTCGACCTTGCCCTCCGCCGCGGCCGCGTCAGCAGCGGTGGTGTAGGTGCGGAAGCCCTTGAGCTGGTAGTCGTAATCCTTGTAGCCGCCATCTTCCTCCTGATGGATGGTGAAGTGCATGCCTTCCTCGGCGACTTTCTTCATGTGCGCCTCGTAGCGGTCGATGAGGATGATGTCCGCACCGCCCTTACGCAGGTAAGAAGCGAAGACGCTGCCGGCTGCGCCGGAACCATACATTGCAAATTTCATAACTTTTTCTCTCCTTTTCTGATTCTGTTTGCGATATCTTCGGCCGCTGCAGGCGGATGCCTGACGGCGGATTACCGAACGGTATTGGTGAGGGTGCCGATGCCCTCGATGCTGCACGCGACCACGTCGCCCGGGTGCAGCCACTTCGGCGGGTCAAAGCCCATGCCCACGCCGGCCGGCGTGCCCATGGAGATGATCGTGCCGGGGCGGAGCGTCATGCCCTGGCTGAGCTCGGCGATTACGTACGGCACGTGGAAGATCATGAGATCGGTCGTGCTGTCCTGCCGGAGCTCGCCGTTGATGCGGCTCTGGATTTTCTGCGGCCTGCGCACGTCGAACTCGTCCGGCGTGACGATCCACGGGCCCATCGGCGTGAAGCCGTCGAGGCTCTTGCCGCGATACCACTGCTTATGCTGGTTCTGGATCGTGCGCGCGCTCACGTCATTCAAAATGGTGTAGCCGAACACGTAGTCGAGCGCGTCTGCCTCGCTGACGTTGTACGCCGGGCGGCCGATGACGACGGCCAGCTCCGCCTCATAGTCGAGGTCGGCGACCAGATCGCTGTGGCTGAGAATGTCGCCGCCGGGGGCGACGGCCTCGTTCACGCGCTTGGAAAAGTAGATCGGGAACGTGTCCGGCGCCTTGACGCCCTTGCCGGCGACGGCCTCGCTCTCCTTGGCGTGGTCAAAATAATTGATGCCCAGGCAGATCACGTCCTGCTCCGGGCGGGGGATGGGCGCGAGCAGCCGCACGCGCTCGAGCGGCTGCGCGGCGCTGCACAGCACGGCGGCAGTGTCCAGCGCCGGCCAGATGCCGATGAGCGTCTGCATGTCCGCACAGCCCGGCACGGGATGCACGGCAGTGCCGGCCGCGTTGAGCAGGCCGACGGCGCTGCGGCCGTCCTTTTCAAATGTCACGAGCTTCATAACGTGCGCGCTCCCCTCAAAATCGACATTGGGCAATGGATGTGTACGCAAAATGATGGTTAAAAATTCATCAATCGCGTTTGCCGAACCTGTTGGCCTGTGTCAAAAATATGCCAATCTCGCTTGTCAGAAATTCGACAAAAGATTTGCACTCCCAGCGTTGTTATGATAGCACGAAAGTGTAGACGCCGCAACTGTTTTCTTGCTGTCAAAGCGCCAAAATCGCATAAAATATTACAAAAGCGCCAGAATCAGAGTGCATAAAAATACATGCAAGATTTTGTGCAACTCGACAATTTTCAGAAAATGACTGAAAAATATTGGGGATTGGAAGAGGCTGTTATTGACTTTTGCGTGTGAGAGAATTATAAATTTACTATCCCAAGTTGTTAACGACTTGTTCATAAATTAACACATGGGCGTGGATTTCGAGCCCTGTCCCGGTTGGTAGGAGAGCACGAGGCAGGATTGAAATAAAAGAGAGAAAAGCAAAAAAAAGAGCAAAAAAGAGAGAGGTAAAAAATGGATAACAAAAAGCTCAAGAGCAGCTGGGCAGCCGCCTTCACCGTGGCGTCTGTCTGGTTCGGCACCCACGTGGGCGCCGGCTTTGCGACCGGCAACCAGGTCGTGAACTACTTCGTCCAGTATGGCTGGACCGCGGCGATCTTCCCGCTGCTGGCCATGGGCATTCTGGCCGTCGTCATGTACATCATGATGAAGTTTGCCAAGCTCAACGGTTTCGACAACTACAAGGACACCTATCGCGCCCTGTATCCGAAGCCGTGGATGGAGATCTTCTTCGAGATCTTTTACATCATCATCATCCTCGCGGCGGTCGCGTCCTGCGTTGACGGCGCCGGCGGCATCGTCAAGAGCCTGATCGACCTGCCCGATATCATCTGCAACCTCGTCATCATCGCCCTGCTGATCCTTCTGTCGATCTTCGGCGTTGACCTGATCATCAAGGCTTCTACCGTTCTTTCCACCGCGATCCTGATCGTCACCGCGATCCTGGTCATCATGGGCTTCGTCGTTCCGATCGACGCAGTCGCTCAGGAGCTGGCCACTGAGAACGCGGCCTACGCTTCCATCCCGGCCATCGCGGACGTCACCTCCCAGAAGGGCCTCGAGGGCGTCTGGCGCGGCGTGTTCGTGTACGCTGCTTTCCAGTGCGTGTCCGTCCCGGCCATGATCACTGCTTCCACCGAGCTGACCCACAAGGGCGTCAAGCGCGCCAGCATCCTCGGCTGGCTCATGAACGGCGGCGCGCTCGCCGCTTCCGGCGCCATGCTGCTGCGCTGGTACCCGGTCCTCTGCGCCATCAAGAGCGTTGGTGTTGACTCCGTCGCCAGCATCGCCGCCCGCCACATTGCCGACGTTATGAAGCTCCCCAACCAGAGCGTCGTCACCCTCATGGGCAGCGGCTACACCTGGCTGTTTGTCGTGTACACCATCCTGCTGTTCTGCGCGTTCGTGTCCACGTCCGTCACGCTCGTCTACTCCATGATCCAGCGCTTCGAGGGTCACTGCTTCCCGAAGGCCATCAAGAGCAAGGCTGTCCGCAGCGTGATCGTCGGCCTGATCGTCATCGGCCTGTGCTACGCAGTTTCCCTGCTCGGCCTGTCGACCATCATCTCCAAGATCTATGGCTATGACGGCTACTACGCTCTGATCGTTGTTGTGCTCCCGGCGTTCATCTGGGGCATCCCGAAGATCAAGAAGCTGTCTGCCGACAAGAAGGCAGAGCTGTCGGAGTAATCTGACCGCGGCGCAACTCTCCAGCGTCCCAACAAAAAATACTAACCGCTGCGTTTGCAGCGTCATAGAGAGGCAACCCCGCAGGCTTCGGCCTGCGGGGTTGTCGCTGTCTGCGGTATGTTAGATGCGGCGGGAGACGTAACAGAGCAGCAGGGGAGCCCGAGGGGGCAAGGCCTGCCTCGGGTGCAATGGACCGCGGAAACGCGGAGGCAACCCCGCAGGCATCGGCCTGCGGGGTTGTCGCTGCCTGCGGTATGTTAGATGCGGCGAGCTCCCCTGCTGCGCAGATGCCTTAAATGCGGTATCATTCGTTCGGCAAGGAGCGGGTATCGAAAAAACCGCCCCGCAAGTTACAGAACTTGCGGGGCGGTTCTATGCAATGTGCGTTTCCGGCTGCGGGCGGCGCTTATTTCCAGCGCCACGTGAACGGCACGAACAGCAGCAGCAGCGGGAAGATCTCCAGACGGCCGAGCAGCATGCAGATCATGAGCACGATCTTGCTCAGCGGCGAGAAGATGGCAAAGCTTCCGGTCGGTCCGACAAGGGAGAGCCCTGGCCCGACGTTGGACAGGCACGAGAGTGCGGCGGTGAAATTCGTCGTGAAGTCCAGCCCGTCGAGCGACACGATCAGCCCTGCGATGAGCAGGATGATGATGTAGAACGTGAAATACGTCAGGGCGTTGTAGACGGTCTGCCCGTCGACCGGCTTGCCGTCGAGGCGGACGTTTTCCACGCAGCGCGGGCGCAGCATCTTCTTGACCTCGATCGTGCAGGATTTGAACAGCAGCATCACGCGCGAGACTTTCAGGCCGCCGGCGGTGCTGCCGGCGCAGCCGCCGACAAACATCAGCAGCACGAGCAGGAACTTGGAGTATTCCGGCCAGAGATTGAAGTCCGCGGTGGCAAAGCCTGTCGTAGAGATGATCGATGTGACCTGGAAGAACGAATAGCGCAGCGCATGGCCGACGCCGCCGTAGAGATTGCGGATGTCAACTGCGATCGTGAGGACGGCGAAGGCGATGATGCCGAGGAACCAGCGCAGCTCCTCGTTGCGCAGCGCGGTGCGGATGTTGCCAAGCAGAATGAGGTAATACAGGCTGAAGTTGGCGCCGAAGAGGATCATGAACACGCCCACGACGATGTCGATATAGGCGCTGTTGTAGTAGCCGATGCTCAGCGCGCGCGTGGACAGGCCGCCGGTGCCGGCCGTGGCGAACGAATGCAGCAGTGCATCGTAAAAACTCATGCCGCCGGCGATGAGCAGAACTGTCTCCACGAGCGTGAGCGCGATATACAGCAGGTAGAGGATGGAGGCAGTCTTGCGGATGCGCGGCACGAGCTTGCCGACCGTCGGGCCGGGCACCTCGGCGCGCATGATGTGCATCGACCGGTTGCCGCTCATGGGCAGCACGGCCAGCACGAACACGAGAATGCCCATGCCGCCGATCCAGTGCGTAAACAGCCGCCAGAACATGCCGCCGCGGGTCATGCTCTCCGGCGATGTGACGACGCTGGCACCGGTCGTGGTCAGACCCGAGATCGTCTCGAACAGGGCGTCGACGTAGTTCGGGATGTCGCCCGTGAGCACAAACGGGATCGCGCCGAGCAGCGACATGGCGATCCACGACAGGCCGACGATGAGAAAACCGTCGCGCGCGGTGATGCCGCCGGACTTGGCGCGCACGCGCCACATGACCAGCCCGATGCCGCCGGTGATGCCGATCGTGATCAGAAACGGGACCGGAGATTCGTCATAGATCACAGCTGCGATCATCGGCAGGAGCATCAGCGCGGCCTCGATGCACAGCACGCGGCCGACGACCTGCCCGATCATTCGAAAATTCATGGTTTTGCCCTCTCTATGCTTTCGTTATCCGAATACGGTATTATACGCCGGTTTGTCCGGTTTGGGAAGCCCCCGGCGCCTAGAACATGCCCAGGGATTTGAACAGGAAGATCCAAAAAAACATGGTCAGGATACTCGCGGCCGATGTCGTGACCACAATGTCGCCGGCGAGCTCGGCGTCGCCGCCCATCTGCTGCGCCATGGTGAAGGAATTGACGGCGGTCGGCGAGGCGAAAATGCCGATGAGCGACACGAATGCCACGCCCCGGAACCCGAGCAGCGCGCCCAGCCCCAGAAACAGGCCCGGCGAGACGATCAGCTTGGCGATCGACACGGTCACAAGCTCGCGGCGGTAGGTCTTCAGGCCGGAGAACTGGAAGAACGCGCCGAGCAGAAACAGCTGCAGCGGCGATGCGATGGCGCTGACGCTTTGGATGGTCTGCTCGAGGATGTGCGGCAGGCGGATGCCGGCGACCAGCGTCAGGATGCCGAGCACGGAGCCGATGACGAGCGGATTTTTTGCGATCTGGCCGAGGATGTGCAGCGGCTTCGGCTTCTGTCCGCGGAACACCTCCAGCACGACGACGGCCAGCATATTGAACAGCGGCACAATGACCGCGATCAGGATCGAGACGGTGCCGAGCTGATCGGCGCCGAGCAGCGCCGTCGCCACGGGGATGCCCATGATGACGTAGTTGCTGCGGAACATGCCCTGGATCAGCACGCCGCGGCGCTCCGGCAGCTTTTCGGTCAGCAGTGTGTAGCCGAGCGCGAGGCCGAACGTCAGCAGCACGCCGCCCACGGCATAGGCCATCAGCAGCGGGTCAAACGAGCCGGACAGATCGGAGCAATATATATTATAATAAAGCAAACATGGCAGAAAAATACGGAAAGCGATCTTGTTGATGGTGGAGATCTCCTCACGGCGGAGCCAGCCGAGGCGGCGCGTGCCGTAGCCGAGCGCCATGACCAGGCACATGGGCAGCACGGCGTTTGCCGAGATCATCAGATTTTCCATATGCTGCCTCCGCTCGTCAGGAAATCACTAAAGTAACAGTTTACCCCATGCGGCGCAAAAACGCAAGTACCCCGGTTGCCGCGCTGCGCGGAACGTGGTATAATCGCAGCATCTGATTTTTTACGCGGGAGGTGCGGCGATATGACAATTGAGCAGGCCATGGAGCTGATCCATGGCGTGGAGTGGCGCGGCTCCCGCCCGGGGCTCGCGCGCGTGCGCGAGCTGCTGCACCGCCTGGGCGACCCGCAGGACGGGCTGCAGTTCGTGCACATCGCGGGCACGAACGGCAAGGGCAGCACGGCGGCGATGCTCGCATCCATCCTGCGCGCGGCAGGCTACACGACGGGGCTGTTCACATCGCCGTATCTCGAGCGCTTCACCGAGCGCATGCAGGTCAACGGCGTGCCCGTGCCGGACGCGGAGTTTGCCGCCGTGTGCGAGGCGCTGCAGCCGTGCATCGCCGCCATGAACGACCCGCCGACGGAGTTTGAGCTCGTGACGGCGGCGGCCATGCTGTGGTTCCGGCGGCGGGAGTGCGACGTCGTGGTGCTGGAGGTCGGCCTCGGCGGCCGGCTCGACGCAACGAACGTCATTGCCGCGCCGGCGTGCGCCGTCATCACGAACATCGGCCTCGACCACACGGAGATCCTCGGCGATACGCTCGAGCAGATCGCGCGCGAGAAGGCGGGCATCCTCAAGCCCGGCACGCGCGCCGTCAGCTATCCACAGACGCCGG
>ULWC01048553.1_pt1 | contig 16471 bp, 11 predicted proteins | sample 1959931 | NCBI WGS metagenome assembly ULWC01 (sample SAMEA4835801, study PRJEB28245) | human gut metagenome | biome: gut microbiome; material: fecal sample | place: Denmark | collected 2008
ACGAAGAATTTGACCTGTATCGGTCGCTTACGATTCCTGTTGTCTGGCATTGAGCGATCTCCGTTCTTTTACAGTTCAATCTGTTCGGGAAATGCTTCTTTTCGCATGATACCCCACATCTTGTCGATATAAGATAGCGTGTAAAAATTCTCATAGTAATGATAGTAGAAGGCACCTTTTAGCGTCATTTCATAAGTGCCGTTGTGTTCCTTGACAAGCCCTAATTGTTTGGCAACCCAAAGCTCGAATCCATACATTTTTTTCAATGACACACCAAAGAATTTTTCAAAATCTTCGGCAGTTACTCTCGTGCTGTATGCTGTCCAAAATAGCCAATAAACCATCCGTTGCCGCTTGGTAAAGCGAATTGTCAATGATGTGGCGAGGTTCCCGGAACGAATTCTTTCACAGTAGGAATCTACATCAAAAGTATTGATTTTGAATTGCTCTTTGAATAGACTCGTAGCAGAGCAACCGAATCCGAGGAAATTATCTCTGGTCATGGATGAGTAGTTTGCATCCGTTCCACTTGAGAAAGTCCAGATAGAATTTCGAGAGTATCCTTTTCCTAAACAGTATTGAGTAATGGCATCCAGCAACTCTCGTTTATCTTTTTTAGGCATTGCAGTAACGGGACTTTCTGTAAAAGTGAAATCAATGAATGGGTATATGGCAACGTGATTTGCCCCCAATAAAAAAGCAGTATCAATATCCGACTTCAAATCATCGTAGGTTTGTCCAGGCAGCGCAAAGATAAAGTCCATGGAAACAGTTTCAAAAGAAACGGCAGACAACGCAGACATCATTTCTGCGGTATCAATTTTCTTTCTGCCAAGAATCTTCTGATACTTATCGCAGAATGATTGAATGCCGATGCTGATTTTTGTTACACCTGCATCTTTCAACATTTGCAGCGTTTCCACATTCACATTATCGGGATGAAGTTCCAGTCCAATCCCCTCTGTGATAATAAAGTGCTCACTCAATGCATTAACGATTTCTTTTATACGGTTGGCTGCGAGTGCAGGTGTCCCACCACCGAAGTATAGGCTGGTTGCTTTTCTATGCTCCGCATGTTGGCTGCCCACAATGTGTATTTCTTGAATCAAAGAATCTATGTACCTATCACACAATTCAGCAGAATACCGCACTTTGCAATAAGGGCAAAAGTTGCAGATACTTTTGCAAAAAGGGATATGAACATACAGCCCAAGGTTTTCACATTCTGCATACGGCAATATCTGGTCATATCCATTTTTGAACGTAAATGGCTTCGCTGTCCGTGTAAGCCACATTCTCGTTAAACCTGTAATGAAGCTCATATTACTCCTAAATATACTTCAAGTATGTATGAAGCATCTCAATGATTATTTTGGGATTGCCTCTGAACAGAAGCGTATATTCAGCAACAAAAAAGTATCCGCATTGGTCGCAAAGGCCAGGAACATCTATACAGCGCCCGCAAGTAGACAACTTTCCGTTTTCCATCACTACGCACTGATGGCAAGGCGTAGGAAAACGATTTTCAATAAGATATGGAAACGCACTTTTTAGGTTGAATACAGGTGCGCCTTCTTTCATCATTTGAGTTATCGTATCACAGCACTTGGCTTTTTCCTCTTTAGTCAGAGCTAATTTTTTTGTGTCAGGATATGGTGTATGGAAATTGAATGATACTGCACGGACATTTTTAGTGTCACGAGCCGTTAGACAGACATCTCGTACATGATCTTTGTTGATTTGATTGATTGCCATATAGAAACAGATATTGTCTGCGGTAGCATTGCTGATGTTCTTCATGATAGTGTCGTAGGTGTCACCACGAACTTCATTATGGCGCTGCTTATCTCCGTCCAAGCTCAAAAGAATCAAATCTGCTTCTGGGAGATCAATGGGAAACGTTCCGTTCGTAACTACGTTGACGATGAGAAAACCCATGTTCTTTGCTTCTATAACCAAATCTCTGAGAGTGCGTTCGCCATCTTTCCAAAGAAATGTTTCGCCACCGCAGAAGAACAAAATGCGAACTCCCATGTCATATAGCCGCTGCATTTCTTGCCAGATCTGTTCATATGGATGGACGATTGCTGTAATATTGTTGACGGAACAGTGCTTGCAATGCAAATTGCATTTGTCTGTTAGGATTACAGTTCCAAGGATTGGTGATTTCTTTCTAAGCAGAATCGTCTTTACGCCAAAAGCAGCGAAGTGAAAAAAGGATGATAGCTTCATTTTTCCTCCATAGCTCTAATTGGGTATCCCTGAATAGTGTGTACACATTATATTATACTCATTTTCTTCTGCTTTTTCAAGATAATGTGGCATATTTCAGAGAATTAGTATAATCGGTTTATTCGCTCCGTTTGGGTCACTTTTCCTGCATGTAAAATAGTGATGCTTATTCAAGCAAAAATTTATGCTGCTATGTATAATGACTTCATCGTAAAGTGATTCTCTGATCCGTATAATCAATATGTTGAAATGTGGCCTTTTTCATGTTTCAAACTTAATCTATGTGAATAAATGAAGCCAGATATGCTCACTTTTGAACAAAGCCACACAGAGGGGAAAACAAGCAATTTTCAACCCTCAGATGTACAAAAACAGGCGACACCCAACCGAAGCTGAGTGCCGCCTGTTTTGTTGTCCAATCCTGCTTAGCAGATGCCGATTTTGTAGTTTTCTCAAATTACTGTCTTATCGGCACACGGCAAAAGGGCTGCTTCTTTTTTGCGCTCCCTCGGGGGAGCGGTTGCTTTCCGCGCAGAGCGCGGAGGGAAAATGCGGCGTGCGGGCCGCAGCACCAAGGGGGGATATTCTCTTTCGAGAAAGAGAATATCCCCCTTTGTCGCGTCCCCACACGGTGTGGGGAACAACGATGCAGCGCTGCCGCGCTGCGATAAAAACCCTGCTGCGCGGGGAGGGCGCGAAAAAAGGCAGCCTTTCGGCTGCCTTTTTTAATCAACCGTGCGCATGAAGGACGTCGATCCCTTCTGGAATCTCACGTCCAGCTTCACGCGGTCCGCGCGCATATAGCTCGTGGTGTATTCATAGGTATGCCCGTTCTCGGTCGTGGTGCGGCGCTGATGGAAAAACGCCGCCGAGCCGGGCGCGCAGTGCAGAAGCTGCGCCTCGTGCGGCGCGAGCACGACGGCCTCATACGTGTCCGACGCGGAAAACGGGATGACGCCGACGTGGTAGAGGAGACTGTAGAAGCTGTGCGTCTCCAAAAGCTCGCGCGTCAGGTTCGGATAGATGTACTCGGGGTAGTACGACGTCTCTAAAATGAGCGGCTCGCCGTCGACATTTCGCACGCGCGTGAAGCGATAGACCTTCACGCCCGGCTCAAGGCCCATGAGCGTCACGATCTTGGGACTCGGCGTGATGACCGCGAAGTCGACCAGCGTGGACGACGGCGTTTTGCCCAGCTGGGAAATTTCCGTCGTGAACGAATACTGCACGCCCTTGCGGCGCGTGTTCGGGTCGGTGACGAACGTGCCCTTGCCGCGCTTGCGCACGACAAAGCCCTCTTCTTCGAGCGCGCCGATGGCCTGACGGACCGTGTTGCGGCTGATATCGTAAACGCGGCAGAGCTCGGCCTCGCTCGGCAGCAGGTCGCCGACCTTGAGCGCGCCGGAGGTGATGCTGCGCTTGATGATGCCCATGAGCTGGGAGTAGAGCGGGATCTCGCTGTCGAGCGACAGCGGATTTTTGAGAATCGGATTGTGTTCCATGATGGGAACCTCCCGAGAAATACGTTTTGGAATATTCCCATCATACCACATATCTTTGAGATGTTCCAGTACCTTTTTGCAATATTCCCATCATTTTACGCAAAAAAGCGGAGAAAAAGGCGGCCTTCGGGCCGCCTTTTTGAAATTTGACTGGTTCAGTCCAGAATTTCCTGCGCGCCGGTCTTCAGATTCACACGCACCTTATGCGTTACGAGCGGGGCGTCCGTTTTATCGTGATCTATGTCGTAGACGGCAGTGGTGTAGACGTAACCGTCGCGGATTTCAAGGGCTCCGGGGGCGTAGCTGATACTGTCACCAGTCTCTGTGACAGTTCCGTAGAAATAGTCCGCATCGCCGATGATCGTCCAGGTATTGCCGCCGTCGGTCGAAAGACGCAGATTGTTTGTTGTCGGCGGAAACTTCGTTGTCTCGACGATGGTGCTGCCGCTGATGGCGATGGATTCATAGCCGTAGAGTATGGCGGACTGCTTGCCGTCAGCGCCATAAAGCTCTGTGACGAATGAGCCCATGATCCCGCCGCCGATATAATAGCGGAGCGCGACCTGATCGCTCACAACGGATAACGTTGCGTCGACTGCCGCATCGGTCACATCGTTGATTGGCAGATCATAGAGAGTTTCCACGCTGCCGCCCTCGTGCCAGCGATAGAATTTGCCGCCCGCGGTGTACCAGAGGTAGCCGCCCAGATCAACGTAGCTGTCGGCGGACTTGATGAGCGAATCGCGGCTGACAGTATTTGCCGTGGTGGTCGAAGATGCGTCGGATGTATTGGCGTCAGACTGGGCGCTGTGGTACCATTCGAGTATTACGTCATAGAGCGTCGCATACTTGCCGAAGTCGCCAGATGCCAGATAATATTCCGTCGGCCGATTCTCGGCGCAATAGCCGATCACATTTCCACCTTGATAAGATTCAAACCAAGATTGGCTATCGCCTTTCAAATCGATCCGGACGTGATTCAGCAGGGAGATATTCTCAGGTTCGGATGTAGAAGAATAGCCATAGTTGCTCAGGTCCACGTGCAGCTCGCTTCCCACCGTGCTGACCGGCTCGCGCGGACTGATAATCGAACTTGTAGCAGCCGGAAACAGAGTCAGCGATTCAATACCGCCATTTGCCGCGAGCTGGAGGTCGGTCAGGAACGCGGTATCAGCGGGAGACTCGGAGTCGGAAGAGCCGTCCGTGAAGTAGATTCCTCCGTTGATCGTAAAGTGCTTGACCATCGCCTGCAAGATGACGGCCTCCTCCTCGACGGCGCGGTCGTGGTTCCAGCCCCACTGATTCTCCTCGCTGCTGCCGTCGAAGAGCCAGTGAATTTCGACTTCGTAGGTGGTATTGTTGGGACCGGCAAAGAGCGTGACGATCGTGTTGCTCATGCCCTCATGCGTCACGTAGCGCCAGCAGCCGGTGTCGACCTTTTCCCCGGTCACGCCGGTGCTCTCCCATTCCGCCTTTGCGTCGTTGATGCCGCGCTCGAGCTTCTTGACACTGAAATACGAGCCGGTGTCATAGCGCGAGTACCAGTAGTCCGTGCCGGGGCTGCACGCCCAGCCGGTGATGGGAACATAGTAGTAGCAGAAGTTGTAGGTGCTGCCAGAGACCAGACGGCCCTCGACGCTGTTGCCGTGGCCGTAGCCGTCCTCGACCAGACCGTCGACCAGATCGGGAATGTACATCTTCGGCTCGTTGAGCCCCGCATAGTCGATGTAGAAGTCGTGCAGGTAATACTTTTCCTCTCCGCTGTAGCTGCATCCGTTGTACCACAGCCCGTCGTTGCCGGTATAGGTGCCGATGACCTGATAGCCGGTCTTCTCGCCGTAGGTGTAGTGCAGGACGGTGAGATAGTGCGTCCAGTTCTCGTTGAGATATCCGTCGTCCGTCAACTCCTGCCCGCCGACAATGTTGATCTGCGCGCCCGCCTCGTTCGTGGGCTTCATCTCGTACTGGAAGTACCACAGCTCCAGCACCGTGCCGTCGGGGGAGAGGTTGCCGAGCGAATCTGCGAACTCGAGCTGCGTCACGCGCACGTCGGCGACCGTGTCTTCGATCGAGCGGGACGCATATTCATTGTTTTCCGACACGGAATAGGTCATCGTGCCTTTTTTGAGCTCCGCCACGCGCTCGGCGGCATAGTCGTCCATCGAGGCGTAGATCGTGTCGTCCTCCTTTTCCAGCCGGTAGACCATGCAGAAGCATTCACTGCCGTCTTCCGCATAGTCGGCGGAAAGGCCGAGATAGATTGTGCCGTCTTCCTGCTCAAGAAGATAGGCCTGATACGGCTGAGAGTCCTTTGCCTCTTCGCAGTAGCCGGTCCATGCGGATTTGTTGTGCTGCATAAGGTCGTCGACCGGAGAAGCGTCTCTGGTGTTGCCGAAGAGTGCGTAGAAGGACTGCTTTTCCAGCTTGTATTCCTCCATCGGGCCGTAGATAAGGGCATAGCCCAGATCGTTGAACATCGTGACGTATTTCTCCCCTGCGGGATTCGTCGCGGTGCGGAAGGTGGGGTATGCGCCATCCGTAAAGCCATCCGTAAAGCCGGGCGCTTCATATAAGAGCGTGTCGACCGTATAGCTCTTGTCGGCAAACGGGTCGTCATTTTTCTGCGCGCGCTCGCCCCAGCTGACGGCGCAGCCCGCCGTCAGCGTCAGCGCCAGCACGAGGGCGACAACGCCGAGCCCGCGCTTTTTCTGCGCGCCCAGCACGTTCGTGATGCGGCGCTTCAGGCGCTCGACCGTGCCGCCGAAGCATGTCGTCGCGGGCAGCGCCCGCACGCTGGACTGCACGGCGGCGAGCAGTGTCCGGCTGTAAGCCGCGCGCTCGGGGAGTTCGAGCCCGTCGGTCGCCGCGCTGTCGCAGGCGAGCTCAATGTCCTCGTCCGCCTGACGCAGCATCAGATACACCACGGGGTTGAACCAGTGCATCGCGTTGGCCGCGAGCAGCACAAGCTTTAAGAGCATGTCGCGCCGCTTCAAATGGCACAGCTCATGGCGCAGGATGTAGCGCAGCTCCTGCACGTCGTAGCGCTCGTGGGGAAGGAGCAGCCGCGGGCGCAGAAGGCCCGTCACCGCGGGGGTGGAGATGGCCTCGCAGACGATCATCTCCGGCGCGCTCACGCCTAAGTCGCGCGCCGTGTCAGAGAGCAGGGAGGCGTAGTCCGCGCGGGCGACGTCTCTCTTCCAGCGGCGCACCGTGCGGCGGAAGAGGGCGTAGGAGACACCCTGATACAGCAGGAACGCCGCCGCGCCCGCGAGATAGCCGTAAAACAAGATCGTCGTCACGGGGATGTAGCGTGTCGTCTTCTGCTCGGGATTCGTCACAGGGCGCCGGATGATCGTATCGCGCACCTGTGCGGGGGACTGGCCGCTTTTTTCGGCCATGTCGCCAAACAGGTTGTCGGTCGATTGGATGGCTGTCTTATCCGTGCCGACAAAGAGGGTGTAATCTTTCGGCGGCGCGGCCTGCACCGGCGCGTTTTTCACCGAAAAATCGACCGGCAGCAGCAAAAAGACCGCCAGCGCCAGCCACAGCCAGCAGCGCGTTTTCGCGCGGTAGCGCTCGCGCCAGAGAGGTTTGAGTACCAGCATCGCCAGAATGGCGAGGGAACCTAACAGGGAAGTTTTCAACAGATTCAGCAGAAATGTTTCCATGGTGCGTCCTCCTTTTTATCGCCGTTTACCGGCTCATATCGTCCAAAAACTGCCGCAGCTCGTCGATCTCGCTCTGTTCGAGCGGCTTTTCGGCGTTCAGCGCCGCGACGAAGCTGCCGAGCGACCCGCCGTAGAGCCGCTTCAGGACGCTGCGGCTCTCAAATTCGAGGTATCTGTCCTTTGAGACGAGCGGCGTATACAAATTGTTCCGCCCCTCGCGGCGGCTCGAGAGGAATCCTTTTTCGCACAGGCGAGTAAGGTAGGTGTTGACGGTGTTGGCGCTCCAGCCGTGGCTCGCGAGCGCGCCGTCGAGATCGCCGCGGCTGACCTCGCCGCCGACGGCCCAGATGGCCTGCATCACGGCAAGCTCCGCGTCGGGCAGTCTCTTCTTATCGTCCATGGGTTGACCTCCTTAGATGATCTACTACATTTGTCGTTGATAACTATATACTACACATGTAGTAGTTTGTCAAGCGCCTTTTGTGCGCTTTTTCGTTTTGCAGCGAAAATTGCAGAAAACAGGGGAAAGACATGACGGCAAATCGTCAAAATGAAAGATGCTGTTCAATTATTTGAATGAGTTCTTGCAAATCTTTCTGAAAATCGCTTGCTTTTGTGCAAAGCGCAAGGTATAATGAAGAAACCGTATGAAATCATTTGGCAATTCAATAAATAAAAATTTGAGAGGAGATCTTTATCATGGCAAAGTTCAAAGTTTACTACACCATCGAGCTCAACGAGGTGGCCACGCACATCTTCGAGTCCAACGACTTTGAAGTGAAGCTGTGCAGCCATAACGACGAGGAGACCTACGTCAAGGAGCTCGCCGAGTTCCAGCCCGACGCCATCATGTGCCGCACCGAGCCCATCACCGCCAAGATGATGGACACCTGCAAGAACCTCAAGGTCATCGGCAAGCAGGGCGCCGGCCTCGACAACATCGACATGGACCACGCCCACGCCAAGGACATCACCGTTGTCTACGCGCCTGCCGGCAATGCCAACGCCGTCGCCGAGCACGCCGTCATGCTGATGCTCATGTGCGCCAAGCGTTTCACTTATGTCGACCGTCAGTTCCGCGGCGGCAACTTCCTCGTCCGTATGGGCATGGAGCACACCTATGAGCTCGGCGGCAAGACCCTCGGTATGATCGGCTGCGGCCGTATCTCCCAGCTCGCCATGCAGAAGTGCAAGTACGGCTTCGGCATGAACGTCATCGGCTACGATCCGTACCTCACGCAGGACAAGATCGGCGATCTGTGCGAGCTGAAGGCCACCGCCAAGGAAGTCTGGGAGCAGGCCGACTTCGTGTCCGTGCATCTGCCTGTCGTTCCCTCCACCGAGCACTCCATCGGCCGTGAGCAGTTCAGCTGGATGAAGCCCACCGCTTCCTTCATCAACTGCGCGCGCGGCGCTCTGATCAAGGAGAACGAGCTTGTCGAGTGCCTGAAGGACGGCACGCTGTTCCAGGCCGGTCTCGACGTGTTCGAGCATGAGCCCATCCAGGAGTCCAGCCGCGAGCTGTTCAACCTCGACAACGTCATCATGACCCCGCACATGGCCGCCACCACCGAACAGAGCGTTCTCAACTGCTGCACCTCCGTCGCCAACGACATCGTCGCCGTCTGCAACGGCCAGGAGCCCAAGGTCAAGGCCCAGAAGCCCAAGTTCTAAGTTATTTCTGTTTCGTAGAAACTACTTATTAAAAGGGACGCCTCGAAAGAGGCGTCCCTTTTTTGCGCCCTTGGGCGCGGGGGGCAGCCAGGCAGAGCTGCAGCTTTTTATTCCCACAGCGTGTGGAGACGCGGGAAAGGGGGTCATTGTCTCACGCGAGAGAATGGCCCCCTTTCCCATGCAGCGCCAGCGGTGCTGCTTTCCCTGCGCCTTTGGGTGCAAAACGATCCCGTGGTGCAAGATATTCTTCATTCTTGTTAAATAGTTAACGAAATGAAAGAAAAAAATCAAAATTGCCTATATTTTTCGCAACTTTGCAGTTGATTTTTCATTTTTCTGTGTGTATAATCAAAATCGAAGAAAATCGGATCTCATTCCGGATTTACAAATTTTAAAGGAGAAGTCAAATGAAAGAATTGTACGTCGTCAACTGCTGCCGTACCGCTGTCGGTTCCTTCGGCGGTTCCCTGAAGAACCCCCCCGCCGCTCAGCTCGGCTCCATCGTCGTGAAGGAAGCCCTCAAGCGCGCGAATGTCGCTCCCGAGAATGTCGATGAGCTGATGTTCGGCTGCATCCTGACCGCCGGTCTCGGTCAGAACGTCGCCCGTCAGGTCGGCGTGGGCGCCGGTCTCCCCTATTCCGTCCCCGCCTATACCGTCGGTATGGTCTGCGGCTCCGGTATGAAGTCCGTCATTGAGGCTGGCCGCGCCATCCTCGCCGGCGACGCCGATATCGTCGTCTGCGGCGGCACCGAGAACATGAGCGCCGCTCCCTTCGCCTCCTTCGATGAGCGCTGGGGCGCCCGCATGGGCGACAAGAAGCTTGTCGACACCATGATCAAGGACGGCCTGTGGGATGCGTTCAACAACTACCACATGGGCACCACCGCCGAGAACATCTGCGATGTTTGGGGCATCACCCGCGAAGAGCTCGACGCCTTCGGCGCTGCCTCCCAGCAGAAGACCGAGGCCGCGCAGAAGGCCGGCCGTTTCGACGATGAGATCGTTCCCGTCCCCGTGAAGGTCAAGAAGGAGATCGTCGAGTTCAAGAAGGATGAGTTCCCCCGCGCCGGTTCCACCGTCGAGGGTCTTGCTAAGCTGCGCGGCGCGTTTCCCGTCGGCCCTGAGGGCGTTGAGGACGAGATCGTCCACACCTTCGAGCCCACCGGCATCCACGAAGCCGATACCAAGAAGCACGTCCAGCGCGTCACCGCCGGTAACGCCTCCGGCATCAACGACGGCGCTGCCGCTATCGTTCTCGCTTCCGGCGAGGCCGTGAAGAAGTACAACCTCAAGCCCATGGCCAAGCTCGTCAGCTGGGGCCAGGGCGGCGTCGACCCGAAGATCATGGGCGTCGGCCCCGTGCCCGCTTCCCGTCAGGCCATGCAGAAGGCTGGCCTGACCATCGACGATATCGACCTCGTCGAGGCCAACGAAGCCTTCGCGGCCCAGTCCATCGCTGTTGCCCGTGAGCTCGGCTTCGACATGAGCAAGGTCAACGTCAACGGCGGCGCGATCTCCATCGGCCACCCCGTCGGCGCTTCCGGCGCTCGTATCATCGTCACCCTGCTGCACGAAATGCTCAAGCGCGACGACGCCAAGAAGGGTCTTGCCACCCTCTGCATCGGCGGCGGCCAGGGCGTTGCCACCATCTTCGAGAAGTGCTAAAGCACCGCTAACCCCTGAAAATAAAAAGGAGACCTCGAAAGAGGTCTCCTTTTTATTTTGTCCTCTGCACGGTGCAGTGAAAAAAGCAGCGCCCCTGCCGAGACGCAAAAAGGAAGCAGCCCTTTCAGGCTGCCCCTCACGCGCCCTCGCGGGCGCAAGCGCCGTACAGTGCGCCGCGCTGCGATTTAACCCTCCGCCTGCGCGGCGACGATCGCCTCGTAGATCGTCTGCGGGTCAAGCTTATCGTAGTCCTCGCTCGTGGCGATGACGGCGGAATCCATCTGCTCGGCGATGAAGTTCGTGAAGTACTCCTCGCGCACCTCATCGGCGGCTGCGGCCTTGTCGAGCGGCAGGCGGAGCAGGATGTGATAGCCGAAGCTGGATTCGACGACTTCACTCACCTCGCCCTCGGAAAGCGCGTAGGCGGCGTCTTCAAACTCCTGCACCATCGAGCCGGTCGTGAAGGTGTAGCCCGTGGGATAGCTCTCGCGGCCGGGGTCCTCGCTGTACTCGTCGGCGAGCTCGGCAAAGTAGGAGGCGATGTCGTCGCCGGTGTAGGAATTGAGCTTTTCGACGAGCTCCTCAGCGAGCGCTTTCTTTTCGGCCTTCTGCTCGTCGGTGAGGGCTTCGCCGGTCGTCATGTTCTTCGTCGCAAGCAGGATGTGGTCCGCCGTGATGTAGCCCTGCTCGGCGGCGTAGACGGCGAGGTCCTCGTCGGAGGCGTAGAGCGCGCTGCCCTCGGTATTGTAGAGCTCATAGAGATTCTGATACAGGTAGTTCGAGCGCGCGACGCGGTCATAGGTCTCGCGGCGCATGCCGAGCTTGGCGATCTCGGCCTCAAAAGCTTCCTCGCTGCCGTACTGGTCAATGTAGCTCTGGTCGCTCTCGGCCATGGCGGCCTCCTGCTCGGCGGTAAGCGTTACGCCGTACTTGCTGGCGAGATTTTCAAGCACCAAGTGCTGCTTGACGGACGAGAGCACGCTTGCTTTCACATAGTCGGCGACACTCATGCCGTCGGAGAGGGTGTCGTCCCAGTTGATGGACGAGCCGGAGTAATACTGCATGTAGCTGTCGAGATACGACACGTCGTAGCCGATCCAGTATGCGACAAGGTCGGCGCTCGCGCCGTTGCCGTTCAGGCTTGCGACGATCGCGTCGGGCGCGACGCCGGTCGCTTCGTAGCAGAGACCCTCCTGCATCGTGCCGGAGGTGAAGCCGTTCGAGGGCGAGAGCGACACGACGGCAAAGGTGAGCGCCGCGGTGATGGCCGCCGCGCCAAGGAACGAAAGCAATCTCTTCTTGATCATAATGTTACCTCTTTTTCGTTTTCTTCCTTATTCACACGCAGGTCTCCGACCAGCGTCAAGGCTGTATCCAATGCGTCCTCGCCCAGCGAAAGACGCAGCAGGAGCTTCGGCTCCGTCCCCGTGGCGGAGAGCGTGAGCCGGCGGCGGTTCTTCGGCAGTGAGCAGAGGGCCATCACGGCCTCCACGGGGACTGCCTCGGACGCGGCAAAGGTGAAGGTGATCTCGCTGCCGCGCTGCGAGATATCGCTCACGCCGATCTGCACGGCCTCCGCGCGCAAAAGCGCGACGTCCATGAGCTTGAGGACCGGCTGGGGCGGCTCGCCGTAGCGGTCGATGAGCTCGTCGAGCAGCTCCTGCGACTGCTCGGCGGTGCGCAGCGCCGCGATGCGGCGGTAGATATCCATGCGCTGCTCGCCCGAGGGAATGTAGCTCTCCGGCAGGTTGGCCGAGACTGTGAGGTCTGCCGAGCATTCGGTGCGCTGCGGCGCTTTTTCACCGCGCTGCTCGAGTACGGCCTCTTCCAAGAGCTGCAAGTACATATCGTAGCCGACGCTCATCATGTAGCCCGACTGCTCGGGGCCGAGCAAATTGCCCGCGCCGCGAATCTCAAGGTCGCGCATCGCGATGCGGAAGCCCGAGCCGAACTCCGCGTATTCGCGGATGGCCGTCAGGCGCTTGGCCGCAACCTCGGTGAGGATCTTGCCCGCGCGGTAGGTCATATAGGCATACGCCCGGCGCGCGCTGCGGCCGATGCGCCCGCGAATCTGGTGCAGCTGGGCGAGGCCGAGGCGGTCGGCGTCCTCGATGATGAGGGTGTTGACGTTCGGAATGTCGATGCCCGTCTCGATGATCGTCGTGCAGACGAGCACCTGAATTTCTCCGTCCGAGAGTTGCTGCATCACGGACGACAGACCCTTTTCGTCCATCTTGCCGTGCGCGACGCCGATGGCGACATCGTCGCCGAGGAGCTTTTTGAGCTGGGCGGCGCAGCGGTCGATGGTCTCGACGCGGTTGTGCATGTAGTAGACCTGCCCGCCGCGCGCGAGCTCGCGCCGGATGGCGTCGGCGATGACGCTCCAGTTATGCTCGAGCACATATGTCTGTACCGGCTGGCGGTCGACGGGCGGGACCTCGATGGTCGACATGTCGCGGATGCCCGAGAGCGCCATGTTGAGCGTTCTGGGGATGGGCGTTGCCGAGAGCGTCAGCGTGTCGACCTGACGCGAGAGCTCCTTGAGCTTTTCCTTGTGCGTTACGCCGAAGCGCTGCTCCTCGTCGATGATGAGAAGGCCAAGGTCCTTGAAGTGCAAACTCTTTTGCAGCAGCGAGTGCGTGCCAATGAGTAAGTCAATCTTTCCCGCGGCGGCGTCTTGCAAAATTTGCTTCTTCTGCGCCGGCGTTTTGAAGCGCGAGAGCACTTCGATGCGCACGGGGAACGAGCGGAAGCGGTTCAGCGCCGTCGCGTAGTGCTGCTGGGCGAGCACGGTGGTCGGCACTAAGATGGCCGCCTGCTTGCCGTCGAGCACGCACTTCATCACGGCGCGCAGTGCGACCTCAGTCTTGCCGTAGCCGACGTCGCCGCAGAGCAGGCGGTCCATCGGCGTACTGCGCTCCATGTCGGCCTTGATCTCGGCGATGGCACGGAGCTGATCGTCGGTTTCTTCGTAGTCGAAAGCTTCTTCAAATTCCTTCTGCCACGGGGAGTCGGGCGAGAAGGCGAAGCCCGGGCGGCGCTGGCGCTCGGCATAGAGCGCGATGAGCCCTTTGGCGAGGTCCTTTGCCGCGGCGCGCGCCTTCGTTTTCGCGCGCGACCAGTCCGTGCCGCCGAGCTTACTGAGCTTCGTGCGTATTTGACCGTCCTCGTCCTCGCCATGGCCGCCGATGTATTTCGACACCATGTCGAGCTGCGTCGCGGGGACGTATAAGCTGTCGTTGCCCGCGTAGCAGATCTTGATATAGTCCTTGTCCACGCCGTCGACGCGCATGCGCTCGATGCCCGCAAAGCGGCCGATGCCGTGGTGGACATGCACGACGAGATCGCCGGGGGAGAGGTCTTCATAGGACCGCAGCGCGGCGCGAGCCGACGTCTCTTTCTTCGGCCGCGCCTTTGCGCGCTTGCCGGAGAGGGGAGCGGTCAGCTGGCCCTCGGTCAGGATGACGAGCTTTAATTGTGGATATTCGCTGCCCGCGCTCAGCGCGCCGAGGCCGATGACGGTCTCGTGCGGGGCGGGGAGGCGGTCGTTTTTCAAGTTGAGCTGCGCGCGGATGTTCCGCTCTTCCAAAAGGCGCCGGAAGTTTTTCGCGCGCGTTTCGTTGCCGCAGAGAACGAGCACGCCGCAGCCTGCGCCAAGATAGCGCTCCATGTCGCCCGCGGCGGTCTCGAGGCTGCCGCCATACGACGGCAGCGAGCGCGCGTTCATGCTGAGGATGGCCCTCGGCGGCAGCAGATTGCGCGAGGTGGGGAGCGAATCGAGCAGCAGCACGGGGAACGCACCCATGCGGTGGCTCAATGCCTCCTGACTCAGCGCGAGTGCGGCGAATTCGCCGCACAAAACGCCCTCTTCGATGAGGGGCTTCACGTCCTCGGAGAGCTCCCAGTGGTAGTTCTTGCTGCGCTCCAAAACGCGCATGCCGTCGCTGACGGCGATCAGCGTGTCGGGTGAAAGATAGTCGAGCGCGCAGACTTCGTCGGGGTAGCACGCGGCGAGATACCGGTCCATGCCGCCGAGCGGCAGGTCGTTACGAAGCCTCTCGATGTCGCTGCGCAGCGTTTGGACGATGGGGCTGTCTTCGGCCTTTTTCGCAATTTTCTGCGCGGCGCGCCCAAGGCGCTCGAGCATTTTTTCGCGCCCGCCGTCCGAGAGGGCGGGCAGCACCTCTGCCGCGGGCAGGACGGTCAGGGATTTGACGTTCTGCGTGCGGCGCTGGGTCGTCACGTCGAATTCGCCCATCGCGTCGACCTCGTCGTCGAAGAATTCGACGCGCACGGGCGCGCTCAGCGGCGACCAGACGTCGAGAATGCCGCCGCGCAGCGCGAACTGGCCGACGCCCTCGACCGTTTCCGCGCGCATGTAGCCGCTTTCGACAAGCTTTTTCGAGAGCGCGTTCAGGTCAAAGCGGTCGCCGAGCGAAATGTCCGTCACCGCGCCGCGCAGCGCGTCGGGCGGGAGCGTTCGCTGCATCAGGCCGTCGACCGTCGCGACTAAGATCGGCGCTTTTCCGGCGGCAAGGCTGCACAGCGAGCCGATGCGCTGCTGCTCCCAGCCGTGGGAGGCGAACACGCGGTCGCGCAGCTGCCATTCGCGCGCGAACAGCAGGCTCACGTCCTCACCGAGCAGCTCGTGCAGGTCGCCTGCCATGCGGTTTGCCTCGTTTTCATCCGCGCAGACGATCAAAAGCGGGCGCTGTGTCTTGTGCCGCACGGCAGCGGTGAGCTGCGCGCGGTGCACACCCGAAAGACCCGATACGGCGATGGGCGATGTGCCCGCGTCAAGCGAGAGCAGCAGCTCGCGCACCTCGGGAAGAGATGCGAGCGCTTCATTGAGCTTGTTCATCCCCTGCGCCATACCGTATCCCTCCTCCCGCAGCGCGCAAAAGGGCAGATCCGCCGCAGCCGCGGCGGGTCATGCCCGTGGTCGTCAGTCATTTTATTATATAGGCTTTTGGCAAAAAGTCTATGTCGATTTTTTAAATTTTGGCGGCAAAAAGCGTTCAGCCGTTGTAGCGGTTCTGCGCGGCGCTCACGCCGTCGGTGATGATGCACTCCGCCGCGCCGAGCGCGCGGTCGAGCACACCGTCGATGACCTTGCGCTCGCTGGCCGTGAACGGGCCGATGACCCAGTCGACAATGTCGTGCTCCGGTGCGCCGACGCCGACCTTGACGCGCGGGAAAGCGTCAGTGCCGAGGTGCGCGATGATGTTCTTGAGGCCGTTGTGTCCGCCTGCGCTGCCGCTGCCGCGCACGCGGAGCTTGCCGAGCGGGAGCGAAATATCGTCGGAGATGACGATGACGTGGTCGGCGGGAATTTTATAGAACCGCGCCGCCTCGCCCACAGCCTCGCCGGAGAGGTTCATGTAGGTCTGCGGCATCATCAAAAGCACGTTCGCCCCGCCAAATTCGATGACCTCCGTCAGCGCGCGGAAGCGCAGGCGGTTGCAGCGCAGATCGCGCTTGTCGATCAACCGCTCCGCGGCCATGAAGCCGATGTTGTGGCGGGTGTTTTCATACTGCTTGCCGTAGTTGCCCAAACAGACGAGCAGCCATTCCGGCGGGCCGGATTTTTTGAAAATCATGAAAATGTTCCTCACTTTTTGCGCCCGTGAGGGCGCGGATGCTTTTTCGCACAGGTGCGACAGGCTTTGCGGCACATGTGCCGCGTGATGCGACCCCCATTTTCTTTCCCGAGAAAGAAAACGGGCGT
>ULWC01025458.1_pt1 | contig 16259 bp, 14 predicted proteins | sample 1959931 | NCBI WGS metagenome assembly ULWC01 (sample SAMEA4835801, study PRJEB28245) | human gut metagenome | biome: gut microbiome; material: fecal sample | place: Denmark | collected 2008
TGATCTTGCTCAAGTCCCCGGGAAGGGTATGGGAAGCTCACAATGATAATTTTCATTTAGCCGATGGGGAGTTGCTATAAGAATGTTATGAGGTATAAAAGTTAGTGAACTATTGTGGATTGTGTTGAATTCGCATTTCTATAAAGAAATTCTTCCCAAAGTTTCCATATGTGTTGAGGATCGTATAGGCTAATATCCTTTTTAGCTTGTCTTCCTAGTTCAATTCGTAAATTATGGTTTTCCATTAATTTGCGTAAAGCTTGAGAGAATTCGTAGGGATTGTTATTGCATAATAATCCATTTTGATTATGCTTTATAAGTGTGTTGACAGAGGGACAATTAACAAGGCCGATGCATGGAAGTCCCGTTGCCATAGCTTCGCCAAGAGCCAGTCCAAACCCTTCATCGATAGATGGAAATGCAAAGATAGAAGAATTTATTAATTCTTTGTAAACTTCGTTAGTAGTTCCGCGAAAGATAAAATTTTCAGTTAAATTGTATTTTTTTATTAAGTTTTTAATGTTTTGTTCGTATTCTTTTTCAAGGCCAGTTTCTCCCCAAATTTCTATTTTCCAGTCTTTGAAATCTTCGCGAATTAAATTGAATGATTCTACAAGAAGTAATTGATTTTTTATTTTTGATACTCTGCCTAAATTCGCAATAATTTTATTGTTTAGACTGGATGTGTTCTTATTTGGTGCGATGGCATTAGGAATGACTGTGATTTGTGAAGCTGAAGGAAAGTACTCGCGAGTTCGTTGTAGAAATTCTTCTCTAAGAATTTGAATGGGACCTGCGGTTCCTATGTATTTTTCGATATATTTTGTATCTGGTCTATTAGCTATGTATTCTGGGCTAAGTTGAAATGTTGTGATAACGTTGCCGCTAATGTTGAATTCTTTATTCAACATGGCAGAAAGTTTTGGTTCGTATGTTATGTATATATCGGCAGGGTTCTCCATAAGTGGTTTTTTAAAGGTTGCAGCTAGTTTTTTTAATTTCAAAAAAGCGAGTTTTTCTTTGTGTTTTTCTCTGCTGAAGGAGAAAGAGCGAATTACTCGCATCAGTCCTGATACCATGAAAGGTATGTGATTATTGCAACAATTTATGGTTTTGACCTGTTTGTTAAGTGGAAAACCAGGTGTGCAACCTTTTTTGTCTTTATATAATATAGTTACATCATGTCCTTTTTCTGTCAAGGCGTTTGCAGTATCAATCATCACTTTTTCTGTTCCACCTTTTGACAGATGAAGTCTTACGGTCGTAAGCATGATGATGCGAAGCTTTTTTTTGCCAATTAATTCGTTCATTTCATTATTTGCTATGTGTTAGTGAAATGATTATTTAAGTCGTGATTGTTTCGAGTTTTAAATTATCTTGACCATTAAGTGGCAATCAATTCGGCAGCTCTAATAGTTAATGAATATAGGTCGGCCTTCTCTGAATATTTAATTGCTTGATCTCGCCAGTGTTTGTTTGATTTTTTGCTAACACAGTCATTCAATATTGAATTGAACTCCTCTTGAAGAAATGGAGTACCAAGGATGTACCCAGTGTCTGCAGTTTTTACGTGATATGCGTAACCACACTCAGCACTTACAATCTCGGGAAGTCCTCCAACAAGAGCTTCAAGAATTACTGTGCCTGTGTTCTCTGAGCGAGCAGGATGCAATAGTAAATCACAGCCGGCAATAAAGTAAGGAACGTCGTCTCTTCCTAAAAGAAAGTGTACATTGGTATCTACTTTTAGTTTTTTGGATAACTTAATAAAATTCTTTGGATTGTCTTGGCCAATTACAATAAGATGAGTCTTTAGGTATATATCTTCAGGTAGCGAGGCAAGAGCCTCGATTGAGCGATCAACTCCTTTTCTTGAAAAATCGGATCCAATCTGCAGAAGAAGAAAACTAGATGTAGGAATGTCTAATTCTTTGCAAATTTTCTCACGTGCTCCAGAAGGCGCATTTTGATATTTTCGAGAAGGAGAAATCCCTGGAGGAAGCAAGTAAAACCTTTCAGACTCAGTCTGGTAATGTTTCTGAAAATAAGTTTGTTGAACTCGAGAAAGAAGAAGAATTTTAGTTTTTGTTCCTCGTTTAAAAACAGCTTTTTCATACTCGAGGTAGTGTTTGCATCTTCCACTTATTCGATAAAAGAAGCCCCTTCGTTCCTGTTCTATCTTTTCAGCATAGCAAACATCCGCATCATAGTAGAAGTCTAATCCCGGCATACGATTGAAACCGACGACTTTGTCGACTGGGTGTGAAGCTAAATGTTTTTTCACCCATTCGTAGTACTTGACGTTGGCCGAATGATTAGTTAATGCTCGTACAGGGACTTCAATAATGTCAAATTCGCTGGGTTTGTCGCCTTGCCATGACCGTGTGTACACACGGACTTGATGACCCCGCTTATACAATTCTTTCCCAATCGCTAAGAAATCTCGCTGGAGACCGCCATACGGAAAATACTTAAAAAGACATAGAGCAATCAACATATCTACTGGTATGTAAAATTTTTTAGAAATTGGCCGACGGATAGAACCGTGAAAGAACTCTGCGAATGACCGGGTCAAAGTACTTGGAGACCTCAGTGGCAGCGGTGTTTTCATCAGTCAGAATGGCATCAATATTGGTTCTCCAGTGCTCCGGATACTCTCCTTCTTCCCAGTTGCCTCTGCCTCGACCGAAATGAGCTACAGCAAGATAAAGAAGTGCAGCTTCAACAAAGAACTTTTTAAGCGCCTCATCGGACCATGTAACGACCGTTCCGTCAATTTGCTTTTTGTGGTTATAGGCAACCGCAAGACCAGCGCCACCTAAAGCTCCGACAACGGTGCCGATTAATGTCCCTAGTCCCAGAGAAAGACCTCCTGTTGCGAGGTCGCTCGCTAGCCCTCCTGCCGCACCGGTCCCAATAGCTCCTGCTACGGCGGCTGGAGCGGGTGGTACCGAGCTGGTGACCTTCCAGTCGGTTTGCATACGACGAAGCAGTTCCTTTCGGACACCTTTGCCTTTAAGTGAATTGACGGCAATAAGCTTGTCCGTCAAAGCACAGAATTCATCTGCAGCTCTAGCAGACAGGGCTGTTTGAGCAGCCCCTAGCGGGTCATGAATGGTTTCGTTTTTAAATAAACCAAGTCGTTTGCCGAGGAACTTAAGCTGATCCATAACCGAAGAGCTTTCCGCAACTTCGCGATCGTTGGCGAGTTTCTCAAGGTAATGAGTTAAGGCCTGGATACTTGAGTTATAAGCAGCTCGACGCTGTCTTGACCAGACTTCTCTGAGCGCTTCAAGAGTGCTTTGTTGCTCTTCCGGCAAAGCCTTGGCGATGGCATCAAAGAGTGTAAATTCTTGAACCCAACAGCGAGCGAAAGCATCCATCGAAAGGACAGAACTGACAATGGGGTAAGCAGCCATCGCTTGCTTCCAACGATCTACATCGGCTTGTTCTGCTTCCGGTTGTTTCGGCTGACCGATTTGATTGAGTAGCACAATGACCGGCTTCCCGATCCACTCCAGAATGCGCATTTCTGCACTCACATAGGGTGCAGAATCGGGCAGTTCAGTCGCATTCACAAGGTACAGCACGACGCTGGACGTTTCCTTGACGTGCTTAAGAGCTTTTTGATTCAACCAAAGCGACTTATTGGCCATGCGGTCCCAGACTTCGGACAAGAACCAACCGACAGGATTGGCTCTGCCTTCGAGTCGTTTCGCAAGTGCCACAGAATTGCCAAAGCCCGGCGTATCCCACAAAACGAGTTCACAGCCTTCGGCATTGCGCGCCAGCACATAGTCGTCAGTCGTTTCTGTGACGTGAGCACGATCTGCGACTTCGCCGATATCTCGGGACAGCAGTGTGCGAGCTAACGTCGTCTTACCGATATTGGTATGACTGACCAGGCTCAAATGGATTCGCAACGGATCATTGCTCATTGTTGTTTTCCTTTTTGTCAGTCACGATGATTTGGTTGGAAGAAACGCGCGGAGCGGCCCAAGCGCGGAGCGCTTTAATGGTTGTCAGTTGAGACTCCGAGGTACCGTCCAGATCAAATAGTTTGACCTGATGCGACTTACTCATGGCGAGCCAACTATCCTTACGCTCTTGGATACGAGAAGGTGTTGAGGCAAACCTTTGGGCAAACTCTTTCATGTCGAGAAGTGCGGCAAAGACAGCGGAACCTTTTGCTTCATATGCTTCGCGCAAGCGTTCAATGACAGCGCCGTGGACGTCTTCCTCAGGCGTTTCAATGCCGTCAAACCAGAGAAGAACAATTGGCTTTCTGGGGCCATCTGCGATTGCCGGAACTGTCGCTTCTTCATCATCAAAGTCAATGCTCTTGACCGTCGAGTCTTCAGCGTTGCCCCAGTGCTTGCACAGAATAGAGGCTGTCTGATCTCTTAACGGGCGGTTGGCTGTTGATGTGACAATCATCAAGTTGCCAAGAACCGCATCCTGAGCACACTGAACGAGAAGGTTCTCGTAGTAGGGCGAATCGATGGACAGCGCTGTCTGCGTTTTAAAGCGTCGCATACGCCATGTGTCAAACATGGCAAAAAACAGACGGGGAACGATGACGGTAACGCCCATCAGGATCATCATCCGAATGAGCCAGGGAGCAGCCGTGATCGGTGCTTCCAAATACGGCAGACGATCAGCCCTCATGTCCATGATTTGCGCGAGATCAGGCATAGAAGACAAGGGGCCTACTGCAGGAATCAGTCCGTAGGTGTGATCAATGAACGCTTTGACACTCTCGGGGCTCTCGGCAAGCCATGTACTTTCCCATCCGGCCCAATAAGACGTGCCGAAGCCGCGTACAAGCAAACTCACGATGATGCCCAGGGCAAAGAAAACAGCTGCGAAATGCAGAGTCCGGGCAACATTCATGCGAATCAATGGAGCCACAAATGACGACCACTCACTGTAGAAGTGCGACTTGAATCCTGTGCGTCTTAGCGTGCCGTAACTTGTTTTTTGGACGAAGGCTCCGAGACTGCTGCGCAATGGCAAAGCGAAACGATTGGTTCCGGTTCCCACTAAACCGATAGCGCAACAAAAGAGGGCGAAATAGACAACCAGATTCCAGAGAATCACGCCCCAGTAGGGAGGAGAGAGCAAGTTGACGATGTGCTCGGGACTTGCGATACGATCCGTCAGAGCTCCGAGAATGAAAGCCAACAAAACGAAAAGCGGCGAGAAGAACTGGGGCAACCGAGCCTTGGTACTCACTGTAGTACTGATGCCTCGCTCAGAGACTGTTCTCAAAACAACCTTGGCTCGTTCCGTCAGTAGTTTGGCAGTGTCGGCCGATTCGCCCACGGTGTGAGCGGCGCGAAGACTTGCAGCTTCGGAATCGGCCGAGGACCAATGGATACGCGAGTCGTTGGACTCTTCTATAGCCTTGGCGAGCAAAACAAGCTTGGCTTGCTGTAGCGTCAGTCGAACCGACATTCGTTTGTTTTGGGCCATGGCAGTGCGAAATCCTGTGTGATCTGTTTAAACCCCTATTTTAGGTGAGAGTGCTTAGGTGCGCTTTAGCGACGGGCCGATTGAACGGCTCGCACCAACTTTTTTGTGGCTTCACCGGGGTTTGCTTGTCCGCAAATAGCAGAGACAACGGCAACGCCGTCCGCACCGGCCTGGATTAAGTCACCGACAATCGGGACCTTGACGCTACCGATTGCAACAACAGGGCACGGTTTTCGTGAAGCTAATGCTGCAAAGCCATCAAGTCCGAGAGCGGCACTGGCGTCTGGTTTCGTACTGGTCGAGAAAATCGGTCCGATACCAAGATGATCAACCAAGCGAATATCGACTGCGGAAAGTTCTTGTGTATTGGAAACCGATAGCCCCAATATTTTTTCGTTGCCGATGATGGCTCTGGCATCGAGAGGCGACAGATCGTCCTGCCCAACGTGCAATCCTTCTGCATCAACCGCCAGGCAGACATCCGCATGGTCGTTGATGATGAGAGGAACGTTAAAGTCGGCCAGAACAGACTTCAATGCTCGCCCGCATTCCACAAGAGCTCTTTTTTTCCAGTGCGGCGCCCGCAACTGTACGCAGGTGGCGCCGTTTTGCACAGCAGCGCGAGTGGTCTCAATCATGCCTTGAGCACCACCGCACAAATCGGGATCGAGTACCAAATAAACGGAAAGATCAATGGGGTGTCGCATTAATAGAAGTCCTTGGCTTGGAGCAGATTCAACGCATCTATGTAAGCAACGGCAAAGCTACCCGGGCCGCGGGCAACGCCGGCGGCTTGCTGAGCGGCACGCTTGGCGAGCGCACAGGCTGAAATAACGGCTTCAAGAGGATGTTCGGTTTGCGCAACGAAGGCGGCCACCATGGCCGAAAGGGAGCAACCGGTACCGACCACAAGCGTTGCCTTAATCGAGCCACCGGTGCAGGAAAGTATTTCTTTGCCGTCGGTTGCGTAGTCGGTTTTACCGGTGACGCAAACAATGGTGTTGTATTCGCGAGCAAGTTTGACGGCGGCTTCAAGAGCGGCGTCGCTTGAGTCGGTACTGTCGACACCTTTTCCACCCTTACCTAAACCTGCAAGAGCCATGATTTCAGAGGCGTTTCCACGAATAACGGTCGGCTGCAGGGCCAAAAGACCCATGATCATTTTGTCGCGCCAGGGAATGACACCGGCGGCTACCGGATCAAGAACCCAGGGAACGTTGTGACGGACTGCACTTTTAGCCGCCAGATGCATGGCTTCCAAAGATTCGGGACGAGGCGTTCCGACATTGACGAGCAGGGCAGAAGAGATCGCCGCAAAATGAGCAGCTTCTTCACAAGCAACCACCATGGCGGGCGAGGCCCCCATCGCAAGCAGTACGTTAGCGGTGATTTCCTGCACGACGTCGTTGGTAATGCAGTGCACAAGCGGAGCTACTTCCTTGACATGGAAAAGATGCGTGGCAATGGTTTCGGGCTCAACAGCACGGACAGGAGGCAAAGGAATTTCAGACATAAAGCGGAAAAAACGGTTAAAAGATCAAAGGGAATTAATGGCACGAGTGAGCATATAGCCAGCAAGAACCAGAAGCATGCAGGCAAAAATGCGCTTTAGAGGTTTTGTATCGATGCTATGGGCGACCTTGGCGCCGAAGGGGGCAGTGAAGATGCTTGCCGCCGCAACGGACAACAATGCAGGCAGATGAATGTATCCCAGCATCATGGGAAATTGAGGTAAGCCCGGTTCACTCCAACCCGTGATGATGTAACCGAGCGTGCCGGCTGCTGCAATGGGAAAGCCCAGTGCAGCTGATGTGCCTACGGCGTTATGCATCTTGACGTTGCACCAAACCATGAAGGGAACGGAAATAAAACCGCCTCCGGCGCCGACTAAGGCAGAGATGACGCCGATGCCGGTGCCGGCGCCAAACATTCCTGCCATGCCAGGTAGCGTTCGTTTGGGCTGTGGCTTGGAGTTGATGAACATTTTGATGGCAGAAAAACCAACAAAACAGACAAAGACAAGAGAAATCCAGAAAGTCGGCAGAAGGCTGGATATTTTTGCACCTAAGAGGGCGCCGACCAAAATGCCGGGAGCCACTGCCGCGACAACATTCCAGAGCACGGCTCCGCGTTTGTGGTGAGCCCGCACGGAAGAAAGCGACGTAAACATGATGGTGGCCAGAGATGTTGCAATTGCAGTATGAACAATTGCTGTATCGGGCACGCCCACGTAAACCAGCAGCATGGTCATAAACGGCGTAAGCACCATGCCACCACCGATACCCAGAAGACCGGCCAGAAAGCCCGTACAGGCGCCTAAACACAGCAGGGCTGCAACAATTTCCCAAGACATGAACACACTTCCCGCAGAATTGCCGATTTGCGGCTACATGATACCTGCGCAAAAGGTGATTGAAGGGGAAAAAAGGGAGAGAAAAAAAGAGAAGACCCTGTGGTTTCCGGCTACGTTACCTGAACCGAAAGGTCAGGGTGGCCGCGGCTGGAGCGGAAAACGGAGCGGACAACGCGTGCCCGCTGCACTATCGGCTCTCGAGTTAAACGGCCTTGCACGAATGCATAGGTTAGGAACATTGGAGCCGTGTGGTGAAACATCACAGGGTAAGGCAATTATAAGAAAGGCCACTTGTTTTCAGCGGCCTTTCGGAAAATCTTTACACAAAGACTGTACGGAATCAGCCTTCGAGTGCAGGATCCAGAGCTTCGTCGCACTTCATGCGAAGCGCAGCAACGCGAGAAACCGTTGCTTCATCAACAGGCACCTGACCGAGTCGGCCGGTAATGGAGTCAAAAGCAATCTGCAGCGACGCCATAACAGCCACGCGTTCAGGAGTGAGCGAACGGTTGGCTGAGCGCACTTGAGATGCACGTGTATTGAGGATTTCCGCAGCACTGCGAAGATTCTCCACGTCTTCATCGGAAACCTCAAAGGGATACTCGCGATCCAAGATGGTGAGTTTGATGCGTGGCATGCTTTATGACTCCGATTGACTACCCGAAAATAACCCGATTAAGCAGAGGGCTGTTCGGTCTGCTGGTCGGCCGTCAAAGAGACGATCAGCGACTCAATACGGCCACGAACAGCGGCGGCTTCTTCCTCGAGCAGTTCGACAGCGGCGGTTTTGTCGGCGAGCTGTGCTTTGAGGGCTGCATTTTCAGCCTTCATTTCGTTGTAGGCCTGCACAAGGCGGGCGACGGAGGATTCAAGTTTGTCAAGCTGGTCGTTCATTTGTTACCTCGTTTGAGCATACGCAAAAAGCAGATTTGCGCACGTAAGAAAAGATTGCCTGCGAATTTTGCCACTCAAAACGGTTGTCTGCGTGGCTTTTTACGCGGAAAAACAAATTCAGTTGAAACCGAGCACGTCGGACATGGAAAAAAGCCCGTTAGACTTGTCTTTCAGAAAGCGCGCTGCGGTGACAGCACCTTGTGCATAGCCGGCTCGTGATCCCGATTTGTGACTAATTTCGATGCGCTCGCCGGGGCCGGCAAAAATGACGGTGTGGTCTCCAACAACGTCACCTCCTCGAAGAGCTGCAAAACCGATGGCTCCATCGGGGCGTTCGCCGGTATGACCTTCGCGACTCAGAACGGCGACAGAGTCAAAATCGACGCCTCGTCCGAGGGCAACTCGCCGCCCCATTTCAAGTGCAGTGCCGGAAGGAGCATCCACTTTGTGTTTGTGGTGCATTTCCACAATCTCACAGTCGTACTGAGAGAGCATGGCGCTGGCGATTTCCAGAAGCTTGAGAACGGAATTAACCCCCACACTCATGTTGGGCGCAAAAACGACGGGAACGGTTTTTGCGGCTTCGGCAATTTGTACTTTGCCTTGAGCGTCGAAACCGGTCGTTCCGATCACAACGCCCACATTGTGTTTAACGCAGAAAGGAAGGTATGCCAGAGTAGCTTGAGGACGCGTAAAGTCAATCAACACGTCAGCTTTGGCCAGTTCCTGAACATCGTCAGTGATCATGACTCCGGTGGTTTTCCCGAGCGACGCACCGGCGTCTGTTCCGATCTCTGCAACTCCTGGAGCAGTCACAGCCGCAACGAGTTTAAGGTCGTCACTATTGATGACGGCTTCGATGATGAGTTTGCCCATGCGACCGGTCGCACCGGAAACGGCTATTTTCACGTTCGGCTCCTTACTGATCTTCAGGACGTACAAGCGGAGTGGGAGGGAAATCCGTTTCTCTGCCCAGAATCATTTCGTCAGCCTGCTTTTCCGTCGGAACTGGACCAGCTTCAATTTTGGTGAGAATGTCCTGCTCGTCAAAGTAAAGCGTGACGCGACGCATCTGAATGTCGCCGTAGCGCGGATTCAGGTAATACGTGTAGTCCCAGCGATTGCGGTGGAACTGGCTTTCAATGAGCGGTTCGCCCATCAGGAAGAGCACCTGTTGGCGCGCCATACCGACCTGCAATTGGTCAATCATTTCTTTGGTGACCAGATTGCCCTGGTGGACATCGGTACGGTAGACGTAGCTATTGAAGTTGCAGCCGGACAGCGCGATCAAACCGACGGCAAGGGGGGCGGTGATAAGAAATGTGCGCAAGGACATGTGAAAAACGGTCGAGAAAACGTCTCGAAATTCGTAAATTAAAAACTTCCCGTTATGATAGCGAGTATCGGATTGAAATGAGCCTCTTGAGGATAGCCAATGAGCGTAAACAATGAACATGAGATGCTTGAGCCCGAACAGGAACTGAAAAATGTCGGACTCAAAGCCACTGCGCCTCGCATGCGCATTCTGGAACTCTTTCAAAAGGCGCAGGAATCCGGGGCGGAGCGTCATCTCACGGCTGAAGACATCTACAAGCAGTTGGTTGCGGAAAATATCGAAGTCGGACTTGCAACCGTTTATCGCGTTTTGACTCAGTTTGAGGCGGCGGGGCTTATCGTCCGACACTATTTCGGCAATGACCGCGCAACCTATGAGATGGATGATGGAGCTCATCATGACCACATCGTTTGTACGCGTTGCGGACGAGTTGAAGAGTTCGTCGACAAGGAAATCGAGAAACGCCAAAAACAAATCGCTGTGCGTTTGGGCTTTGAGCTTGAAGGACACGCTTTGGCACTATACGGTGTCTGTGAGGATTGTCGAAAGAAAGAAAAGGCTCGCCGCAAGTAGGCAAGCGCAATAAGAGCTCTCAATACAAAAAACGGACCCAAGCTAAATTGCCCGGGTCCGTTTTTGATATCCGTAGATGTGTGGTCTTATTCTTCTACCAACACAGGGCTTACACCCACGCTGTGGAAGCCGGCGTCAACATAGGCCACGTTGCCGGTGATGCCGCTGGCCAGATCCGAGAGAAGGAATGCAGCGGTATTGCCGACTTCATCAATCGTGACGGTGCGGCGCAACGGAGCGGAGCGTTCCATGTACGTCAGAATCTTTGAGAAGTTCTGAATACCGGAAGCTGCCAATGTCTTAATCGGGCCGGAACTGATGGCGTTGGCACGAATGCCCTTGGGGCCAAGACTGCCGGCAAGATAACGAGTGGAAGCTTCAAGAGCTGCCTTGCAAACGCCCATCGTGTTGTAGTTCGGGACCGTGCGTTCGCTGCCAATATAGGTCAGTGCGAGAATCGATGCGCCACGACCTTCCATCAATGGAAGAGCGGCCTTGGCGAGAACCGGATAGGACAGCGCGGAGATTTCCATGGCGGTGCGGAAGGATTCGCGGCCGACACCTTCAAGGTAGTCGCCGGCAATGCATTCGCGCGGAGCGAAGCCGATGGAATGTACGAAACCGTCCAAACCATCCCAGCGCTCCTTCAACTCGCCCATCACGTTGGCGATCTGATCGTCTTTGGTGACGTCCATTTCAAGGCAGATGTCGCTGCCGAATTCTTTGGCAAACTCAACGATACGGTCGTGGAAGCGTTCGCCGACATAAGTAAAGGCGAGCTCAGCACCTTCGCGATGGCAGGCTCGGGCGATGCCGTAGGCGATCGAACGGTTCGACAACACGCCCGTGATCAAAAGTTTCTTGCCTTGCAGAAATCCCATGATTTATTCCTCGGTAAGGATTTTTTGTTTTTTTAGCGAATCTTCAAACGTTGTCCGATGGAGATTCGAGTCGTTCTCAAATTGTTGATGATACGGATTTTAGAGACACTCGTGCCGTACTTTTTTGCAATTGAAAAAAGCGTCTCGCCGCGTCTGACCACATGAACATTTTTCCCAGGGGGCGGTTGAGTTGTAGCGCGCGGCGGTATCACAAGCACAAGGCGCTGCCCGATACGCAAGCGAGAGCTTCGCAAATTATTTGTGCGACGGATGGAGCGTTGTGTAATACCGTATTTTTTTGCAATGCTATAAATCGAGTCGCCTCGGCGGACGCGATAAACGACGCGGCGCACTTCCGGAGCCGAAAGCTTAAGCCCGGCGTTGAGTTCTTCCTGAGCAATTTCAGGAGCAAGTTGACCGTTGGCGTCAACCAGCAAGGCGGAGCCGGCCAACACCTTGCGTCCTTTAGGAATACGGTTGACGCGGCGCAGTTCCTCTTCGGTCATGCCGGACTTCAGGGCGACATTGGCAAGCGTTTCACCCTCTTTAAGGTGATAAAGCACCCAGCTCGAAAGGGGTTTGCCGGTGTTGACCCAACTAGCAAGGTTGTCCATGAAGACTTCCAAGTTTTCCATCGGAAGCAGCATGACGGAATTGTGACTGGCGACGATCACCGGTAAATTGAAGCCGGGATTGAGTAGTCGAAACTCATCGGGATCCATTTCGGCAAGTTCTGCTGCGGTCTTCATGTCAATGTCACGGCTTTTTGTGACACGGACAAAGTACGGAGCGTTTTCAATTTCCGGCAAGTTAATGCCAAACTTTTCCGGGGTAGCCACAATTTCGCGGATGGCTTCTAGACGCGGTACGTAGTAAGCCGTCTCCCGGGGCATGCGCAAATGAGCGTAATCGGTTTTGCGACCGCGCGCTTTCGCTCTTCGGATAGCACGCGAAACACTGCCTTCGCCCCAGTTGTAGGCTGCAAGAGCCAAATGCCAGTCACCAAATTGTTGGTAGAGCTTCTCCAGATAATCCAACGCCGCGCGCGTGCTTTGCAGTACGTCTCGGCGTTCATCTTTCCAGAAGTTCTGTTGAAGCGAATAAATGTTGCCGGTCTGAGGCATGAACTGCCAGAGTCCGGATGCTTTGGCGTGCGACAAAGCTTCGGGTTGAAAAGCACTTTCAACGAATGGCAAAAGCGCAAGTTCGGTGGGAAGCCCTCGCTGTTCGATTTCGTCAACGATGTGGTAGAGATACTTGCCGGCACGCTCGAAGACTCGCTCGATGTGGCGAGGATTACGGCTATAGCTCCTAAGCGAAGTTTTCACTCGGGAGTTGTTGAGCTTAGGCATGGCGTAGCCGCGTCGGATGCGATCCCAGATGTCGACCGGGGGAGATACTTCTGCTTCCGTAGCAGGAAGATCATCAGCTTGGCGCACTTCGGCAACAGCCGGTGTTTCTGCGCAAAACACCGAACCGACGAAGCAAATGCCGGCAATAAAACAGATCAAAGATTTGCGCAGAGAGTCCATGAATGCGAGACAAGAAAAATAATCAGCCGCGAACAGAGGAAAAGGGCAAAATAGCAGACAGGTAATCATCTGTCCCCGTTTGTGTGCTTCGCACGGCACGGGCATAATTCTACGTTCTAATTTCCATTTTCAATCAAAGATCAGGACAAATGGCTCAATACGTCATGACCATGAATCGCGTGGCTAAGGTGGTTCCGCCCAAGCGATTCATTCTCAAAGATATTTCTCTGTCGTTTTTCCCGGGCGCCAAGATCGGCGTTTTGGGGCTCAACGGTGCCGGCAAATCAACCCTGTTAAAGATTATGGCTGGCGTTGACAAGGAGATTGACGGCGAGATCACGTGGCAGAACGATCTCAAAATTGGTTATCTGCCGCAGGAACCGCAGCTTGATCCTGAAGCAACGGTTCGACAAGCTGTTGAAGAAGGCATGGGCGAAGTGATGCAGGCGCAGGCCAAGCTCGATGCTGTTTATGCCGCGTATGCTGAGCCGGACGCCGATTTTGATGCTTTGGCTGCTGAACAGGCTCGTCTGGAAGCCATCATTGCTGCTGCCGGTACGGATGCTTCGACGCAGATGGAAATTGCCGCTGATGCGTTGCGTTTGCCGCCTTGGGACGCCAAGATCGGTCATCTGTCGGGCGGTGAAAAGCGTCGTCTGGCGTTGTGCCGCCTTTTGCTTTCTCGTCCGGATATGCTCCTGCTCGACGAACCGACCAATCACTTGGATGCTGAAAGCGTCGAGTGGTTGGAACAGTTCTTGCACCGTTTCCCGGGGACAGTGGTTGCTGTAACGCATGATCGCTATTTCCTTGATAATGCTGCTGAGTGGATTCTTGAATTGGATCGCGGAGAAGGCATTCCTTGGAAGGGCAACTACTCGTCCTGGCTTGATCAGAAGGAAAAGCGTCTTGAGCAGGAAAAACGTCAGCAGGAATCCCGCGCCAAAGCCATCAAGCACGAATTGGAATGGGTTCGCCAGAATCCCAAGGGACGTCAGGCAAAGGCCAAGGCTCGCTTGAATCGCTTTGAGGAGCTGTCGAGCTACGAATACCAGAGCCGCAACGAAACCAATGAAATCTTTATTCCGGTGGCAGATCGTCTTGGCAATAAAGTCATCGAGTTTCACAACGTCAGCAAGGGTTTCGGCGATCGTCTATTAATTGACGACTTGTCTTTCACGATTCCGCCCGGCGCTATTGTCGGTGTGATCGGTCCCAACGGTGCCGGTAAGTCGACGCTCTTTAAGATGATCACGGGTAAGGAACAGCCGGATTCCGGTTCGATTGTTATCGGCGACACTGTCAAGATCGCCGCAGTGGACCAGACGCGTGAGGGGCTTCCCAACGACAAGACCGTTTTTGAAGCTATTTCGGGTGGGCTCGACATTTTGCAGGTCGGCAAGTTCGAAATGAGCTCGCGAGCTTATCTTGGTCGCTTTAACTTCAAGGGCGGCGATCAACAAAAGACGGTAGGCGTGTTGTCGGGCGGTGAGAGAGGTCGTTTGCATTTGGCTGCGACGCTTCTTAAGGGCGGCAATGTGCTGTTGCTCGACGAACCTTCGAACGACTTGGACGTTGAAACCCTGCGCGCGTTGGAAGAAGCATTGCTTGAATTTGCCGGTTGCGCACTGGTGACCTCGCACGATCGTTGGTTCCTTGACCGAATTGCGACGCACATTTTGGCGTTCGAAGGCGACAGTAAGGTGGTCTTCTTTGACGGCAACTACAACGAGTATGAAGCCGACAAGAGAAAGCGCCTTGGTGAAGAAGCGGCGCGTCCGCACCGCATTCGCTTCAAGCCCCTCAAGCACTAAGATCTTTTCAGTTAACCGGCGTATTTTCCTAAGAAAATGCGCCGGACTGCTCTTTTGCGTTGTCTATGTCCGCCAATTTCGTTCACCTGCGCTTTCATTCCGAATATTCCATCCAAGACGGCATTGTGCGTCTCGATCCCATCCTTGAAGAAGTGATGGAGCAGGGCGGGGTAGCTCTGGGTATTACGGATTCAATGAATCTTTTTGGTGCTCTTCGGTTTTATTCGCATGCGATGGCCGATGGCATCAAACCGATCGTCGGTTGCGATTTGTGGATCACCAACACAGCGCAGGGTAAGCGGGACAATCCGTATCGTCTGACGCTTTATTGCCAGAATCATGAAGGCTACCTGTCGCTCTGTGAGCTTCTTTCCCGCGGTTGGATGGAAAACCAGTATCTGTGCCGTGGTGAGGTAAGGCTGGAATGGCTGACTCCGGACAACTGCAAGGGATTGATCTGTCTTTCGGGCGGACCGCAAGGGGTGATCGAGCGTCATCTTCTTGACGACAACAAGACGGAAGCCAACGCGGTTGTTGAACAATTGCGTACGGCTTTTCCGGATCGTTTTTATTTGGAGGTTCAACGCGCCGGTCGTAAAAACGATGAAGCGGTTGTGGCCAATATTGCGCAACTAGCCGTGGAGACGGGACTTCCGATGGTGGCGACGCACCCGGTGCAGTTTTTGCATCGGGAGGACTTCAACGCTCACGAAGTACGCTGTTGCATCGCCGGCGGTTATGTTCTTGCAGATCCTCGGCGTCCTAAGCCCTATACCGAAGAGCAGTACCTGAAGACCGAAGAGGAGATGCGGGCTCTCTTTGCCGACATCCCTCAGGCCATCGATAACACCGTAGTGATTGCTCAGCGCTGCAATCTGGACGGGGTATTTCAAAAGCCGCAGTTGCCGCTTTTCCCGACGCCCGAAGGTGTTTCGCTTGATGAGTATATGGCGCAGCTTTCCCACGAAGGCTTGGAGCGTCGACTTGAATTCTTGTATCCGAATCAGGCCGAGCGTGATGCGCGCCGCCCCGAGTATGTCGAACGATTGGAGTACGAACTCAAGACAATTTCGTCCATGAAGTTCCCCGGGTACTTCCTGATCGTTCAAGACTTTATCAATTGGTCCAAACGAAACGGTGTGGCCGTAGGGCCGGGGCGCGGTTCCGGTGCAGGCTCTCTGGTGGCTTATGCCCTGGGCATTACCGATCTGGATCCATTGCATTACGGATTGCTGTTCGAACGCTTTTTGAATCCCGAACGCGTTTCGATGCCTGATTTTGACGTTGATTTTTGCCAGCATAACCGCGACCGAACCATTGAATACGTCAAGCGCACGTACGGCGTGGATGCCGTGAGTCAGATCGTGACGTTCGGCGCGATGGGTGCCAAGGCTGTGGTTC
>ULWC01009575.1_pt1 | contig 16125 bp, 15 predicted proteins | sample 1959931 | NCBI WGS metagenome assembly ULWC01 (sample SAMEA4835801, study PRJEB28245) | human gut metagenome | biome: gut microbiome; material: fecal sample | place: Denmark | collected 2008
ATTGATCGCGGCGCAACCGATCGGTGCGGAGGAGGGCGGCTTCGTGAACACTCGCCGGGCTCAGGACGGAAAGGCCTTCAAGGCGCGGCTCTCACCTGACAAGAGAGGCTTCGTCTCCTCCCCTACCGTGCTTGTGGGTGAGAACGGCGGTGAATATGTGATACCGGCTGACGGACTGAGCAATCCGACTTTGTTGCCGTTCGTGGCGACGATGGAGGAGGCGCGGAAAGCGGGGACGTTGAAGAGTCTGAACTTCGAGGCGGTCTATCCTGTGGGAGCCGCTATCGGCAGGGAAAGCGGCGGGTTCACTGGCACTTCGACAAGCCCGGTGACTGGAATCGGCTCTGGGGCTGGCGCCGTAGTTTCGGCAAGGTCAGCGACCGATGAGAAGTTGCTGGAAGCCATCGAGCTGCTGAACAAAAGGCTCTCCGTTCCGATCAAGGCGGATGTGTCGATGCTAGGGAAGAACGGGATCATCGAGCAGACGGAGAAGTACAACAGGGCGAAACGCCGGAGTACCTACGGCAGGTAGCGAAAGTTTTTCTGCGTTTTTTTCGCAAAACTCTTGGAAATTGAAAAACGAAGTTGCATATTTGTAATGAACTACATATCTAATGGCATCTTTAGCGGTCAAGTTTTTATCCGTTATCGATGCTAACATATTAATAAAGGGATATTTTGCCCTCCGTATGGTCGTCACAGGCGAAAGCGGTGACTGTATCTGGCCGCAAGGCTTTTGGATATGTAGTTCAGACCTTTAGCGGAGGGCTTTTTAATTACAATTAGTCATGAACTACACTAATTCAAACAACGCGGCTGCTGCCGCTGAAAGCCACAAGATCGGGGCTGATTCATTCATCATCGAGACCAGGATTGAGCTGTTCCGGATCGCCGACCGGTTCTCCGAGTGGGAGAAGCGGATGTGCGAGAGCAAGGAACTGCTGATGGACGGAAGGCTCGACAATGAGATCAGGACGATGAACACCGCCTTCTACCAGTTGGACGAGGCTCTGAGGAGGATCATGAACGAGGAGCTGGAGTTCGACATCCTCCGCCACGACACCGTTACGGAGTGATTTTTGCAAGGACTTGTCTGACAATTAATTCTGAATGAGTATGAGAAGGTTAATCATTGCTGTTGCTATAATGCTGATAGGGTTCGGCGGGACTTGCTTCGGACAGACTATTCAGCCGGACACGTTGACAATCTATGGGACATTTCCTGTGTACGGAAGAGAGGCGGAATGGATGGAGGATCAACTGAACATCTGGAAGCCGAATCTTGACTATATTCATAGAAAGAATGATTTCGCTCTTGAAAAGAGAGGGATAACGGTTCTCCAGTGTCACGATGTCCGTTTCACTCATAATAATAAGACTTCAAAATACCCTGATCATCTGTTTTTCGACTTATATGTCAAGTGTATGCCTGACTCTTGCACCATCTATATGACAAATATCGATGTGATTTGCAACCATAAGCCGGGAAGATATATTCATAGAATGTCAACATACGATGACGCTTTGAACAGAAGCGGAGCTTGGCTCAGGAAGAACCGAGTGCTGGCGGATTCCGCAAGGGTATATTCATTGTCTCTGTTCCACGAGTTGAAAGGTTCTTTGGAACGGCATCTGAACAGGCCGCTTGATGTCCAGATGAGACGAATAAAATGACAATTAATTCTGAATGAGTATGAGAAGGTTAATCATTGCTGTTGCTATAATGCTGATAGGGTTCGGCGGGACTTGCTTCGGGAGGAAGTTGACTGATCCGGAAAAACTGACTTTCAGAAAGACATATTCGATGCCAGGAATGACAAGGGATGAATTATACCGCAATACCGCCGGTTGGCATAGCAAGTCACTTAATTTAAGCTTTGGCGGTGTGGTGTGCCAAGACGAGGATAAAGGATACCGCGCACGGTACTACAACCAGCGATTTGGCAATAAACAAGGAGCATTGTTCGGTACGGTCATTCTGTCATTCAGAGATGGATTCTTTGATTTGACATTCACGGACATTTCCGCATTTTACGGGAATAAGGATGTGGATCCTGTATCGACCTGCGATGACCGTTTCAACCGTACCTGGTACTGGAGAGTAACACGCAGCCAAAAAGTCATCGACGAGATACGGAAGCGTTCCAAGGAGATCTTCGAGATGATCACCGCCTCGATGGACGAGTACCTCAAGGTCGGCCCGCCGGTGGAGCTGAAGAAACTCTGACAATCCCGCCGTCCCATACAGCCGCCTCAGGGCGGCTGTCTTTGTTCAGCAAGCCCCATCGAACAAAGTGAAAATCAGCGGAAAGTGTTGGAATTTTGGTCTAAAGTTTGTTCCTTTGTAAACACAAATGATATGCAAACGAAATACACGGAAATCCATGAGGCTTGGGAAAGATGACATATTGGTGATCAAGGCGGTTCTGCTCTACATCCTTACGCATAGTGAGGATGGTAAGAGGGACATCTACAGCCTTATCAAGGCGGCTTACTATGCGCAGCAGAACCACCTTGCGCGGTATGGCACTCCCCTCTTCAAGGACAGCATCTGCGCTTTGCCGTTCGGGCCGGTGCCGTCCAACATCTACAATATTCTGAAAATGGCGCGTGGCGATTCCCGTGTACACGACTACCATAAGGCTGACGACATGCATTTGGCTTCGGATGCCATAGCTTTCGAGAATGAGAGATTTTCAGCGAAAGAGAGACCCGACATGGATTTTCTTTCCCTGTCTGACATAGAATGTCTGAACTACGGAATCAGCAAAGTTGCCGGGATGTCCTTCAGTCAGATCATGGATGACACGCACGGGCAGGAGTGGAGCCGCGCTTTCAACAGTGGCACTTCCCTCAAGGAGATGGACATCATGAATATATCCAAGGAAGGAAACGCCTCTGATGATGCGTTGCAGTACCTGAAGGACTTTCTTGATACTGAATGGTTTGCCAGATCATGATGGAACTGGGAGCATTTCCTGACAAACTCAGGAAGCAGGCGATTGGGATCGGTCAGGTTCTGAAAATGGAGATGTTTCCGGAGGACAGGGTTAAGCCCAAGCAAGGGAAGGACTCCAAACCGAAAAGATTTGTTATCATAGGACAGACTGATGATGGTGGTGTGCTGGCCGCCCTTTTGGTGAACACGCGGATCAATGAAAGCATGTTTGCCCAGATCGCACCATATCAGCATTTGGTCAAAGTTGCTGACAATGATTACCTTGATCACGATAGCTATGTGGATTGCTACACAGTGAGGGAGTTCAGTAGCGAAAGGGTTCTGAAAAGCGCTGAATATCTTGGACATATAAAGGAAGAAGACCTGAAAGAGTGTCTTGACCACGTCCGACAATCCCCGGCCATCAAGCCTTATGTGCTGAAAAAATTCAAATTAGAAGAGTAATCTTGTTGTCCTTTGTGGCCGCCTGAGGGCGGCTATTTTTGTGCCATAAATGGGGAATTTATGGTTAGGATACTGACAAAGGACTACACGGAGCTGGATCTTACGAAGGGGTTCGAGTTCCAGATCGAGATGGAGAACCCGATGCTGGACGAGGAGCATATCCCTTCAGCTTTCAGCACGCAGATCTCGTTTCCGCCGTCGCCGGTGAACAGGAAGGTGTTCGGCTACACTCCGGCGATGTTCCTGGCTCCGAACGTAAAGAGGCTGGAGGCCTCGGTGTGGATCGGCGGCGTGCCTTTCGTGACCGGCACTCTGGTGTACGACGGCATCGAGGACGGGTGTCTGATGTACACGTTCACGGAGAAAGTGGTGGAACTGGAGGGGAAGATCTGGAAGAAGAGCATCCTGGAGTTCGACACGGGCTCCATCCCAAGCCGTTCCGCAAAGTTCTCAACGCCTTTGCTCATAAACAAGAACAACGTGGCTGTTCAGCCATATTCAAAAGCCAGCAGATTGCCAGTGTCAGGGGAACCGGAATATGGTATAGCTAATGTTGACAGTCTTTTGTACTTACAGAAGTATTACAATTATATCAGCGCTTCGGAATCTATAGCTTACAAGACCTTTATTCCGGCTGTGCCGATCAGAGCCATCCTGACAGGATGCCCGGTCAAGATACCAAGCGATGTTCTGCTTCGAAACGGATGGGGTGAATTATCCATCCTGGGAAGATACCATGAATATCTATATGGCGATGTGGTTAAGCCTGGCAGTTCTAAATCAAAGACAACAGGGAAGCCATCGCAATCGGGAAGTTACAGAACGGACATCGCATCGTTCCTCCCCGACATCTCATTCTCAGACCTTCTGAAAAACCTATGCAGTATCTTTTGCTCTACCCTTTTCCACGACGGAAACGACATACGCCTGATCCATAATGGCGAGGTTTTCAGCCAATCCGACATTGATGACTGGACGGATAAGATCAGCGATGGCTTTTCTTCTGAGGAGGAGGCAGCCATGTCCTACAAATTCGGGTTTTATAGCGACTCTACGTCTGATTCAGATGAGTTTGAAAAGAATATTGAAAACGGAGGCGTTGAGTTGATTCAGGAAGGGAACCTTAAAGGTATACTTGAACACTTTACTTCAAAGGAGAACTATTATGTTGTATTAGAAGGAAGCACCGGGGATGTCTATTCTGGAAGGCAATACGATGGAATCGTAAAGAAGCGGTACTCAAGCACAGGAGGTGGTGTCACTGTTGACACAGAAACGGCATACGAATGTGATGTTTTGTTCCAAGGGGCAAAGCCGATCGAGAATAAAGTGAATGACGCCGATGTTTATGACAATAGTACGGTTTTTCTGCTTCCAAAATGTTCTCCTGAAAAGATCTTTTCATCTGATACATTCCGGACCTATAAAATGGCCGCTATAATCGAACCGAATGCCGTTGGTGATGAGCGCGACAACAAGGTTTACATCGGTATTTCCTATGAGGAACAGTTCTTTGGCCATGGTGTATTTCAGCCAATAACACAAAGTGAAGCGATGTTTGTCGGAACGGAAGATCTGACCCCAGGTGGCCTTTGGGACAAGTACCACAAGGCGTTCGCCCAGTGGCTGGGAAAGACGAGGCAGAGGGTGGCCGTGGACGTGAACCTCACGCCTGTCGAGCTGCACAACTTCAGGCTGTACAGACCTGTGTACTTCAGGGGGAGGAAATGGATCGTGGCGAAGCTCTCGGTGACGGTGGCGGCGGGTTCGGACAGGGTCTCCACCAGAGGCGAGTTCATCGAAATCTGATGTCCTTTCCCAAGGATGTTACATGTGGTAATTTTGCCATAGCAAGGGGCTCTACGCCCCGGATAACAGAAGTAATGGAATTTACAGGTAACATACAGTTCGCTGACGAAAGCTCCTGGCTGACGCTGACAACGGAATCGGATGACACGGTGACGATTTCCGTCAGGCTCAACACCTTTGTCCCCAATCAGGAGGTCATGAGTTTTGAGGTGACTCCAAACTATGGCATAGTACGGTTGCCGGCGGGGGAAATACTCAGGGTTCTGAAAGGCAACGGTGTCGGGATGATTACAGGAGTATTCGCAGCCACGCAAGGCACGTCGTCTTGCTCGTACAGTTTCAGTGTGCTGCCTTGCCGGAAGTTCGCCTACAAGTCGCTTGCCGCGACCATATTCACGACAAGGCCGGAAAAATCTCCTGTCCATGTCGGAGCCGAAGACAGACTCTGGTTCTACAGGATGGCGGGTGATGTCTCCACCTATGTCAGATTTAACTATCTTGCCGGAGGCTCATCCAGCAACTACGAGCTCAGTCCCACGTATAGCATTAATCTGAAATATTATGACCTTGACATTTCCGCTGACACGATGCTGGCGACCGCTTCCGCAAAGGGGCTGGACGTGTCAAACATAGTGTCCTATGATGTTTGGATAGAGTGTTCCGGAAGCAAGTCAACGGTATATTCTTTCGTCATCAAGAGGATGCGGTTGCCACTGAAGACGTACAAGTTCCTGGGGCGGCGAGGGACGTATGAATATATTCACGCAACCGGGAAGTTCAGCCGCTCGATAGAGTCGGAGACGCAGGTGTTCGTGAATTCCGGGATAGAGCAGGAGCTGGAGAATGACTATTCGATGACATTCGAGCAGAACTCCGGGCACATCGACAGCGTCGGGATGAACGGGTACTGGCTGGAGTTTCTTGCGGCCAAGGAGAGGTACATCATCGAGAAGGATGGTTCGGAACGGGCTATTGTCGTGGACGAGTTCAAGACATCGCTGACGGATAGGACTGTCAGCAGCATGACGTTCAAATGGCATTATGCAAACCCTAACAACACTGTCATTGACAAAGTGGACATCGACATCACAGGACTTGGCATCCTCGGGCCGTCCACCGTGAACGACGTAAGCAACACGGCGCAGTTCCAGGTGACATATTCACCGTCGAACACGACACAGCGGAGCATAACCTGGAGTGTGGTGAGCGGTTCGGACTATGCGTCCATCGATGGTAACGGGAAGCTTACGGTAAAGAGCAACGCAAAGGGAAACGAGGTCAAGGTCAGGGCGACAAGTACAGACAAACCAAACATCTACGCCGAGAAGTCAGTGAACGTCACCTATTTTTCGGCTGACGTCAGCATCAGCTTCCAGAAAGACAGCATAGAGGTCGAGGCAAAGGCCGGCACCGTGACAAACACGTTCACCACGACAGGACTCGCCAACCTTCGGGTGTCCGCCTCCGGAGGGATGACCATAACCACGGGGCCGTCGATCACCGGTTACCTCATCGGGTTTGCCTATGCGGAGAACACCGGCGACTCGGCGAGAAAGGCCACGGTCACCCTGACTGGAGACAGAACGGACGGCAAGGGGACCTTCTCGAAGTCGTATACGGTCTTACAGAAAGCGGCAACGGCTTCGGCCGAAGACCCATCGTGGGATCTACCGTCTTCATACCTCGGAGAATATCTGACCTTGAATCCTGCCGGCGGCACCTTTGACATAAACATAAGCGATCCGGCGCGAGCAGGCTGGAGGGTAGTGTTCGATAGTCCCCTGACGTTAGAGTCAGGCTCTGCGACAGGAATCGGCCAAGGGGAACTGTCGATCAGATACCCGGCCAACGACACCGGTTCTTCGCGCAGTTTCGAACTTCAACTCAAAAGCGGCGTGAGTTATTTAACAAGATGTGTCGCCAAACAAGCAGCCAAGGCGGAGACTCCGAAAGCCGACCCGTCCTGGAATTTGCCTTCAACCTGGATCATCAACGCCGACGGAAGCAATGCTCCATCTATCCAGGTCGCCGACAACGACAATGTTGGCTGGAGGTTAGTCCTGCCGGATTGGATCCAGACGGAGGGCGGCATGACGGAGGGGACCGGCACGTTCTCCCTGATGACGGCGGCGGAAGGCAACGACGGTTCGGAAAGAACCGCGGAACTGCAGCTCGTCAGCACTGACGGCAACACAACCTACGCCGTATGCAGCGTGACACAGAAAGCGGCGGCGCAGGAACCGTCCATCACATTTTCCATGAACAGTGCCACGGTTAAGGCCACTCTCACTGTATTGACGAATCCGATGTCCTACCAAAACCTTACAGGTTTGAACGCGGCGGTGTCCGGGGAGCTTTCGGAGGCCGCGGCCACCATCGAATCCGCCGCGGTTAAGGTTACTTTCGCACAAAATACCACTTCCTCCAAGCGAGTCGGGACAATCACGGTAACAGGAACCAGAACGGACGGCAAGGGAACATATTCGAAGTCGTTCACGATTGAGCAGTCGGCGGCAAGGGCCGCCACCTGGTCCCTTCCGGCGACGCAAGCATTTGAGGCTGGTGGCGACGGAGCGATTTTCACGATAACAGACAAAGACAGAGTCGGCTGGAGGTTGCATCTTCCGGACTGGTGCCTTGTCAGCGACGGGATCACCGAGGGATCCGGAGACCGCGACACCGACCTGGTGGCAAGGGCAAATGACACCGGCTCTTCAAGAACCGGCACTGTACAATTGGTAAGCGCTGATGGGAATACCGTCTATGCTACTTGTACCGTAACGCAGGAGGCAGATACTTCCATGAATTTCGCCACCGCGCTGACGCTCGACCCCTCGGAGGAACGATAACCAAGAACTCAAGCATTAGATATTAATGAATATGAATTGCGCATACAACGAAAAAAACGGCATTTTCCATGTCGTCAGGGGGAATGATTTCCCTATCAGGATCTGCCTTTGGTCGAAAGGACTGACGTTCGGCCAAGACAGAGCCTACGAATTGGAGGACTGCTCCGAAATAATGGCGAAGGTGGTAGGTTCCGACAGGAAAGTCGCCGTCAAAGCACGGTTTGTCACGACCAACGAGATCAGAGGACTCGTTGAAACCGGCTCTCTCCCGATAGGCGACTATGGGGTGGAAGTCGTTTTCGTCAATGGCTCCGGCATCAAGAAGAGGATACTTCAGCACGGAGTCATAAGGGTTGCCTCATGCAACGATGCTTCCGGGGTTCAGGAAGACAGTTGTATTGTCAATCTCTATGTGGATAAAGAGACATCGGGCGGTGGAGATGTCCCTGATCCCACACCAGGTGAATCCTGCAAGCCTGACTCCGAACTTTCTGAGACCAGTGAGAATTGCGTGCAGAACAGAGTCGTGACAGGAGCCATAAGGGAGCTACAGGACTTCTGCTTCCCGACTTTACTTGAGGCTTCCATCTCGCCGTCTTCGGCAGAATGGACAGGTAACTCAGTAGAGGTCAGTGTATCTTTCAGGGTTCTCAGAAACTCTAAGCCAGTAGTAGCTGACACTGTTCAGATCCAGTTCAACGGCGAGACTAAGACCCTGGAGAATGTAGCTGAGGGCTCAGAAAAATTCACTCTCTCTACTCTGGGCTACAAATCTGGCTCAGTCACTGCTAAGAAGGGCAGTACTACCATAAAGAACTCACCATGGTCTATCAGTGCTAATCTTTATCTCCCAGTATACTATGGATTCTCTAAGGCCACCGCAGGAAATGAGTTGACTATCACTTCACTGACTAAGGGAGGCTCTTCTCTCAATGGTACCAAGACTCTCACCAACGATGATGCTACTAAGTACCTGTGGATCTGCGTTCCTAACACCATGTCAATCAACAAGGTTACATCTAGTGGTTTCGATGTTCCGTTCTTGGCTCCAGTAGAGGCTTCTACTCCACTGGGAACCTACAAGTGCTATCGAACTAAGGATCTTCCTGGTGCTGGCTCTATGACCATTGTTATCTCTTAAAACTTAGAATATCATGGCAGATTATATCAAGATCTATGGCGAACTAAGACGACCATTAGAGGGACAATATGTCACAGACTCAGATCAGATAAAGCACAAAAATGAGACCGTAAAAGAGGTTCTCGATAGACTAGACGGTGTCACCTACGTAGATGTCCCAGAGCTCGAGAACGATTACATTGTTCAGGCAAGCGCATCTCACAAAGAGACTGTCTATACTATCGAAGTGGGAGCAACCATTCATGCTATCGTGGGTGACTCCACCATTAAATGGATGAACGGAGAGGCTCCTGTAACTCAAGCTGATCGCATATACGTGGTCTCAGTGATCGGGTCTCTGGCCGTCTGGGGAGAATTTCCAAAAGCTTAAGCTATGAGTGTATTTAGAGCTCTGATGATGCACAAGCATCAGCCTCTGAGTGAGTTTATTAAACTTATTCCAGAGAACTTAGAATTTCCGGACCCAGAGAGCACTAAAGATCTAACTATAGAATCTAATGCTCCATGGACTCTTGGAGTTAAATACAACGACGAAACACCTAACAAAGGCTAATTTATTAATTTCTTAAAAACCATTAAAAGTATGGCAAAACCGAGTTGGATTAAACTGGGCAAGAGCTCAGGTTCCATGAACGATTCCACAACTGTTACCGCCAGTGAGTACACGGGGCGTCAGCAGAGAGGTGGAACAATCACAGCTAAAACAACTGGAGGTGCAACCGACACTACTTCAGTTTCTCAGGCCGGCAAGGCTGAGTTCATTAATGTGCCGACCAAGACTTACAATGCCGCTGCAAAGGGTAGCAACTCTGACGGTTCTGACACCATTCAGATCACTGGTACCGCAAATACGGCAAACATCAAGGTGGCCGAGACTACTGGCAAGATTATCCCTGGGGCAGCCTACAAGATCCAAGTCAACGCAGTCAACGATGATTCTTGGGATGGAAAGACTGACACGGGCATTGATGACGATCCGGGTAAGGATGCTCAGTTCACTTTCACTATCGACGTCAAGATCCCAGAGAACAAGACTGAAGCTGCCAGAACATTGGAGATCAAGCTTCAGAATGGTAACGGCGATGTTGTCACTGATGCTATCGCCATCATTCAGGCCAAGGGTGTCAAGTCTTATGGTGCTGTTACCCTCACCGTGGGCACTTATCAGCAAATCCCTGCTGCCGGTGGTACCGTTGATGCCCCTTCTGTTTCCTTCTCACAGCCTTGGGGATGGAACGGTAAAACTTCGGGTGGGGGAACCATTACTACCGGTGGCACTGTTGCTTATGCAACTAAGACCGGATGGCCTTCAGCTCTTACCCTTGCCACAGCTACTGGTCAGGTATCTGCTGAATCCCGTACAACAGTAGTTGGAGACGTGATTTCAGGCACTGTAACTATCACTCTCACTGTTAATGGCAAGTCTGCTTCCAAAGAGGTTTCAGTTAGTCAGCAAGCCAATTCCGTTACTTATGCAGTTACGGATGTGACAATGGCTGCTCCAGCTGACATCCCAGCTTCCGGAGGTTCAGTATCTTCTACTACGGTTACAGCCAAGGGTTCACAGACTTACACCTCGGGTTCAGTCACCAGTGATGTTGCCCTCACCAACGGCTCTGATGATTGTACCATCACCTTCAGTAAGGCGGTTTCAGCTGCTTCACTTGGTACAACTGTTACCAACAGAACTAAGAAGGGCACTCTCACTGCTACGGTTACTTGGAAGACTACAGCTACCAAGTCCGCTTCTGTGGATGTATATCAGGCAGCCAACACCGCTACTTACGGTGACATCACCTTTGACTCTGCCGTTGCAACAGAGGTTTCACTCAAGGCTGACGGTACCCAAAGCCGCAACATGACCGACAACTCCAATGTTGGAGCCAAGCAGACTGTCACCTATACTTCGGGTGCTACCAGAACAGAGGCCAGCGCTACTGCTGCGGTTGTCTTTGACCTCAGTCCAAAGGTCAAGACTGCTGCAACTGGGTTTGCTCTCTCTTCTGATGGTATTGTCTCTGTTGGAGCCAACCCTACTACCGAGCCTCGTGGAGGCTTTGTAGTGACAGTAACTGTCACTGGCGAGGGCAGCAAGACTGCTACCAGAGACTTCACGTTCAGTCAGCAGGGTTCTTCTTCTTATATCAACCTTACTCCAGAGAGCCTCACTTTTGTGGCTGCCGGAGAATCCAAGACGCTCACCGTAGAGTCAAACGACAGCTGGACTCTTGAATAAGACTGTCATAAGGTGGGAGGGGGTGAAACCCCTACCATCTTCTAATTTATTCTAAAAAACAGAATAACTATGGCAAAACCAAGTTGGATCACTGTAGTATCTGGGTCCACAGGAAGTGGCTCAGGGACAAGATCACTAAAAGCAAGCTCCCATACTGGAAGGTCAAGCAGATCAGGCTCTATCAAAGGAGTTACCTCTGGTGGAGCCTCTGATTCTGTAATTCTCTCACAGATTGGAGCTGGTGAGTTTATCACAGTAGACAAGGCTTACTATTTTGTCACAGCTCTTGGTGGCACCGTGAAAATCACTGGCACTAGCAACTCGCCGTCTCTGAAGCTGACTAATCTCACTGATTCATCTTTACTTTCAAACTTTGCCCTTAAGGTGAACGGGACGGCCTATTCATGGGATGGGAACGCCTCTCATCAGATATCGGGTGATCCTGGGGCATCTAGCTCTTACACTTTTGAGATCTCCTTTAACGTGGCGGAGAATCAGACAGAGAACTCTAGGGACATCACTTTCAGGCTTCGCGATTCGGGTGATCCCGGGGTTTCTTCTAAAATCATCACTATTACCCAGACAGAAGGCGAGAAAACCTACGGCACTGCAAGTGTCAATATGAGTTATTCTAATTGGGATATAGGCGCAGAAGGAGGTGTTGCCACCCCTTCTTACGAATTTTCAATCCCTTGGGGATGGAATGGCAAAACATCTGGTGGTGGAACTCTTACCCAATCTAATTCTTCTCATTCTGTAAAATATACATATTACACTGATCCTCCTGGTTCTCCTTATAACTGGACCTTAAACGAGCAAACAGGAGAGCTAGTTATGGATTCTCTGGGAAAGAACATCACTGATTCTTATAAGTCAGCCCGTATTAAGATAACCATTATCGTTAATGGTCAGACCTTAACTCATACCGATTTTGTAAGACAGGATCCCAATAAGGTCACCTATACTTTAAGCTCTGCTTCTGTTTCATTAGACGATATCCCAGCATCGGGTGGCTCAGCTGACTCACCAAACTTTATCTCAGCTTCAGGCAAGATTGATTATTCTTCTGGAGAATCCGATACTCCTTCTATAACATCTTCGGATGTTACCATCACGTTGTCTAAAACGGTAAACGGCTCGAATCTTGGTTCAACCCTCAAAGCTAGGACTAAACTTGACACGGTTACAGCCACTATAACCTGGAATGGCTCTAAAGTAACCCAAAGTATTGGTGTATACCAACAGGCCAATCAGGTAACCTATTCATCAGTTAGTGCCGCATCTCCTACTGTAACTATTCCAAAGACGGGTGGGGATGTAGATATAGCCGCTAAGGTTTCCCCGAACCAGACTGCCACCTATACTTCGGGTGCTACTAGAACTATAACTGATTTTACCTATGAGTTCACATCAGTACCAAGTTTGGTAACCATTGATGAGCTTAATCTCAAGGCCACTGTTGGTAAGAACATCACGGGCCTAAGCAGAGATGATACTATTGAAATGAAGATAACGGGCGAGGGAAGCAAGTCAACTACAGCATCAATATCCTACCATCAGGAGTCTTTAGTTATGCCTTCTTGGAATGTTCCTGCTACATTCCGCTTTGACAGCAATGGTCAGAGTGGTCTATCTCCATCAGGCTTGGATTTGAATATCTCTGATCCAGATAATGTAGGTTGGACTATTGAAGGACCTTCTTATGTTGGCAACAGTTTAGTAAGTGACAACCCGCTACCAATAAGTGGTACCGGAAATAAGAGCTTGTCTCTGGCACCTGATGTTAACACTTCTTCAGAGAGAACCTTTGATCTCGTTCTTAAAGCTTCTACTGGAGCTGTAATTGCTACTTGCAATTGTACCCAGGATGCTTCTGCTGAACAAGTTCACACTCTCACTATTACTCATGAAGTTTGTGGTAAGTTGAATGTCGCTTCAGGAGATATTACCCTTTGTGTATCACCATTTGGAACTCTTGATGAGTTTAATGAAGATTATATTGAATTAGGGACAACTGATTATGTAAATGATAGTGATCTTGGTCTATCAGTTGCGCACTCGGTTATAGAACAGCTATCTAGTAAGCTTGATCAAGGTGAATGGATGGATTACAACTATCTCTACTTCTGGGTTAAGAATGGAAGTACCCAAGCTAACGCAGTTCCAGTGTTTGGATCAACTTCTAAGACTCACTTTACCAATACTACTTTTGTGTTCTATGAGTATGACATTATCACTTCTACTCTGAAGAATCAGCTGTTAAACTTTATCTCAGCTTCAGGAAATACAGACTCGATAGATCTCTCAGAGACTTACGGTGTGAACCTGCTTTCTACCCGTAAGATGACCCTTAAGGGCACATTCCCTGTGGCTTTTGCACAAGATCCTACAGGTTATGATATGGAAGCGTTCTTACGTCTTTATTACCATGCAGGAAGCGAGATATGCTATGCTCCGGTGATCCCTATTCAACTCTTTGACAACATTGACACTTCAACCGATTCAAACGGGAATATAATTAAGAATATAAACTTCTATCGAGTTATACCATTGACTCAGTCAACTAATTATATAACCTTTAATGGATGGGAGATATTCTTGATTAACAATAATTATGTTTATAACGTAGTTGCAAAAGCCCATGATGGACATATAGATTTAACTGAAGAGCCTCATTCATACAATATGGATTTTGGATTCTCAGTAGGTACTGGTCCTGATAATGATACTGAGGTTACTGGTGATAAGTGGTTAGCTCCGTTTGATGAAGATAATGATCAATCTTATGGGGGCTGGGATTTTGGATCCTTGGATAATGATTGTACGATGGCTGTTCGTGCTGCTACCGGTGAATCATGGATTGCCCTATTTAGCTAGTTGCCAAAATTTGAAGGAAGATTGCCAAAATTTGAAGGAAGATTGCCAAATTTATAGGTACCCTATAATCTGATATGATTGTAATTACACCAAAACAAAGACATGATCATCGACATAAATAGTTTAACCATGATGGACAGTTACTACGCCCACATCCTCTCGGACGAGGCTTCCGCGGGGAGTGTCGTGGTCGGCACGGGCTTATCGGCCACACTATTGCTGTTCTTCCAACAATCTTTCGTGCGGATGCTGCCATATCTCGTCATAGCCGCCGTGGTCATCCTGATCGACCTCGTGTTCGGCATCCGAGCCGCCCGGCGCAAGGGCGACCGGATCAGGATAAGCCGGGCGATACGCCGCACGGTCGGCAAGGCAGTGGAGTACTTCTGCTGGTCGGTGCTGGCCTCCAGCCTCGCCGTGGCGACGGGCTACACGGTTATAGAGACCGGGCTGATGCTTGTCGTCATAGGCGTGGAGCTGATCTCCATCGCCCAGAACTGGTACTTCTGTCGGTTCGGACGTCAGGCAAAGGTAAAGGTGGACGCCGCCAAGGTCATCGAGGCCGTGGTGCAAGCAAAGACCGGGGCGAACATCGAGGGGGCTGTCAGCATTGAGAAAGGAGGCGGAGCCGTAAAGGGGGTAAAGGATGATGGGAACAATCAGTAAGGATTTCAGTTACAGAGAGTTCGAGACCTCGCCGACGGCGGAGCGCAAGGGCATCTGCAACGTGATCACATCGTTCGATGTGCGTGACGCGGTGAAGGAGCTGACGGAAAGGGTTCTCCAGCCTCTGCGTGACATTGTCAGGAGGCCGCTGCGGATAAACAGCGGCTACCGATGCCCGGAGCTCAACAAAGCGGTGGGAGGAGTCCCGACCTCGCAGCACGTCAAGGGCGAGGCGGCCGACATCGCGGCGGAAGACCCCCACGCGCTGGCTAAGGTTGTCAGGGACACGCCGGAGATCTGGAGGGAGGTGGATCAGATGATCCTCTATCCGTCATTCGTACACATCAGTCACCGCAAGGGAGGGCCGCAACGGGGACAGCTGCTCTATAATAGACGATACAAGGGAGAAAGGTTCTAATATTCAAAGAATATGAAAGATTTTATTAAAGTATTACTTTACATCTGGCAGTTGCCGCAGAACTTGCTGGGATTGCTGCTGTTCCGGTGGTACGGACACGACGATGCAATCAGGGGCGAACACCGCAGAGCAAAGGTGCTATATTCCCAAAAGATGAGAGGCGGGATCAGTCTCGGAAAGAGGATAATCCTGCCTCTGAAGTATGCCGGGCTGTCAAACTCCTATGTGCGTCTGACACTCGACCACGAATGGGGGCATACGAGGCAGTCGCTTTATCTCGGATGGTTGTATTTGCCTATCATTGGTATTCCGTCAATTACTTGGGCTTGGCTGCATTCTTCATTCAAGAGCTTTGGCACCATCAGCTATTACTCGTTTTTCACGGAGCGGTGGGCTGACAGGCTCGGAGGCGTGAGGCGATGAAGCCGGGGTGGATCCTTCTGCTTGTCGCCGCGCTGGTGGCGGCTGTCTCCGTCCTGAGCTGGAGGCTGGGCTACCACGCGGCGGTCGCCGAAGCCATCGAGACACCCAAGGCTGATACCCTGATCATAAGGGACACCGTCACCGTCGAGACCCCCGTCCCCATCCTAACCACCATCACTGACACACTCCTTGTCGCCTATCCCGACATCGTGATCATACACGACACCACCTTCGTCCAGCTCCCCAAAGAGCGGAAGGAATATTCCGGCAAGGACTATCGTGCGATAGTGTCCGGCTACCAGC
>ULWC01060527.1_pt1 | contig 16098 bp, 14 predicted proteins | sample 1959931 | NCBI WGS metagenome assembly ULWC01 (sample SAMEA4835801, study PRJEB28245) | human gut metagenome | biome: gut microbiome; material: fecal sample | place: Denmark | collected 2008
ATATAAAAAAAAAGACCAACCCTTTTGGGTCAGCCTCATCTTCAATAGTCAATTGGGGCGACAGTGTAGCCCTAATCTTGTTAGCTGAATAGATTTGATAAAATTTGCGACACTTTTTTAGAGTGTCAACTGACCATCCTTCGCCCAATCGTTCAGTCAATATCTCCGAAACACCTTTCAGCAGTTGCTTGCCGTATCTCGCACGATCTTCTCCTTCTTGCACTACCTCTATAATCACATGTCCTATCTCATACTTAGTGATAACGTCGGTAATGTCTACAATTCTGTTAATGTGCTGCCGAGCATCCTTTATCAGTCGCTCAATGCGTTCTGCCTCGTTTATAATAATGTGCTGATCTATATTCTGTATATTACTCATGGTCTTTAGTGCTATTCTTACTAATCAATTCCTGTACTGTAACGCCTAAACATTCCGCTATTTGGAATAATGTCTCAAGGCTCTGCTGGCTGGTGTTAGTGCACCATTTGGAAACGGTTGCCTGATCTTTCCCTAATTGCTCCGCTAACCATCGGTTGGTACGTTTCGTCTCAGCAAGTACTACTTTTAGCCTATTCATCTCTCTATTCATGCGTCATATTTTTATCTGTATGCTACAAAGATAGCAATAGTTCAAATATTCTGATATAAAACGCTAAAGGTCTCTTATATCTTTCAAATGTTTTGCGTTTTAGTCAAAAAGAAGTTATACCTTTGTATACAAAGATATACGACATGTGTGAAATGACGATTGAAAATGTTTTGTCTGCTTATGATGTAATAGGTAAAAAATTTAGGTTGTCTGATATCATACGGGAATTGGGCAAACTTTGCGATGAGGAAAAAAGACGCCAAGAATTTCAATATGAGGCAACAGCATTTAATCTGCAACCCAATGCAACAGATTCTCCTTGGGGATTTTATTTTGGCCCACATATTACCGGGGTCGATACAAATGGAAAATCCATATGTTATCCTTCACTTACGGATGTTACTCCAGATGCCGTTTTGTATTGGGAAAGTCGCTACAAATCTGTATCGAATGCAATACTAAAAATGCGATATGCGGCACTTGTTTGGGATTTTAAGCCCAAAATAGTCCATGAGAACTATGCATCAGATTTGTATCAGATATATGTTGATAGTATGTTGGAAGTATGCGATAATGATTATGCAGAACACCCAGTAATTACTACAACCATATATGATCGCTTATTCTCAATTGCAAAAGGACAACCTGCGGATTTAGCAAAAGTAAAACAATCAATGAGATCATTTGAGAAGAAATTTGCAACTGATGATGCTACAAGGTATTGGGCTTGTCAATTTGTGATAATGCTTGAGAATAAAAAGTGGTTTACTCAGTCCGAAATAAATACACTAGTACAGGAGCATGAGGAACGATTAAAACGTCTAAACTATACGGAAGATCTAGCAAAATCCAATGTATGGACTATAGAACAACAATGCAAATTATTATCCGACTATTATAAAAGCCATCAAAAGAATGACGAGATAAAACGAATTCTGAACATTGAAGAAAAAGCGCATCGTCTTAATTTCCAAACAATTGCACCAATTCAAAAGTTGGGTATATTGGAACAGCTCCATAAAAAATATCAATATTATGGATTGGGAGATGAATCAAAACGTTTATTGGCCGAAATTCAGAATGCAGGTAAAGCGTCTAAGTCATCAATGGAAGCAACGAGTATTGAATTCTCAATCCCTCAAGAGGTGTATGACCAAGCTGAAGAGATGTTTGGCAAAAAGGCCTCATCTGACGCAGTACGATGGCAAAATTTCGCAATATATTTTATCCCCTCTGAGACTTATGAAAAACAATCGTTGAAGGAACTGGTAGATAAATATCCATTAAGGTATATGGTTGCAACTCAGATGATGGATGCAAATGGTCGTCCGATGTCTGTTGTTGGAGATTATAATAGCGATCCAGAAGGTTCACTGGTTTTACATATAACAGAAAAGATGAATTTCTCTGCATACTTCTTGGGTATAGCAATACATAAGATGATTGATGTAGGACTTATGGGGCCAGAACGAATTATGTCAGAAATAATTGAACCATGCATTCTATTTGATGAAAGTAATTATGATATTATTCGTCAAGGTCTTGATTTTTTCTTTGAAGGGAAATATATACTAGCGTGCCATATCATTGTACCTCAAATTGAGAATGCATTACGAAATTTGGTTGAAAAATCAGGTATTTCCGTTATAAAACCACAATATAAGCGGAATGGTTTTCAACTCTTAACTTTAGATGAACTCTTAAGAACTAAAGCTATTGAAGATGCATTTACTTCTGATGGGGCTCTTTATTTGCGACTTGTTTTAACCGATCAGCGTTCTTTGAATATTAGAAATTTATTATGTCATGGTATTGTTCCTCCTCAATATTTTGAATCTGGCGCAGCAGCAAGATTACTTCATGTACTCATAATGTTAGGAATGGTAAAAGAGACATCTTAAAAGAATTACAATTAACGAACATATAGGCGTATTGTAACTCTTAATTGCATAAAGTTATTTGCCTGGTAAAGATGGAATATGTTTGTCCAAATTTTCCTCCCATCGCCACAGCCCGCCTCAGACAGTGCGGTTTGTTTGCGCAGATTTCATTGAATGCTGCATAATATATTGAGAATTAATATAGATAAATTTCTTTAACGAGGAGGAGTATTAAGGTCTTAATGTGCTTAATTTCAGTAATTTGCTAATGGTGCTAAGCAGATTTTCTTCTCTTAGTGTCATTTTTTATATGCCTTACAGGCCTCTGAGGGCATATGGTGGAATGAAAATCTGCCTAAAAATCTGCCTAAAGAAAAAAAGGACACTTTTCAGGAATATGCCTTGCAGCATAGTGAGGGGCGGAAAATTGGCGTTTTTGGGAATATAATGGCGCATAGCAAAAGAAAACTCATTGAAGCGTGCTGCAAAATTAGGCATATTATTGGCATTTCGTGGTATCTCGCGGTATCTCATGGCTTTGCTTTTTTATGCAAAATTAATATATTAACTTTGTGATAATAAGATAGTTATGAGTAACATTGTGATGAAAATTCCGAAGGTTAAGCTTGCAATGCTTAACTCTCCAAACCCTAATGGTGAGAAATGCATCTACATTAGGGTACCATTTTCCGATAGGTACTTGAAAAAGTCTACAAATCTGTGGATACTTCCCAAGGATTGGGATGAAAAACAACAAATCGTACTTCCATCAAACGAGAATTATGAAGTAATCAATAATAAACTATCTCTGGCGCTAGCTCCAATCCGTTCCAAGATACTAAAGTTGGAACTGCCGATTGCTATCTGTACAATCCAGGAGATTCTGGGGTTAAAGACAACCGACATGGACTCTAGAGACCCGATATTCGTGGATTCTATTTAATTTTATATTTAGATGCAATTATATTACGCAAATGTAGTGAATTATATTGGCCATTCACTATCTTTGAGACACTAAATCTATATGGCCTATGAAATTCATTACATCAACACACTTGAAACAATGGGCTGACACAAAGGAGAGTCAGGCCCTTTTGCCAGAATTGATTAGACGTCTTATCTGTGCTTCTGTTAAACAGTTAGATCGATTGACTTTCCCTTGTGGAGATGCAGGACATACGCCAGGATGGGATGGCATGGTGTCATGCCGGGAGCAGATAGATTTGGTTCCAGAAGGAGAATCTCTTTGGGAGTGTGGAGTTAACCAAAGCTAATGATGATATAACTAAACGTGCTGCTAATCCTCTAGGTCATATTAAAGCAGAGTCCACTTTCGTTTTTGTTACTCCTCGGGAATGGGCAGGGGCAGATGCTTGGATTCTTGCTAATCAAACCGGGTGGAAGAAGTTAGTGGTTTATACTGCTGTAGAACTAGAGGTATGGATTGAGAAATGTCCAGCTGTCGGATTGTGGCTAGCAGATAAACTGAATGTCCTAAAAGCAGGGGGCTATCAGTTACCTGATATGTTCTGGTTGCAGTGGGCATCTGGTGATAAGTTCACTCTGCCATACCAGATAGTAACAGCAGGAAGGAATCAGGCCATTGATTGTGTGCTAAAAGCATGTTTTAATCCGTCTGTCTTTGAAATTCAAGCATTGACACAGTCGGAAGCTGTTGCATTTGTGCTAGCATCAATTGCCACTTGTAGTGATGCAGATAAGCTATTGGCAAGGGCAATAGTTGTGAGTGATAAAAATACTTTCGATGATTTGGTTTCTCACTATGAGAATCTGATTATTATCACAACCTTGCGAGAAAATATGTCATATGCCTTGTCGCGCAATCATGCAGTAATATGTGCTGTAACTCCAGAAGATCAAGTATCTACCGCCGAGAAGTTGCCAAGGGTTGAACGAGAAGGTTTTGTTAAATCCATTGAAGATTGTGGTTTTGATTCAATTCGGGCTAGAAAGATTGCAACAGACACGGCTAGGGATGTAAATGTCCTGAGACGTCGGTTGAAGATTGACAAGTTAAAGCCGGAATGGGCGAGCAGTACTGGAGTATTAGCCTTATTGCCAATAATTCTGCTGGGACAATGGAACGAGAATGTGTCAGGTGATTTGAAACTTGTAGAAAAATTATCTGGAAAAACATATTCTGATTATTCCCAGATTTTGCAAGGATTCAGATTAAGGCCTGATTCTCCGATAGCAAATGTCGGAACAATCTGGCGATTGAAATCTCCAATGGATGCAATGTTATACGCTTCCGTTTATCTAACAGATGGCGATTTAGTAAAACTAAAAGAGATATGTCTCTTGTTGATTAACGACGATGATCCTGATGCTGAAGATAAGGTTGTTTCGGGCAGATGGAAAATGTGGCAGTTCAAGCAACAGTTTTCTTCTGATGTCAAAAAGGGGACATATCAATCTTTGATATTATTATCCTTGATTAATGACGAGGGCGATAGTAGAAATACATGGGTTAATAGTTTAGTCCGAGAACTACTGAAAGGTTGGACGCTACAACGATTCTTGTCCAATAGAATGTTTTTTACTCTTTTAGCGGAAGCTTCTCCTGAAGTATTTTTGGAGTTTCTTGAAGATATAGGAAATGATATTTATGATGTTGTATTCACTCCTCAGAAGTCTAGTATAGGTGTGATTGGATGGAATATATATTATACTGAGATTCTATGGACACTTGAGATGCTTGCTTGGGATGATGACTACATTTATAGAGCTACATCTTTATTGTTGCGTTTTTCAACATATAAGAACGAGAGTAATTATGCTAACAAGCCGACAAATTCGCTTGCGGAGATTTTCCGTTTCCAGTGGCCGCAAACATTTGCTAGCTTTGATAATAGGATTCAAGTACTGATATCTTTGTCCTCATCCTTTAAATCAGAAATTTGCAAGTTGTGCTTTCGAATTCTAGAAAGCTTGGGGCCTAGGATGTTCTCTCAGACACATTTTTACAAATGGCTACTTTTTAGTGATCTTTCATCTCCTAAATGTATATCAGTACCAGTCAACAATTTGAAAGCAATAACAAAGTTGTTATTGGGTTGCACGACCTTTTCCGAGGATGATATATGTAAGCTTCTGAAATTGTCGACAAATAAATGGCTGATTTGTTGCAGAACAGATATCCTTAATGCAATTATCGAGAGAAAAGATAATATTTGTGAAAGTGATATAATAGAACATACTCTTCGAGAAGAATTGACTCGTCATCTTTCATTTCCTGAAGATGCGTGGGCCTTGTCTGAGAAAGAACTTGAACCATATAAGAAACTACTTTCAGACATTGAACCCAAGAATGTTGTCATGAAACATCGATGGATGTTCGAAGATATGTTTCTTCGTTTACCTCAAAAAATAGAGACAGACCTTGAAATAGATTATCGGATGAAGCAGGAAATTAGAGATAAGGCTGTTAAAGAAATCCTTTCAGAAAGAGGAAGAGAAGGTATATGGGAGTTGATTAGTGTGGTAAAATGTCCTAGTTCTGTCGTCAATAGTATGATACTGTTATATGGTGATGGTTTGTTACTGGATACATGTGAAAGATTTGGTAAGAATATAGTTGATATTGCATTCCTCCAAGAGTTTTTCCGGCGTCTATTCTTCCAAAAAGGAGAAGATGACTATATGAGGATTATAGAAGATGTAAAAGTTTATTGCAATACTACTTGCTTATCTGTATGCTTATATGCACCAGAGTACAATGAAAAACTTGCCGCCATTGCGAATGACTGCGGAGAGGAAATAGAAACTCTCTACTGGCAAAATATCAGTGTAGTATATGTTAAAATTCCTAATCCTATGCAAATTATCGATAAACTTATTTGGGTAGACCGCTTTGACAAGGCGTTAGAACTGATATACCATAACAAAAATTCTTCTCTGATACCCGATATTATCAAAGTCAATGTCATCAAAGGTCTTATGTTTAGAGGTCATCAAGACTTTACCCCGCATATAGATTGGTTTTACATAGATAATGTGATAGAAGATTTGGATAAATCAGAAGATCCAGAGATTATCCAGACATTGGTTCAAATTGAGTTTTTTGCATATCGGGCTTTTGCTGATCGTAGAAATATAAATGATCTACGTTTTATCAAAGAATTGATGAGCAAACCTGAATTGCTTATAGAGTTGATTATGATGGTATATAAATCTGATGATGGAAATGAGGGAAATGAGGAAAAAGTAAGCGAATCAGAACAAAATAATAAAAAGGTGATGGCAAGATGTGCATCCTCAATTTTATATGATTTGTCGTGTTGCCCAGGTGTTGATGAACAAGGAAATGTAAATCCCGATGTGCTCCGCTCATACATATACCGTTTATATGAATTATCTGTCGAACGCCATCGTACCCAAGTAGTAGATATGGTGGTAGGCACCCTTTTAGGTAACCTTCCAAGAAATGTCTCCTACCCGCAGGCCATTCTTGGGGAAATAGTAGAAGAATTGAAAAGTGATTCGGTAGATGAACACATTAGGATAAGGATTTTTAATAGTAGAGGTGTTACAGTACGAGGCTTTGCGGAAGGTGGCGACCAGGAAAGGTCATTGGCCGCATTGTTCAGAAGCTATCGAGACAAGGTTAAGTTTACATATCCTAGACTTGCTAAAATTTTTACAAAACTGATGAATGACTATGAACGTGGTGCCAATCGTGAAGACTGCGTGGCACAATTGGAAGATTTGGAATATTAGAAAGTGAGAAATAGTGTATATTTTTGTTTGTCCACCAATACCTCCCATCTCCTCAGCCCGTCTCAGACGGTGCGGTTTGTTTGCGCAAATTTTATTGATTGTTACATAATATACTAACAATCATATAGTTAGATTTCTTTGATAAACACGAAGGTTAGATAAATCGGTTAAAATCCTAAATGAGAAGATTATACTATGTAGACATTTCAATGAAAATTTATATCTTTACGTCAGTTAGTTCAATTGTATAAATAACATGGAATTAATATGAATGAATATTTACTTATAAGAAATTTTGGTCCTATTGATGAGGTTATATTAGATAATATAAGACCTTTAACTGTTTTCATTGGTGAATCAGGTAGTGGTAAAAGTACTATAATGAAAGTGCTTTCGCTTTTTCGTTGGATGTACAAACGTGTCAATTTACGTTCATATCTTCAGCAGTCAGGTATAAAAAAAACAGGATTAAAGTTTAAAATAAAACCTCTTTTAAAAGTTTCTGGAATATTAGAATATCTTAAACAGGATTCTGTCATAGTGTACAAAAGAGATGATTATGAGATAAAAATGATGAATTGCTCAGTGAATGTTCGTTTTACTATTTTACCTGATGATTTATGCTTAGATAAGGTTTGTTTTATATCAGATAAACGTTCTATGATTCCAGATTTTCTAGACAATAAATTTGAACGAAGAATAGCTAATTACTATCTTCAAGACACAATGGACAATTTCCTTTTGGCCAGCGAAGAGGTAAAAAGTCTTTCTTTGAATTATCTAGATATTAATTTTAAGGTAGAAAGAATTAAAAATGCACCAATACGCTATAGAATCCAAGGTATAGGTAATGATGGGTTCAATATAGATATGAAAAATGCATCTTCTGGAATGCAGACTGTCACACCATTGAGTGTGATTGTAGAGTATTATGCAACATGTTTTGATGCAGAGACATCTATGAAATCATCACTCTTTAGTTATATGAATGACATTGATAATCTCAAGAATTTTAATGCCGCTCAAAATGTAGGTGATATAAAACAAAGACATGTTCACATCTTTATTGAAGAACCTGAATTAAGTCTTTATCCTGAGAGCCAGAAAGCATTGATGGATTTTTTAGTTAGCCGATGCTTTCATACGAAGAAAGATTATGATATTACGTTGATGATGGCCACTCATAGTCCATATATTGTCAACTACTTGAATCTACTTATTAGGCGAGACGATAAAGGCGAAGACACCACATATAAGATGCCATTTGAAGATATTAATGTCTATGAAATTATTGGAGGTTCGGCAATGTCTCTTCGTATGGAAGGCGAGCATCGTATCATCAACGCTAGTAGCCTTTCTGATCCTATTAGTAATATATATTCTGAATATAATGCCCAATAGATATGGAAGAACTGATGAAAACGGAATGGCTTACTATAATCAATAGTAAAAGAAATGGGACATATCCAGAATGGACTTCAGAGCCAATTGTTTTGACTGAAGATACATCTGAAAAAGTTTTTGATATAGTTGACACTAAGAATATTGGTGATCCTATCGTGCGGCCAGTGGATACAGGGACCGCAACTTATTATAATGGTGACGAAACCCATCAGTATAATATACGGTTTATAAAGAACGAGGAATTTTTCAATCAGTTTCAAATAAAAGATGGGCATGGAAATATTGTTAAAGACTGGGCGAAAGGAATGAGCCGCCCAGATTACATTGCATATGACAATTCAGAAGAAAAAGCATTCTTCATTATACATGAATTGTCTGAAGGACTCATTCAAAGCAAAAGAGCCAAAGCTATGATTCAATTATTGAATATGGTAAAGATGTTGCATGAAGCACCTCAAAGTCAGCAGTATTGTGAATCATTTCAGACGCGTCTTTGCTATGTGTCCGCGAGTGGATGTGTTACTGGAAGCCCTTTCAATATGGCAGATGGATTTATGGAAGCATACAAGAATTTGCCAGAGCCGTTACCTTTAAATAACAAATCAATAGAAACTAGAGGTTTCAAAGCTTATCAATCCAATGTGGTGAAATTATAATTTTTTGCCTATTTTTATATCATTAGAAGATATTTATTAATTGCTGACAATTGTGTGAGGTCGCTCTTGTGTCTTGATAAGCGTTTGTTTACCATTTCCTCTCACCGCCTCAGACGGTGTGGTTTGTTTGCGCAATTTTCATTGATTATTGCATAATATATTGATAATCAATATAGATAAATTTCTTCAACGAGGAGGCGTATTAGTAGCTAATTACTTGATAATCAAACAGTTGAGGCGGAACATTATTACAATGGGCCGCCTTTTCTGGTTTTTCAAAAGACTTGCCCGCTGTTTTATTTCTGATTTGATATTCTTTCCAACCGTGATGTGATTCCCTGCTTATAAGCTTCCTTGCACTCGTCATCCAGAAACGACATGTCAATCATGTCGAGGAATCTCAGCTTTTCTCATTCAATTCATCTGTTCTTACCGGTGCGAGCTCGTAGCCGAACATTGCAAGCACCTGATTAACCTTATCCATCCTGAGTGTCGGTTTTCCTTGCTCAAGTTGACGCACGAAATTAAGTCCGACACCGCATTTAAGGGCGAGTTCTTCCTGTGTCAATCCATACTCCTTGCGGAGGGATTTGAGTTTTGCAGACAATAGTGTCTTCATAATATGATTACATTCTATCGGATGCAAATATAGTAAACTTTATGAAATTATATCATATCGAATGTAAAATTCTCCGCCACTCAAAAATCACATCGTTTCGGATATAGAAATATGACATTATAGGATGAAGGTCCTTTTACGGAACAGACAAGCAAGAAATCGCCAAAAATGTAGCTTAACTCACCAGCAATGCTTGAATACATTATCTATTGAACACAGGGTGAGGATATAAAAAAATCTGATGAACATGAATGCGGGCAAAAAAGTATTCCATCAACGAAGTTTATTCAGCTCTTTTATACATTGTTTTACATTTTACGCAGTGAATTGCGAATATTTACGCAATGCAAATATAAATATTTTATCGGTCTATGGCAATCGCTTATTATAGAAGTACAAGTCTTATTTGTCCAGCCACCTTTGTAGTTCCGTTGATTTTTCCTTGCTCAGTGTCAATGGCTGGTCACATCCCTTAAGGCGAATCTGGAGACGGGAGTTGAAGAACATGCTTATCCTTGTTATTGAACAGATGTTCACAATGTATTGCCTGTTGAGCCGGAAAAACATCTTCGGATCGAGTTCGCTCTCTAACTCGTGCATCGTGAATTGGACGGAATGGATGTCACCGTCCGTAGACTTGGCATACACGTGCCGCTGGTCGAAATAAAAATACAGGATGTCATTCACATTGACAGGAATCAGATCTTCGCCTTTCCAGATCAATATGCGCTCCCTGTAGGACCGGAGTTCGCCGATGGCAGCATTAATATTGCTCTTGCTTGGAACATTCTTTCCTGCAATGCTCTCCGCTTTCTTAATCGCAGCTGAAAGGCTTTCATTATCAATAGGCTTGAGAAGGTAATCAACACCATTGCTCTTGAACGCCTTGAGCGCATATTCGTCATAGGCAGTAGTGAATATGACCATGCATTCAGGCATCACTGTTTGAAAGGCGCTGAACACCTCTTGGCCTCGCAGTCTTATGTCTGAGAATATCAGGTCATATCCTGAATGTTCCGAAAGTCTCGATATGACTTCCGAAGTGGTCGTCAAAGGCCCGTCTATCTCCATTTCGGGCCGGAGTTCATGAATCATACGTCTTAACCTTCGGAAGCTTATTTCCTCGTCTTCAATTATCAGTGCTTTCATAATGATTTGATTATAGGAAGGCCAACCTCGAAAAAACGCTTGTCGCCCTCTCCGGTTATTGCTATCTCTGGAGTCTTGCCGCATTCCATTGAATATCTCTGTCGCAGGTTCTTAAGCCCTATACCATCGCGTGACGTGCTGGGCACTGGGCCTTGGCTGTTATTGAACAGGCTATTGCTTACCACAAGTCTGTCTCCACGCTTGAAGGCCAAAATCCGCAGCGGGTGCTCCGGTGACGGGCTGTTATGCTTGACGGCATTCTCTATCAGCAGCTGCATGCTCATCGTCAGAATCTTCTCATCGCTGCGGCATTCAAGACCATTGTCACAGAAGTCTATGCTTGACGGGTAGCGGGTCTGCATGATTGACACGTATTCTTTAGCGAAGGTCATCGCCTCCGAAATCGGGACGATGTCTTTATCAAGGCTGTTGATGATATATCTGTATATCCTTGACAGAGAAATGATGAATCGTTCCGCCCTTTCAGAATCTTCTTCTATCAACCCTGAAAGGATATTAAGGCAGTTAAAGACAAAGTGAGGATCCATTTGTGATTTGAGAAGTCTTTTGGTCAAAAGAAGATTCTCCTCTTTTTGCTTGATGACGATATCTGTGTATTCTCGTAACACATGGAATTCGGCTACAAAACTGGCAACGATGCAAAAAATATATAAACTTCCCCAAAAGTCATCTGTTTCAGGTTTATATATAAATTCAGCGATAAACGTCTCATATAAAACAGCAATTAGAAGATTTAGGCAGATTGTTAAAAAACCGTTGATAATTAGTCTATTTGGCGTTATTCGTTGTGGCTCTTTCTTGGTTTGCAAAAAATATTCAAGAAGTAGACTGGTAAGAGTGAACGTGGCGCAATACCCGAAGTCTACGAAAAATCCGTTTATATTTATAGACCAAACGTTGTGACCGACATAAATGGCGCTCCATAGCAACGCATAAATGACGTATGCCGCTACGGAGAGGTACAACCATTTTTTTAAGAATGTTAATCTCATTTAGAAGATGTTTTGAAATGAATCAATTAAAGATGTATTCAACCAACATCACGGATAATCAGTGGCAAGTTATAGAAAAAAACATAAACGTGCAAGAATGGAAGAAGATTCTTGCCGACGGCCGATACCGCCGAACGATGGTGCAACTCGAAACAGAATTTTATTGTCACATTCTGGATAAATCATGTATTCAGTCATCAAATCTTCCTGTTCGATACACGAATCTTCCTGCTCATACATTTCTGCAACAATAATATCTTGTAGCAGAATAAATTTGCTATATGATAACTTTTAAAATCGTTTGCATGAAAAAATCTTATTTCTAACTGCTTTGTGCTCTATGATTGTAGCATGCGTGATATCTGTTGACTAAGTAACTATCGTTGCGATGAAAAAGATTATTTTATTCATATCATTCCTTGTCACTTTTGTGGTAGGCTTATCGGCTCAAAGTTCATATCCAAAAGACGATATCTCAAACTTCAGGAGCCGAGGCTATAAGGGTAATGCCTTGTACACGAATCATTATATAGTGTGGCAAGGTGTGGAGACATCCCATGGATACATGTTTAACAGCCATCATTATTTAGGTGCTGGTGTAGGGGCGTTTTTTCTGCCGCTTGACAAGGTCCCTGCTTTCGGAAGAGTCTTTGTCGAATACAATGCTTATTTCCGGGAAAAGACCAGCACGCCGACCGCTGGAGTGAAAGCAGGCTTTTGCCATGCCATGAATTATAACAATGACTGCAAGTTCCGTAACGCTGCGGAATTAGAGCCGTCTGTAGGCTGGAGCTGGACGTTGCAATCCGGTAAAGGCCTGTTATTGGGCTTGTCCTACCCATTTTATGTGACGTCCAAGCCTAATACGACTGTGTCAATCTATGGGATGCCGAAGATTTCATTCGGAATTGAGTTTTAGTCGGACCACTTGCTTCTGAACTGATCTGTATGCCTTTCTTGATTCATAACTATCAAGAAAGGCTTTTTTTAACAAATGCATTATGCTTCTTGTTTTTTTCAGCGACGGCCTTTATGCAACCTGAAACGGGATTATATTGTCATATTCCGGATAAACCATGTATCCAGTTATCAAATCTTCCTGTTCGATACACGAATTTTCCTATTCATACATTTCTCCAACACTTATAATATGACGAAATATATATTTGCGGTATGAAAATATTACTAAAATATGCTTGATTATGATTAGTTTTTTGAAAACAATAAAGTGATAGATGCTATGAAACGATTTTTAGTGTCCTGTGTTATCTATGCAATATTTGCATGTAATATTCTTGCTCAAACTCAGATGAATAGAAGTTATCTCTACAACAAGGGATATAAAGCAAATATTCAGACATCTGTGTTGTTTGCAAACAACAGCGAACTTAGTTCAATATCCTCGTCACATGGATATTCCTTTGGAAACGGATTGTATCTCGGTGGTGGTACCGGCATAGTCTATAGCCCTCTACGCAAACTCAATGTGAGGAATCAGATAATCATTCCTTTCTTTGGTGAGATCAAGTATTCGTTCCTCAAGAATGCAATTGTCAGCCCTTTCGTAGATTTGGTTGCAGGCGGGGCCTATAACTATTCTTCGTATGGTACAGGGTATCTGCTGAAACCTTCAGTAGGATTGGATGTATGGAGATTTTCCGCATCTGTTGGCGTTGGTCGTTATGCCATTAATTATGCGACGGTAGATGGCAGGCAAAATGGTGAACCGGCAATTATCGGAGATAAGCAAACGAGCACAGGACTTTTTATCTCTATTGCTTACAATTTCAGATAATAATTTGCGGAATATCTAAAATTTCCTTTGTATTGAGTTTTAGTATAACCAAATGCAATGGGAATCAGTATATACGTCATGAATAGTTAATACATACCATCAATGAACAATTAGTCAAATTGTGAGAATTACCAATGTTTTTTTCAATTTGACTAATTTTTTGTTAGCACATGTCATCTCGAACTACGTATTAGTAGTTGACATACTTTTCCCTTCGTAGGTATCCGCGAAGTAAGGCGAAAAGACAAACGGCAAGGCAAATTTGCAGCCCATTCCGGGTGCTTTTTGTCTTGCCTTTGTTGTCTTGTATTGTCGCCTAACCAATGCGTCACCTTCCGGAGGAAAGGAAGGCAGCCCGTTTACCGGGAGGTAAGTGAATGTTCAACATACAGCAAATCAATCATGCTTCTGACACTGCAATTTCATGGTGAGGTCTTACTGTGCCATTCCACGTTAAAATCTGATGTGATGGACGAATTCCTTCTTTGACGGAACGAGCGGCTCGGACTTCAGGCCTATCTTCTTGAAGTCAATCTCTTTAAGGTCAATGCATCTTATGCCTCCATCATACATGGAGCGATAATAGAACTTCAAACCAGACATGTCGGTTACACAGGTGCATTGGGTTGCAGACGGGATGTCAGCCGGCGTTTCGTCAACCGGGAACTGCGCCCCGATCGGAATCTCCATTGAGCCGAGAATGTGAAAGGCAGTGAACACGGAGCCCTCTGCGTCAGGTTTCTGCGGCGCGGTGCTCTGGAAGAAGGCCGCGCGTACAAACCTTGAAGGCGGGGTGAAATCCCCCGGCAGACCAATCATCGCGCTTCCTCCTCCGAAAGATGACAGGGACATGTTTCCAATCGTATGTGGCTCGGTACGGCCAGGCAGAAGGTTTACATAGTTGTTGAGATTGGTGATCTGCCAGTCGAAGGATGGAGAGTTGGTCAGTACGCCCAGGTGGTTTTCATAGAAAACACATTTTCCGTCGATAATCTCCAGCACGATCTGGCGGCCTGACGGCTCGGCGAACCTCCAATGCACGGTCGAGGAGCGCGGATCGAATCCATGGATATGCACCCTTGCGATCTCGGCCTTGACCTCATCGACTGTGGCGCAGCGCCCGAGAATGTATGAGACTAACTGGAAATCAGAGATATTGGTCTCATGATTTGCTTCGGAATACTCCTCGTACTTTCCGTAGTCAGGGAAATAGAAGAGGCCGGCGGAGAGGCCTTTCTCATTCATGCCCTCCATCATCAGCTCGTCCTGGACCACCGAGACGCCCACGTAGCCATATACATTGGTAAAACTTCTGCCAGTCCCGCCTCCGGGGATGAAGGATTTCCAACTGTGGCCGCGAGGTACGACAACCCAACGGCAGTCATTGTCGGATGCGGCCCACTCGATCGTGCGCGCCACTACGGTGCTTCCGTCCTTGGCTTTGAGGGTGATGCCTGTGCAGGCATAGCAGTTCTGGAATGATGCCATCAAGGCCGCTGCGGCCAGAATGATGGCGGTAAGAATCGATAAACGTTTCATAAATCATGTGGTTAAAATATGTATATGCCAGAATGCTAACCTGGTATATACCAGTAGGTTCATGAGAAGAACGACCCGCAAATTGCGAGCCATTCTTCCCATATTCATTGAAAAAAAGTCTTTCTGACAAACAAGTTACTCAATTGCGACTGTCGCCTTCGTATAGACCCTTCCGCCGCGGTGTATTTTCATGATTTTAGTCGACTCTATTATAGCCGAAAATGACAAAACGTCCGGTGGATTGGCCTTTGGCCGGACAAATGAGCCGAAAGAGACAAAATGTCCGGTAGATTGGCGTTTAACCGGACAAAATGAGATAAAATAAGATTTATTTCGAGCGAAAGATTCATTAGTCATCAATCAAATATCCCAGCATCTCAGAAGCCACTTCTGGCATAAAGGCGCGCATGACGCTGTCCTCTTTCTGGTGTAGATTGCCGGCAAGCTCTATGCTGCACAATTAAGTGCAAGAAAATGTAGCACAATAGTTGTTTCATGTGCTAAAAAGTGTAACTTTGTCTATAAGACACATGCTAGAAAATGTAGTTGCATATATGGAAAGAATTGTATTTCAGAAACTTGTCGAGTGGAAAAATAGCGCAATCAGAAAGCCACTGATTCTCAATGGTGCCCGACAACTCGGCAGCCATCACCAACGAGGCTCTGGCGCAGAAGCTGAAAAAGGATAAATAACAAGGACACTTAAATGCAAA
>ULWC01001175.1_pt1 | contig 15985 bp, 18 predicted proteins | sample 1959931 | NCBI WGS metagenome assembly ULWC01 (sample SAMEA4835801, study PRJEB28245) | human gut metagenome | biome: gut microbiome; material: fecal sample | place: Denmark | collected 2008
GACAATGACAACGGCTTGACTTTCACATTCACGAAAAACATACCGGCGACATTCGCCACATTGCAGTATGAAGAGCCCGGCGGCTACACGGAAGAAAAGTTCAACAAATCGTCATACGAATTCAGCTGCGACTGGCATACGATCACAGGATTGACCTTCAAGGCCCGGTATCCGAAAGTCACTGAAATACTTTACTTTCCGAACAACAGCATGGGCCTGCAGCAGACCTATATAAAGTATTACGGCAAGGATGAGAACCATGTCACCAAACTGCTGACAGAATCCTACTGCAGCCACATCCCCGGCACCCAGATTATCGACGGCGGTGTCCTCTACATGGTCTTCGAGCTCAAGTAACTGCAAGTATCAGTTGTCCACGACAAGACATATATCAGTAATTAAAACCAAATGTCCAAAGAGGAATAATATTCTTATACGCATTCTCTATATCATCTTTTACAATGAATGCGTCATCGATGTTTTTTATCTGTTTTTGATTCTTCGACTTTCCCCCAACTTCAAAGGTATGTCCTTTGACAAGAAAGTCGGTGACAGGTGAGGCTGTCACCTTATGGTTTACACACATCGAACAATAGAAGAAGGTTTCTCTGACATTTCCAATTTCAGGGACGTCATCTGCAAGAGCATAGATAAAGCACGGATTACCCAAATAAATTTTATCTACTTTCTGCACAAGATCCATTCCGTCAGGAGCAAAATTAAGTTGTCTTATCAAAGTTGACTTTTCCATATAGACCATATAATCAGCTACTGTGCCCCTGTCCGAAGATATAGCCCTACCGATTTCCGTAAAATTCGGCTTAAATGGAACACTCCTGGAAATGACATACAAAAGTTGTTTCAACTTATGGGCAGTAGAAACATTCATCTTTGCATATGCGGGGATATCGACTTCCATTGTTTGGGTAATTACATTCTCAAGTCTCTGGAAATAATCATCAAGTTTGAAAAACGGAAAATATCCTTTATGCAAATAATCTTTAAAGTGGGCCAATGGATATTTTACTTCTTTTGGCAGTTGCACTTTACCTTCAAGGATTTCTTCAAGAGTAAATGCCGGAATATTCAAACTTAAAGAGAAATTTAAATATTCACGAAATGACAACCCTTCAAGCTTATATCTGATAGCTCTTCTGCTCAAATCGGCGTCCGTACCTCTGATGAGTTCAAGTATTGATGATCCCGTTATTACAACTCTAAGTTCCGGCAGGAAATCATACATCATTTTGACTTCTTTTGACCAATCTTGATATTTGTGCACTTCATCAATGTACAGAACCTTACCTCCATCTTGTGCAAACTTGGTGGCGACATCGTATAAGGTATTACCTGCAAAATATGTATTATCTGCGGAAATATACAGAGACTCATTCTTTGCATCTGTCATAATGATATGTTGGAGAACCATTGTTGTCTTCCCTACGCCCCTAGCGCCCATAATTACAATCAATTGGGAATCCCAGTTGATTCTTTCATATAAATAGCGTACAAAATCAGTTGAAACCGTCTGCAACTTCTTCAAGTAGAGATCATATAACTTTTCCATATATCAAAGTTTTATGCAAATATACAAAACTGCGGAATACAAACCGCACTTTTACGCAAAAATCGAGGGTTGCAACCCGCGATTTTTATGAAATATAGGGGAATAGATTCCGCAGTCGTGACCTTCCTAAAATCCGCTGTAAATGTCTTCGCCTCCCGATAGGCATAGCCAGATCTCTGGCAATGAAATGTCAAACTCTGGCTAATAACTTCCTATGAAGTTCAGGACACAACTTCTTAATGCCATCAATAAGAGCATAGCCGCCAGTCGTCAAAAGAAGAATACGAAGAGCGATTGCAACATTATTTATTACTAATTAGAAATTTTATCATCAGTTTTTTCCTAAATTATTCACGAATCTTGACTGGGCGCATGCCCAAACCGAGTGCAATATTATCCAATCCCCGATGCAGGATTCTTTTAACTTTTATGTTTCCGTTGCTATCCCAAATGGACTGAAGTTCCCGGTAGGCTTCAAGTAGGGTGGCTTCGGCCTTATCTTTGTCTCCAGAGGCGGCAAACCCACGTATGGTTTCAAAAGAACTTTTGATATTATCAATCATTCATAGACAATTTGAGAATAGCGAGGATGCACAGAACCTTTGGGACGGTCTATAACAACCATAGATTGAGAATATAGTTCATCTAAATATCTCCAGAAGTTATTCATGTCTACATTTCTATTCTTTATCATTAGGATATAGTTCAATTATAGTTAAATCAAGTGAAGGAAAATATGGTTTACGATACTCTTCGATCATTTGCTCATATTTTTCATCCTCTTTCTTATCTTGCTCAGTCTTTTCATAGGCAGACATTAGTTGTATTTGTATTGTACTCTTCGGAAGTGCTGTCCTATTCTTTACCGTATATAAACAAGTAGTACGATTGTCTGGAATATCATCGGGACATTCTTCTAAGCAACGAATGTATACTAAATATTCAAGAAGTTTCGACATATCCATATACGACAGCGATAAATCATCTTCATTGCCACCTTCTATTATATTGAGATAAAAAGCATTAAGGTTATTTAATGGCAACTGAATGGTCTTTATGATATTCTTGAACTCTTCAGTCCAGTCGCTATTTGCTGCCACATTAAAATCGCAGATAATGGCATGCTTAAATGTTCCACATCTCTTTAATGCCCTCAAATCTGCATAGTCAACGTGAATAATTGTTTTATCATCAGATAAAAAAGAATCTTCTGCCATCTTCTCAATCTCGAATCGGTCTGTAATTATTTTGTATTTCATAGTATGTTCAATTAAAAGGTTAATACTTTTCGTTTGCGTATTGTTGTGGGGTTAGACCTCCTGTTTTCTTCAAAATGGCTTCATATAGAGTCTTTATATCTATGAATACACCTGCTTGTTTAGCTAATATTTCATCAATTCCGATATCAAATCGTAAATCGACGGAGGATGCATTAAAATCATCCATTGTGCCGTGGCAATGACCGTGTAACATCACCGATCCTTGCTGCTTATCAGGCCAATCTAAAAGGGAATAGTGGCATAGCACAATCTGTAGCTCTTCACTCACATACATTGATGATTTAATGGTTATTTCCATAACCTGGGCTATTTTGCGAAAATAGTTTGAGTGTGCTTTAATAGCCCCGTCATGGTTGCCAACAGATGTTTGCCAAAGGTTAATTATCCACTCGTCATGAGCTTGTATATTCTCCTCTGAGGCGTAAGGACGATTTGGCATAAATTTCAATATGCTTTGATGACCGATATGCGTATCAGCACTCCAATATATATTACTCATAACAAACAACCTTTAAAAATTTAGGCAGCATATCTCCTGTTAGCCAAATCCCGTTTTGGGCTTTGTAGAACTGATAGCCAGCCCTAATCATTGCCTCGATATCAATTGATAGAACAACGAGGCTGCCATGTCTAGTGCCGACCTGCTTTGCCATATCCATTGTTTCGGATAAATGCACGAAGTTGCGCTTACGAGGTCTTAGGCCCTCTTTCATTATGCTATCTATATACTTTTCTGCGGTTCCGTGATATAATACCGGTGGAGGTGTGGTAGGTTCTAATCCCAAATTGACATCGATGGAGTGCCCATACAAAGCTCTAACCGATGATTTATCCTCTGAGAATTCAAAACGCCCCTTTGTATCCTCATACACAATTTTTTGAATATCAAGCAATGATACGCCCAATTCATTTTGCACAACATCAACCTTTATCCAGCCTTTATGGTTAGGCAACTTGGAATGTCGCAGCAAGTAAGCCAATCGCTTAGAATGATACGTGAGATGACCTATGTCGGAAGAGAACAGTTTCATTTACATCAATACGCCAATTCTTTTTATATCATGCTCATATCTTCATTGTTATTCGATTTGACAGCACAAAATATCCTTGTTGCACCCATCCTGATTCCTCCCCGCCTTTATTTTGTTACAATAAAGATGGTATTCTATTTTCACTAAGAAATACTATTTTCCCAGAATCTTTGATATGACATGATTTCTGTTTTTTAAGATGGAACTAGGGATGTAGAATAGGTGTAAAATCTCCGTAATAAATTATCATTTCATTAGGATCATATACATATAACTCATCAATAGATTCTCCTCGCATCCAACCATGGCTATATTCATAACGATAGCCATTATTGGAAAAAATATATTTCTCTCCCAATGGTGAACTTTCATCATCAGTAGCCCATTCATCATAAGAAATATAATTATTACTGTATGTCCAATATTGTTTTGTGCCAGAAGTTATAACAAGGTCAGGTTCTCCATTTTTTGTATCTCCATTCCAACATTTGTAAGTCCAAGATTTCTCGCTATTTTGTTCAATTCGAATGAAGAATTTTTCATTATAGTATTCTACTGGTTCATCATATTTATTAGGTTCAAAACATCTCCCGTTCCAATTATATTGACGATATTTTAATGCCTTGTTCATCAGTGGAGCACCTTTAATAACATATAGTTCTTTCTTTGATATACTATAAACAACCAAAGAGTCTTCTTTATCGTAATCAATCTCTACACATCCGCCAAAATCATCCCATGAGAATTCAAGTTGATTAGAAACATTCTTTTTATTTACAAAAGCCCCTTGTACTTTGTGTAATTTATTGTTATCTATTTCATAGACATGAAGTGTATTATGTTCGTACGTACCTTGATTAATGCTTCCTTGCCATTCTTTCAACAAGTAAAATTTATTAGAATCAATATGATATATATGAGTAATGAAACCATTGAAGCTTTTAACTTCTTGACAGAATACAGACTCTCTCGACCTATATTGAAGTAGTGTCCTACATGAAAATCCCCAAGAAGGGTTACCTTCAAAACCATATCTTTCTAAACTATAAGCTCGCATATTGCCATCATCGGAAGTGGCAATTTCCACATGAGGTATTTCCTCTTTAAATTCATATTCAAGCGATTGGGGATTTCTAATAATAAAGTCAAAAACAGAGTCCATAACTTCATCAGAATACATTCCATCCTCAGTCCATGCAAGCATCTTGTTTAACTCTTGAACAAAAGTTTGCTCTTGTTGATTATTATTTTGTCCACAAGAAACAAATGACAAGGTTACAAATAACCATATACATATATTGCGTGTATTAGTTTTCATAAAAATATTTTACATTGTTATTAAATTCCGACTCTCAACAGGAAAGCACAAAATTAGTAATTAGGTCATCCTATTCTGACACTATAAATTCAGGCATTGTATTATGCTTATACTCACTATCGACAACCTTGCACTGCTCATAGACATACAATCGTGCCTCGACAGCAGGAAACAGATAGTACTCGGTATATAACTTCTTGAAAATGCTCAGGTCCTCGACAGCCCCCCACTATCTTACTCAAGAGGCATAGCGCAATTTAGCGGAATTTAGCGCGCCTATGCCGACTATATCTCGATCATCTCGCCCAAGAACTTCGGCTGCTTGTCTAACACAAGGTCGACAAACATCTTGACTCGCGCCAATGCCTCACGACCTATGCCATAGATGTAATAGGTCCGTGTTCGCTTAATATCTTTAGCATCACAGCCAATAGCATCGATACCCGAACTCTTCGCCAAATAGATTGCTCTGGCATTATGGTATCCTTGAGATATTATGGTCATACGCTCTTGACCAAACACCTTCTTGCACCTCACGACCGAGTCGAGAGTTCTGAAACCTGCATAGTCCAAGATAATGTCCGACTCGGGTACACCTCGCTCCATAAGGGCCTGCTTCATATATGATGGCTCATCGTAATCCTTACTGTGGTTGTCGCCGCTAACCAAAATCTTCGAAACCTTACCCGCCTTGTACAAGCTCTCGCAAGCATCGATTCGATACTTGAAATAGTAATTCATATTCCCCGATGGCGCCAAGGGATTCGTTCCCAACACCAGACCAACTCTATTATAGGGAATCTTTGACACATCGCTATACTGTTTTGGGGAGCTGCTATACATAACAACAAGATATGCTATAGCGGCAGTCGCAACTCCGACAATTATCAATATGCAGATTACTAAAAATCCCATTTTAAACATACGCATTACCATAACATTATCAGTCAATCGATTGCCTAATCTATCTAATTCACTCCTGCGATCTGGTCATCCTCGCCAACATCATCGGATTGATCAACTGCTGTGGGTTCTTCGACATCCGTAGGCTCTTCGTTATCGGGGATGTTGAATTCGGGCATAGAGTTGTGCTTATACTCGCCATCAACAAGTTTACACTGCTCATATATGTAAGAGCGAGCCTCAATAGCAGGAAACAGGCAATATTCGGTATATAGTTTCTTGAAGATATTTAAATCTTCTACCGACATCTCATCCAAAGACTTGATATGAGGGAAGAGTAATTTACAATATGCTGTAGCGATTTTCCTAACAGACTTAGCGTGTCTTACATAAGCCGTCTTTTTATCGTACATTACCAATTCATCGAAAATATTTTGGCTATATGTTTCAGTTCTCATATAATGCAAGTATTCTGAAAAGACCTCAGCATCAATCGCCCAGCCATAGTATATTTGACCTTCTGAAATTTTAGGCAATTTCCATCCGGGAATGAACAAGTGAAAGCGATCCATCATTGCTGATGAGCGAAATATATCCGGGAGAATACTTTGAAAATCTTCATTTACAGGTTGCATGTCTTCTGTTAAAGCAATGTTGCCAGCCAATCCGAGACCACACGATGATACAATCTTTATATTAGACAGTGATGCATTGCCAGCCTCCAAATAACTCTTTAAGAAACCTTGAAGTTCCCCTGTTCTATCATCAAAACTTAGTGTAGAGACTTAATCGAAAACGATTAAATCATGATTTTTAATTGCTCCATATTGTTTTGTGGCATGATTGTATATAAGTTGAGCTCGTGTGCACTTGCCACTAATCATTCGAAAATATTGACTTAAATTGTTGTAGGTATAGCTCTTTCCAGACGATTTTGGACCGAGTTCTATGAAATTCACATTAGGTTCTATTGCTGGTAACAATCTTGTTATCATTGCAAATTTTGATTCTAATGTATCAAAACTATCTGGGGTATATCCCATTGTTGTCAAAAGTACATCAATCCATTCTTCAGTGCTAAACAGTTCTCTCTTAGAGATAAAATCCTCAAAGTCAAGGTTCTTATATGGATTAAATGACTTATATGATGTCATTAATACATAACCTTTTTTCCTACCTTCAGGAGGCATATATTGCATAGTTATATTACCCCAATTTTCACCATCAACAAGGTCTGCCTTATTATCTGCCAATACTTTAGGCTGGATGAACATATTTGCAGTGATATTAAGGTCTGGTAGCATAAATGCAACCATACCATCATCAAGTTTCGTTTTTACAACAATACGAGTAGTTATATTAACATTCTCACCTTCAAGAAGTCTCATCATAAGACTATCACTGTTCTGTGGCATCTTTGCCGCCAAATACTCTCGTATTCCGTCCTCGTCTCTTTCCTCACCCTTAGAGAATCTATTTAGAATATAGTCTTTTACAAAGGTTGGCAAATTGCGTCCTGCGAACAATCCATACGCAGCTCTATCTTTGCAGATGGCATAATCTGCAAATGTTTCTTGAATTTTTGTGGAAATAGTATCCATAACAATAGAAGTTAGTAGTTAATATCAGAAAGATGTATCTATATCAAACCCTTTTTTCTCAATTGCTTTGGGTTGAATATCGTGTATTATTTCAGTCTTATCAGCTGTCGATACCTTTGGGGTAGTAATAGGTGATATTTCCCTTTCTCTCTCAAATATATTGGGTGATGTAGTTGTTTTTCTTTGTCGTTGGTTTGTAGGCTTTTTGTCAGAAGTTAATTTTGTCCTTTGATCAGGTATATTGTTCAATGGCTCTAAGCAATTTTTCTGATACAAAATTTTAATAATAGACTGAGAAACGCAACTATCATTTGTAGAACATTTGATTTTCCCTTGCACAGTTCCATCAATTGAGAACGTTTCGTCATGTTTGATGAACAACTCTTTTCCATCAACATATATGCTCAATAAATTCTTGAAATTAAAAAAGGAGAAATTACGTGTCGCTTTACTTTTTCGTATCATAATAGGTAATGAATGACTAATCATGTCTGATTTAAATCCTATTCTATTTCTAATAAGTTCGCTTTCAAATCCCAGATCTCTAAATTCATGTACAATCTTAATATCTCCATTGTTTATAACAATCGAATCGGATATAGCATAATGCAAATAAGATTTGAGTAGCCGTCTTAATAGTAACTGATATAGCCAAATCTTCAATCGTGTAAATTGACCATTAGTTTTATTCCTCAATTGTTCATTAGAGGGCTTTATTAAATTTGATAAAGAACGAAGCAACATACCTAATTAAAATATAAGGTTCCACCAATCAATAATGTCATTCCAATATTTAGGGAATATATATGTTACCGCACCAACTATTCCTTTCCTAATGCTTAATAGTATAATTGTTGCGTTAAAAAACCAAGCAACAAATAAGAATAAGAATGCTTTTACGTATCCCTGCCCTTGTATATCTGGCTGATATAATTTGGTCTGAGATACAAAGCACATAAGATGAAATGCCAATGTAAAGCCAATGAATAAATCGAATACATAAAGCATCTTGTTGGCCCCTATAATGCGCAATAGTAAAAATACATAGGTGAGTATGGGCAGGCAATATGGTGCAAGGCTTATAAAAATGTCTCCAATTTTTCTTCCGCTATGATATACTACTCCGTGATCCTCATTTGCTTGTAAGGAATGTATTTTGTGAAAGAACATCATTCCAACAATCGCATGCGTAACTTCGTGAGAAGTTGTTTGCAACCATTGTTCGTTACGAGAGAAGAAGTTGAATCTTCTAATAATAAAATATGCCCCCATGCCATAAAGTAGCCATTGGTATACTGCAATATGTCTGCACGCATACATCAGGACAGGGAAAAACTCAGTACAAGTCAATGCTAAAAGCAATATTGCAATTGGATAAAATAAGTACTTCATTATAATATAATCTTAATTTGACAATTTTACTATTCGTTCCTCAGCATCCCTTTCCCCTTTACTTGCCTTATAATATTCAATGGCTTTTACAAAATCAGAATCAACACCTTGCCCATATTCATACATCCTGCCGAGGAAATACTTTGCTTTATGCATAGTGCTTTTTTGAAAAAAGTCTAAAGCTCTTACATAGGATCTCTGGATACCATAGCCCCCATAATAATTCATATAACCAAGATTATAAAAACAACGGCTATTGTTATTGTATTCAAGATAATCAGAAGATTCTAAATATTTCAAATACCACTCAGTAGCTTTAGAATAAGATACTTCTAAGCCGTCTTTATAAAAGAACAAATCACCAATAGCTCTAAGACTTTCAATATCACCACTCGCTACAGCTTTTAAATACCAATCATATGCAAGTTGATATTCTTCTCTATTCTCATAACTTCGAGCCATAGTTGTAATTGCGTCAACACTACCTTGTTCGACAGCTTTTAACAACCAATCGTATGCAAGTTCATAATTTTTATCACTAAGGTATTGACAACCCAATTTAAGTTGAGCATCAACATATCCCTGATTTGCCATCTTTTCAGTTGATTTTTCACTTCTTTCTTCTTCTGTTTGATATTCATTACCAGCGATATCAATATATACTAAATTTTCTCCAATCTGACAAGTAAATCCCGACGTACCAGCACTTTTAATCCTGTCATATCTATAGTCAACGAGTAATTCGCCATTTCTATTTATTATTCCTAATTTCCCATTATATGACTTCACAAATGTAATGTGTGGGCTATATTCGAAGCCACAACCTAGATATAATGCTTTCCGGCAATCGTCTGAGCCATGTTCATAGTAATAACGGACATATTCTACATCATACTTTAATGGAATTATCTTCTCGCCTAATTTGTTAATATAACCTAATTTGCCATCTTTAACAACAGCAGCCAGCCCGTTACAAAATGGTCCCGCAAAATCATAAACTAATGGAATAACTTCATCTCCTGCTTTATCTATATATCCATATTTCCCATTAACTCCCACTGCACATAATTCCTCATTTTCGTTAAATCCAGATGTGAAATCATATTTACAAGGTAGCACTAATTCATATTCTGCATTATAAAAACCATACTTATTATCCTTCTTTACAAAGAACAAGTCCTTCTCATAGTTATTTTCAATTACTTGATATTCTACTGGTAACAGAACAGTACCTGTATAATTTACGCCTCCGACTAAGCCATCTTTCCACACTCTTGTTATTCCTGGTCTAATGTACTTAGGGCTATGACATCTACTATCTACTTTATCATAAATTAGTGGAACAACAATTTTCCCATTTCGATCTATAAACCCCCATTTATTATTGATACATACAGACATTAGACCATCTCCAGACCAATTATTGGTAACCTTCTTTTTAGGAGAGCCGCCATCTACATCATCAAATTTGATAGGAATGACTACTTTCCCTGTTGTGTCAACAAAACCATATTTGTTTCGCAATCCGACAATTTGCAAACAATCATGCCCCTCCCATGAAGGTCCAGAACCGACATAATCATATTCTTCATCATCTGTTTTTTGGATACCGCCCCAATTATTTGCTATCTCCATATTGAGTTTCTCCTCAAATTCGTCGTTTATTTTTCCTGTCATGGATTTATAAACTTTGTAACACGAGATAGCTTTATCTATATTACCAGATTCTAAATGTGATTTAGCAGATGATAGATATTTTATATATTTTTGTGCACTTAAAGGAAGTGTACAAAAGATGATTAGATATAATACTAACAACAGATGTCTCATATATTACTTAATCTATTTGCGTATAGATTGCTAAAAGGGTAAATATCAATCGAATATGGGGTCAAAAATTCCTAATATAAATCACTGGATAATCTTTATACATATCTGTTGATTTTTCTTTGCCAGTACCAAAATCAAAAATATAGTAGAACTTCCAATTAGCTACTTTTTTTGATTGAGTAGATGTCCAGTAAGCTTTATTAAGTCCAAGCTTAAATCTATTTTTGTATATAATCTTGCATTCATCCAATGATGGAATTCTCCATGCAGAACTCAAGGGCAATGTCCTCGTATGATTTTCAATTCTTATCACCCATCCAGATGTTTTAGTTTCATCTAAATAACATACTGAATATCCATCAACCTTATCGCCTATTTGTAAAAGTTTACTTTCAATAGTATTTGCTTGATTCTCTTTATGAGAGTTGTTAATAATTGCTTGAAGTTTATTGATTTTATTTTGAACGTTGGGATCTTTCGGATTAATTGATAATACTTGTTTATACAATGTTATTGCGTGAGCATATTTTTGATCATCAGTCGAAATCTGAGCGTTTTTAAGCAATTTTATTGCTGTAGTTATTCTTGCAGATAAATTAGTTTCACTTTGTCCTGTCATCTCAACATAAATTTTCAATGCTTTTTGTGCGTTTTCATAATCTCCTATATCGAACTTATTTTGAGCCGACTGCAAATATGCATTATAATCTTGCGCCATAATAGGTACGGCAAACAGTATCACTAAAAAAGTTAATATAAATTTCTTCATGATGATTTATAATTATTTAAACACTTTATGTATTATTTACTAACATTCCACGAAAGTCCTAATCCAACAACAAAACCATTAAGAGGGGTTGCGCCAGAAACAAAATTATATCCAAGACTTACAGATAAACAATCGTGATTTTTACTTAAAGGAATATATCCAACAATTGTAGGACGGGCCGTAAAGTATGGTTTAATACTTCTTGTTCCTTCAAATCGTTCTTTCCCAGTTGTTGCTATTTTTATTCTGTCGCTGCGATATTTTCACAAATAAATACTCCTAACCCACATTCAATAGAAAAATATTTTAAGTTTATACCCGGACTTACGGTCAATTGAGCTCTGGGATAAATATACTCACTTTGTGTATACCATAGCCTACTGCTTTCATTAGGTAAATAATTATTTGTTTGATTTAAAAGAATAAATTTATTATTGAGAATATCAATATTATCTTCCCACATGTACTCATTATCCAAATGATCTTCTTCCAATTCGCTTGCAGAACCAAGTTCATGAGATAATAATACATCTACTCCGAATTTAAAGTATGATTTGTTAAAATGGAATCCAAGGCCAAAAGGGCCTTTTGAATCAAATGAACTTGAAATTCTCATCTCAAATCCACTGCTTATGGGCTTAATTGGATTTGTCTTCACTCTTTTAGGCGACGATACTTGTGGTTTGTCGTTATTTACTGTCATCCCCAAATCCGCAATTATTTTCTTCGCAATAGGATCGTTGGGATTGATTGATAAAACGCCTCGATAATAGTCTATTGCATCTTTTATCTGCTGTCTATCAATAGCACTTTCTGCTTTATTCATGAAATCCTTACATTGTTGTATCTTATTCGCCAACTCAGAAGCATCACCATCAAATGCACTGACATATACATTTAACGCCTTTTGCGCGTTGTCATACTCTCCTTTCTCAAATGATGCATATGCAGATTTTAAATAGCTCTCTTTATTTTGCGACATGCCAGTCATCGGGAACAAGAATAATCCCAATAGTATGATAATTATCTTTTTCATATCAGTTAATATTAAAATTCTATTGCACTTTGAAGTGCATCTATCAAAGACTCTTTCTCTCTAATAATCTTATAATCTTATGAAGTTCTGTTGTATCCTTCCTTAACTCTATAACAAGAGAATCTGCGTGTTCTACTATTATAGTATCTTTCTGTAAGCTTTTAGTAAATATAGTATGGAGTACTCTATGGCCAGTAAACCCTCCTAGAAAATAGCCAATCACAACTAAGAAGATGGAAATTAGTATGATTGAAAATATTCGAGAAGTTGATACTTTAGTTCTGGATTTAGTGTGGGCATCATCAATAGGTATTTCTGTAATGTGTATCTCTGTAAGTGGCTGTTCCTCTTCAATATCATTTTCATTCTGCGAAAGGCACTCGGAATCTATTGATTCAACTAGGACCACAGTAACATTATCTTTACCTCCTGCTTTATTTGCTTCATTTATCAAATTATCAACTTTCTCCTTTATCGGGATTTCTTTCTCTAATTCAATTCTCATCTGCTCTGATGTTATCATATCGCACAATCCATCAGAACATAGTAATAAAATGGAGTTGGGAATCAGAGGGAATGACTCAACTTCAATATAATCATTTCCGCTACTTTCAAGGAATTGAGAACCGACATCTCTACCAATAACATTCCGTTGGGGATGTTTCATCGCCTCCTCTTCTGTTAATTCTCCAATCTCTTCTCTATATCCGACAAGAGAGTGGTCATGAGATAGCTTAACTATTTCTCCATTAGCGTATTGGTATAGTCGTGTATCTCCAATGTGAGCCATATTTATTCGCCTACTTTCTGTCTCAACTAGGACAGCCGTTAAAACACAACTCATGCTGCTATATTGAGGCAAATTCTTTCGTTCCGAATAGATTCTATTATTGGCAAATATAACGGCTTGTTTCAGCAACTCTAATCTCTCACCATTAGAATATGATTCAAGATATTCTATAATGTTTTTTTGAGCCAATGATGCAGCAATTTCACCACCGTCATATCCACCAACACCGTCAATAGCAACAGCAAGGACATGCTTCTCATCCCAGATGTATTGAGCAATAAAAGCATCTTCGTTGTTGGAACGAACCTGCCCCATATCAGTATTGCCGAAGAATGTTATTGTTCTCATATCTTATGATTATTTGATTTCAAATTTTACACTTATTTCATCGTTAATGAATATGCTTGAATTATTTGCCAAATCATACCAATACACATCACCACCACTGCTTTCGGTAATTTTTCTACTATTAAGTCTTGTTGGGCCATATGCTGCTATTTGGAATTTCTTTTCAGATGGTAGATACTTAATTTGCACATGAGAATCTTTAATTTCAGAACTCTCTAAAATAAAGAACGAACGTCCTTTTCTCATTTCATTTTTGCCAGAAATGTGAATGAGGTTATCTTTCATTATGAAATGGTAATTACGCCCACCTCGCGAATATGACAACTCTGCAATACCATTTACTTCTGCCATATTTGAATTATCGGTGATACATTTAGTGTCACGACTTAATGTATTGTCAAAGTTATATGTAAATGTACCATCACTAAGAACATCCAAGTTTTTAATAGCATTCCAGTTTACATTAACATCATTCATTACATTGGAATCGTCTAATTTAATTGACACTCGAGTATTATTATTTACAGAAACGTTATTTGCTTCTTTAATGTCAAAAGTCAATAATGTAGCGACTGTTGTTATGTGTCCTTTCCGGACAATTAAAGGGGTTGAGTCTTCAGTTCGTATTGTTCCTAGTTGACAAGCCGAAAATTGGAAATACCAATATTTTGCAGGAGGTGTATAATCTGGATATTCCTGTCGCATATCATCTATAATACCATAAAATGCTGACACAACCTGAGGAAGCACAAAAGGCAAGGATTGTCTTCTGTTATTATAATCAGCAGGATCCATCAAAATATTAAAAGACATTGGATATAACATTCGTTGCCCAACGGATTCTGCATTTAGCATGGTTTTAAAATGTGATGTCAGCTCTTCTAACAATCTCTTGTTTGTAAGTTGATCACTATTTAAACCATCGCCATCTCTACTTCCTTTAAATATGTCTAATAGTTTCTCAAGAATTTTCATTATTATGCTTTTTTAAATAGTAAATGAACATATTTGCTCAGCACGATATGATCGCCATCTTGAAGAGGTTCTGGAATTAGAATGTTATTTAATTCTATCTTGTCACCACCTCTATGTATATGTGTTCGCTTTTGTGCTGCACGCGTTCCGCCATGTTCTACATACAATAGAAAACCATGTTCACTATCGTAAGATATATGAGCATGAGCCCTACTAACGAATTTATTCTTGTCAAATTCAGCATGCGAAGAATCGTCATCAATCGCAATCTGATTCTCTCTATGACTATTATCAGACATTATAGGATGTTTCCCTGAACCGATATTGTATCTCTGCCCAGGAAGCCCTTGAATTTCATTTGAGTCGATGCTTATACATTCACTAATTAAAGATCCATTTCTGTGAACTTGGGATACCGTAGCTTTTGAGATTGTTTGAACTGACATAATCGGTTGGATATCCAAGTAGCAGCAATCCATAATTTTAGTTATGCTACTATCTGAAATAGCGCCTGAATTAATTTCAATCGAACCAAACTCTATCCCTAGTTCATCAATAATAGTTGTAATTAAAACATCATGAAATTTATCAACCATCAAAGAAGTATAGAAAAGGTTATCATCTATCCATAGGGATAATGAATACTCTTTTAAAGATATCTTTGTACCTGCGTAGTTGGACTTCAAGGTCGATATTACTGCATTGAGCAAATCTCCCTTCTTGTCAATACTATTACTTGATTTATTATCACCTTGAGGGACAGATTCCCAATCTGAATTAGTCCCATTAATCATATCTGCAATCTTCGCAAAAAAATTCTTTCCCATATTAGTTTACTCCAATTTGTTCATTAAGGGCATTGATAAGACGATCCTTTTCTTTAATTTGAGATCTTAATCTACTAATCTCAGAATTAAGTGATCTGATTGTTTTATCCTTGGCATCAATATCACTTTGAGAATATCCTGTACTTGAAGGTACATTAGACCTCAATTTAGCCACTTCTTGATTTAATTCATTAATTCTAGTATTCAGTGTTGAAATAAGTCCTTCTTTTTCTAAGATTTCCTTTTGTAATTGATTTATAATCTTGTCATCGCTCTTTATCGGGTTGCTGCGTTGAGATTGAGAGTTCAATGCATTTT
>ULWC01010451.1_pt1 | contig 15889 bp, 13 predicted proteins | sample 1959931 | NCBI WGS metagenome assembly ULWC01 (sample SAMEA4835801, study PRJEB28245) | human gut metagenome | biome: gut microbiome; material: fecal sample | place: Denmark | collected 2008
CAACATCGCCGGCTTCATGAAGGTAGCGCAGGCCATGCTTGAGCAGGGAATCATCTAAAAAGTAAGATTTCTTACAAATATGGGCACATCAACACCTCGTTGATGTGCTTTTTTCATTTATATTCATTAAATTTGCAAGATACAATGAATATGAACATTATTAAATAACACTTTTTCAAATGAAAAGAACCGCTCTGGCATTAATGCTGATCGCTCTTGCGGCCTCCTGCAACACGGAGCCCAAGACCGCTGTCCAGAAGAAGGTCGATTCGTACGCGCTCGTGAAGATCGAGTCACCAGACCTTTCCGGTATCACGGACAACGGCAAGGAAGTCCTCAACCTCTACAAATTCGCCGCCGACCAGGCTGACAGTATCTACTGGAAACAGTATTTTGGTGACAAGACCTTGATCGAGAACCTGAAGGATGCCGATCTTAGGGACTATGCCAAAATCAACTATGGCCCTTGGGACCGCCTTGACGGATCCACATTCATAGAAGGTTTCGGAGAGCTTCCTCTTGGTGCCAACTTCTATCCGGCCGACATGACTGCCGCTGAGTTCGATTCGCTGGCGGATCCGGTGAAGACGAGCCCATATTCACTCATCAGGCGCGGCGCCGACGGCAAGCTCACTTCCGTTTGGTACCACGACGCGTTCGAGTATAACATCGACAAGATCTGCAACTACCTCAAGGCCGCCGCTGACATCACCATCAAGCCGAGCGTGCGCAACTATCTTCTCAAGAAGATCGACGCGTTGAGGACTGACTATTATTATGACAGCGACCTTGCCTGGCTGGAGATGACGGACAGCAAGATGGACCTCATCATCGGCCCTAACGAGGTCAATGATGACCAGCTCTATGGTCTCAAGACATCCTACGAGGCCTACGTGCTTCTGAAGGACTTGAAGCGCACCGAGGTCCTCGATCAGTTCACCTCAATGCTTCCGGAGCTCCAGAAGCAGATCCCTTGCGAGGAGCAGTACAAGACTTTTGTTCCGGGCGACGAGTCCGACATCTACGCCTACGACGCCATCTACTGCGCCGGTCACGCTAACGCAGGTATAAAGCTGATTGCTTTGAATCTCCCTTACAATGAGGAAGTTCAGGCAAAGGCCGGTACCCGTACGGCCCTCCTTCGCAACATTATGATGGAGAAGTTCAACAGGGTTGTCAACCCGGTTGGCATCGTGGTTTTGACTCCTGACCAGCAGGATCACCTTGACGAGGAGGCTTTCTACTGGAACATCGCTTTCCGTGAGATCTCCCACGGACTCGGTGTAAAGGAGACCATCAACGGCAAGGGCTTAGTCTATGAGGCTCTCGGCAACAAGGCTCTCACTTGGGAGGACGCCAAGGCCAACGCCCTCGGTCTTTACCTTGTCTGCAAGCTTCTCGACGAGCATAAGATCCCTGCGCTCATTACCAAGGAGGACGCCATCACCACATTCGTGGCCAACCTCATCCGCTCTGAGCGTTTCGGTGAGGCCTCGCAGCTCGGAAGGGCTTACGTGATGCTCTTCAACTACCTCAACCAGAACGGCGCCTTCAAGCGTGGAGACAGCGGAAAATATTCAATCGACTACGAGAAGACCCTTTCACTCGTGGCAGAGTTCGCCGGCATCGCCCTCAAGACCCAGGCTACCGGTGACTACGAGTTCGCGGAACAGTTTGAGAACCAGTACTGTGTTCTTTCCGAGGACTTCAAGGCTGACCTTGTGAACATCCGTCTTGAGAACATTCCGATCGACCTCAGGTTCGAGTTCCAGAAATAACAAAAATTAATAATCAATACTACTGAAATGGCTGAAAAGAAATTCAATGTGAAGTACGGTGTACTTCTGCCAATTGTTCTTTTGGTCACACTCTTCTTGTGGTGTGTGCCTGTCTCATTCTTCGGCATCGACGCTCTGACAGTTGTCCAGCAGCGTGTGATCGCCCTCTTCGTGTTCGCCGCGTTGATGTGGATGTTTGAGATCATCCCTAACTGGGCGACATCCGTCCTGATCATCGTGGTCGCTTTGCTGACCGTCTCCGACAAGGGACTCGGTTTCTTCTGCAATCCTGAGTTCGGTCAGCTGGTAAGCTACAAGAAAATAATGTCATCTTTCGCAGACCCTGTCGTGATGCTGTTCCTTGGCGGATTCGTGCTCGCGATCATGGCCGAAAGATTCGGACTTGACGTAACCCTCGCAAAATCATTGCTCAGCATATTCGGAACAAAGCCTAAGATGGTGCTTCTGGGATTCCTCATCATCATCTCCGTGTTCTCGATGTTCATGAGCAACACCGCCACCGCCGCCATGATGCTTGCCTTCCTCGCTCCGGTGCTTCACAAGCTGCCGAGCGACGACAAGGGAAAGATCGGCCTCGCGCTCTCGATTCCGGTCGCCGCCAACCTCGGTGGTATCGGAACTCCTATCGGAACCCCTCCTAACGCGACAGCGAAAGGTTACCTTGAGCAGGCCGGCATCGATGTCTCTTTCGGAGACTGGTGCGTCCACATGATTCCTTACGTGATCATCATGATCCTCCTCGCGTGGATTCTCCTTCTGGTGTTCTTCCCGTTCAAGACCAAGAAACTTGTGCTTGAGATCCCTGCCAACGACAAGAAGAAGGACTGGAAGAGCAAGCTCGTATGGGCTACCTTCATCATCACGATCCTTCTCTGGGCCACGGAGCAACTCCATCACATCAGCTCCAACGTCGTGGCTCTGATTCCTCTCGCCGTCTTCACGGCCACAGGGCTTTTCGGCAAGGAGGAGATCAAGGAGATCAACTGGTCAGTGCTCTGGCTCGTTGCCGGAGGCTTCGCGTTGGGCTATCTCCTTCAGGACACCGGTCTCGCCAAGGTTCTCATCACAGCGATTCCTTTCGGTTCGATGTCCGTTATCCTTGTGCTGGTTGTGGCCGGATTCGTCTGCTACTTCCTCTCGAACTTCATCAGCAACTCCGCCACAGCGGCGCTTCTCATCCCTATCCTCATCGTTGTAGCCGAGGGTATGGCTGATCCTGCCGCCGCCAACAACGCCGCTTTCGTGGCTATGGGCGGTACCCAGGCAATGATCATATTCATCGCCGTGTGCGCGTCCATCGCGATGCTGTTCCCTATCTCTACACCTCCGAACGCCATCGCGGCCTCAACCGGACTTGTCGAGACCAAGGACATGGCGAAGGTCGGTATCATCATCGGTGTGGTTGGATTCATCTTCGGATTCTTCTGGCTCACCAAGATATTCCCGTTCGCACAGTAATTTTACAGTAATATCAGAGAAGCTGTTTTGGGAAAGGAACCAAAGCAGCTTCTCAATGCTTAAAAATCAGTTAGTAGTTATTAAAATGAACAAAATTTTCACTTCACTTGCCGCTTTGGCAATGTGTGCCTCTCTCGGGGCGCAGGAAACGGCTCCAAAGGTTAGCCTCTACGGATTCATCCGCAATTACTACGCTTTCGACACACGTGAGAGCGTAGCGGGAACAGAGGATTTCTTCTATTATCTTCCTAAGGATGAGAACAAGAAGGGCGATGTCGATCTGAATGAGCAGAGCTCTCTCCGCTACGCCGCCATCACTTCCAGAATCGGACTCAATGTGACAGGTTATGAATATAATGGTTTGAAGTTTGGCGCCAAGATCGAGACTGACTTCTACAACGGTCTCTCAGGTGTCACCGGAACGGCCGTCCTCCGTCTTCGTCAGGCATACGTCACTGTCGGAAAGAATGATTGGTTGGTTACCGCCGGTCAGGCTTGGCATCCGATGGCCGCTGACATGCCGGACGTGTTCTCCCTCAACACAGGAGCGCCTTTCGGACCGTTCAGCCGCACGCCTCAGGTCAAGTTCGACTATAAGTTGAGCGATGTGCTCTCGTTGACTGGATCTGCTATTTGGCAGATGCAGTATACTTCTGCCGGTCCTAACGGAGCCTCTGCCAACTACATCAAGTACAGCTGTACTCCAGAACTCTATCTCGGATTGAACTACAGTAGTGAGGGCTTCCTTTTCAAGGCGGGTGTGAATATGCTGTCAATCAAACCAAGAACTATAAATGCGGAAGGAACCAAAAAGGTAAGTGATCGTATCACGACTTTCACTCCGTTTGTCTATGGTCAGTATAAGCATGGGCTGTTCTCCGCAAAGTTCAAGACTACTTTCGCAGAAGCTGGAGAGCATTTCAACCTCAATGGTGGCTATGGTATATCCGGTGTGAAGGATGACGGGGCAAGTTATGAATATACCCCTACCCGCAACTCTTCCACTTGGGTGAGCCTTATGCACGGAAAGAAGACCCAGTGGATTCTCTTTGCTGGCTATGTGAAGAATTTCGGAACGAAAGACGATCTCTACGGCGCCAAGGACGGCTACGCTCCTGCCGCAAACCTCTATTTCAGCAAGAACAGCTTCTCGAATATGAACCAGATGTGGAGGCTCACACCTACCGTGATCCACAACATCGGCAAGTTCGCGATCGGTCTTGAATATGAGCTCACAAGTGTACAATATGGTGATTACAAGACTATTGACGGTGTGAAATGCATCGGCGCCAACGGCCTTGCCAAGGACAATCTCCACTGGATCACCAACCATCGTATCCAGGCTCTGGTCAAGTTTACTTTCTAATATTATTGTTTAACAAGTCAAGGCTGTTGTCGGCCTTGCACGGAAAGATTGACGCTATGAAGAAGATAATCCCAATGCTGGCATCGGCCATCGCCCTGTCACTTACCGCTTTACCATCTGAGGCACAAAGCCATCTGGTGAAGTTGACCAATCATCTTGAACCATACGGCTTTTTCCGCGCGAGCGCCATTTTCGACGCTCGCGACTCCAAGGCCGACACCGAGGACTTGTTTTATTATGTTCCTTACGACAAGAAGATAAATCTGGAAGGCAACGACATCTGGTACAACCCTTCCATAAAAATGTCCGCCATCACGACACGTCTTGGAGTGAACCTTACCGGATTCAGGTACGGATCGTTCAATGTAACCGGAAAACTGGAGACGGATTTCTATCTGTTGACGGGAGGCTCCGCGTCGCTGAGTCTCAGAGAGGCTTACCTCAAGTTTAACTGGGACAATCTCGGTGACTTTTTCAAGTCTGTGTCTGTCAAGGCTGGCCATGCATGGCATCCTATGTCCTTGGACATGCCATACAGTGTCGGCTATGAGGCCGGTGCCCCGTTCAATCCATACGCAAGAAGCCCTCAGTTGATGTTTGAGACTAATCTGATGGATCGCTTCACTTTCACGGCGGGGCTTCTTTATCCGATGGAGTTCATGCCTACGGGACCACAAGGACCATCAGCTGACTATGTCAAGTATGGCCTTGTCCCGGAATTGTACGCTGGCCTGACATATTCATCAAAGTACATCAAGGCCAGGGTCGGAGCGGATTTCATAAGTTTGGTTCCTCGTTGGCGCACGACCGATTTGACCTATTACCATGATGTCGGAACTAAAGTCAAGGACCGCATTTCCATGATCAGTCCGATGGCCTGTTTCGAGTTCAGCAAGGGTATGTTCAAAGTCAACGCCAAGGCCGTTCTTGCCTCGGGTGGGGATCATCTCCGACTTATGGGAGGTTATGCTGTCTATGACAAGTCGGACGATTATAAGTACAAGTACACCCCTCTAAGGTCGGTCACAGGATTCGCCTCGGCAAGTTATGGCCAGCAATGGCAATTCATCCTGTTCGCCGGAGGCATGACGGCGTTGGGTGCCGGTCATGACCTGATCACAGATGACGAGACAGGTTATGCGAAGACCGCCTACATCTATTACTTTGATGGAGGCTTCAAGAATATCCGCTACATGTTTCGTGTCGCTCCTGCGGTCGCGTTCAATCTCGAAAGACTTACATGCGCCATTGAATATAATAGCACAGGCGTGATTTATGGACAGATGAATGAGTTGAATGCCAGAGGGTTGGCTAATATGGGGGAACATCTGATCATCAATCATAGAATCCTTGGAGTGGTGAGATATTCATTTTAGTGTCATGGTTTAGTGAATATTTTGTCAAAAAATCTTGTCTTTTAGAATATTTTTCCGATATTTGCCGTGTTGAACTAATAGAATGAGAAGTTTCAATCATATCCACCTACATCTTCACCATCGCCAGAAGCGGAGGTGACTTTGTCGTGGGTATCTGTTTATGAGGGATATTAAGGTCAAGGCTCGCTTCCGTTTTGGTGGCGGGCCTTTTTTATAAAACGAACGACAAATGTTAAGAATCGCGATTCAGGCCAAAGGCCGTTTAAGTGAAGAAAGCCTCACACTGCTGCGTGAGGCCGGTATCGAGGTGGATGACACCAAGCGGAAATTCCTGTCCAGATCCAGTAATTTCCCGGCTGAGATACTCTATTTGAGAGACGATGACATTCCACAGGCGGTCGCTCAAGGCGTGACGGATTTGGGTATCGTAGGCTACAATGAAGTCTGCGAGAGGGGTGAGACAGTGGAGGTTGTTGACCGTCTGGGCTTTGGACCGTGCCGCATTTCTTTGGCGATCCCCAAGTCTGAAGAATATACCGGACTGGAATATTTCAACGGTAAGCGGATAGCTACATCGTACCCGAACATCTTGAGCAAATTTCTGAAAGATAAAGGAATAGATGCATCGATCAACGTTATCGCAGGCTCTGTGGAGATCGCTCCGACCGTTGGTATGAGCGATGCTATCTTCGATATCGTATCTTCCGGCGGGACGCTTGTGAGCAACGGGCTCAAGGAGGTTGAGAAGGTGGTGTTCTCGGAGGCGGTGCTGATTTCGGGTGGCAATCTTTCGGATGAAAAGACTAAACTTCTGGAACAGATAAAGTTCCGCTTTAACGCTGTCCGGGACAGCCGTGGAAAGAAATACCTGTTGATGAATATCCCCGACGACCGGATCGAGGATGCCATCCAGATTGTTCCGGCGATGAGGAGCCCGACTGTGCTGCCGCTTGCGCAAAGCGGGTGGTCTTCACTGCATTCCGTTGTGGATGAGAGCGTTTTGTGGGAGAAGATCGAAAGTTTGAAGGAGATTGGCGCGGAAGGGATTCTTGTGCTCTCGGTTGAGAAGATGGTTTTGTAGGCATTGAATATTTATTCGTTATTTTATGCGGAATTTTGATTGTACGGTCACTTCGACAAGCTCAGTGACCCCAATATACAATAACCCTCCCCGGATCGAATGGCCGAAACTGATCTCAAGGGCCGCTGAAAGCGATTCCGACATCGATGCAAGCGTAAGAGCCACCCTTGAATATGTCCGGACACAAGGCGACAAGGCTGTTCTGGATCTGGAGTCCCGCTATGACAACATAGTTTTCACTTCTGTTGAAGCCTTGAAAGTCAGCGACAAGGAAATCGCGGAAGCCACCGCTTCCGTTTCACCAGAGTTAAAGGCGGCCATCGCACAGGCATATTCAAACATCAGGAAATTTCATAGCGCGCAGATGCCGCAAACAGTTAAGGTTGAGACTTCACCCGGTGTCGTCTGCTACCAGAAGGCCGTTCCGCTCCGTAGGGTCGGACTGTATATTCCTGGCGGGCGCGCGCCTTTGTTCTCGACGGTTCTGATGCTGGCCGTCCCTGCCTCCGTGGCTGGCTGCCCTGAAATCGTTCTCTGCACACCTCCTGACAAGGATGGGAAAGCCAATCCTGTCATAGTCTATGCGGCTTCGGTCTGTGGAGTCAGGAATATATTCAAAATCGGTGGCGCTCAGGCCATTGCGGCTATGGCTTATGGAACGGAGACGCTCGCCAAATGCGACAAGATTTTCGGCCCTGGCAACCGTTATGTGATGAAGGCCAAGCAGATGGTCGGGCTGTCGGTCGCAGCGATCGATATGCCGGCCGGTCCGTCAGAGGTTATGGTGCTGGCTGACGGGACCGCTGATCCTGAGTTCGTCGCAGCTGACTTCCTCTCCCAGTCGGAGCACGGGCCGGACAGCCAGTCGGTTCTGGTCTGCACATCGGAGGCTATCGCAAAATCCGTGGTGGATGCAGTCGCAAGACAGACCGCAAGGCTGAGTCGGGGAATCATCATTGCCAAAGCGTTGGATCACAGTCGGATGGTCGTTCTTACGAGCCGTGAGGACATCATCGATTTCGCCAATGAATATGCTCCTGAACATCTCATCATATCTATGCGTGATCCTTGGAGCGTGGCGGATAAGGTGGTGGCCGCCGGGAGCATATTCATTGGAAATTATTCTCCTGAAAGCGCCGGTGATTATGCTTCAGGAACGAATCATACTTTGCCGACGAGTGGTTGGGCGCGTTCGTTCAGCGGGTTGAATCTGGATGCGTTTATGAGGAAGATGACGATTCAGGAGATTTCGCGTGAGGGTTTGTCTGGACTTGGGGACACAATCCGTACAATGGCTTTGGCCGAAGGGCTTGACGCTCACGCCGCCGCGGTTGAAGTAAGACTTGAAAAATAATCAGTAATGAATATAGAAGACGTTCTTAAACTCGTAAGGCCAAACATCTTAGGTCTTGAGGCATATTCGACCGCCCGGGACGACTGTGGCTCGAACCAGCCGGAAATATTTCTGGATGCCAACGAGAATCCTTACAACAATGGCATCAATCGGTATCCGGACCCACATCAGAAAGCCTTGAAGGCCAAGGTCGCGGAAATCAAAGGAATTTCTGCGGATAGCCTGTTCATCGGCAACGGGAGCGACGAGGCGATTGACCTTGTTTACCGTGTGTTCTGTGTACCGGGAGCAAGCAATGCCGTGTCCATCGCTCCGAGTTACGGGATGTACGAGGTGGCAGCCGCGATGAACGACATTGAATTCCGGAAAGTCCGGCTGAGGCCGGATTTCTCAATGGACACAGAGGCGATGCTTTCCGCGGCGGACTCCAAGACAAGGCTGATGTTCATCTGCTCGCCGAACAACCCGACAGGAAACTCGTTCCCGGTGGAGCAGATCGAGGATATTCTTGAAAGGTTCGGCGGCGTGGTGGTGCTGGATGAGGCTTACATCGACTTTTCGGTCAGGCCTTCGCTGACATCTTTGGTCAAGAGATACCCTAACCTGATTGTGCTCCAGACGCTTTCAAAGGCTTGGGGTATGGCAGGTCTCAGAATTGGATTGGCGATCGCGGATCCTGCTGTCATCGCTTTGATGTCCAAAGTCAAATATCCGTACAACATCAATGTTCTGGCTCAGAAGATGGCATTGATGAAACTTGACGAGCCGGCCAAGGACAAGGCTGTGGCCGAGATTGTGGGGCAGCGGTTCCGCTTGGAAAAAGAATTGGCCAAATGCCCGGAGGTCAAGGGAATATATTCAAGTGACGCTAACTTTTTGTTGGTTAGGTTTGAGAATCCGGATGAGGTTTACGAGAGGCTGCTTGCGGGAGGAGTCATTGTGCGGAATCGTTCCAAGGTCTCAGGTTGCGAGGGGTGCCTTCGCGTCACGGTCGGCACACCGGCGGAGAATGACAGGTTGCTTCGGCTGCTGTCCTCTTCGGTCGCTGAGCCTGTCGAAGCGACCACCCCCGGTATGGAAATATTAGGCGAAAGACATATCCGAATTGTCCGTAATACCAAAGAGACAAAGATTGCCCTTGAATTGGATCTGGATTCCATTGGAGGCTCCGGACACATTTCCACCGGTCTCCCGTTCTTCGACCACATGCTTGAGCAGATCCCGAACCACGGAGGCGTGTCGCTGGCCATAGAAGCCAAAGGAGACCTGCAAGTCGATGAACACCACACGATCGAGGATGTGGGTATTGTTCTGGGCGAGGCCATCGGGGCTGCCCTCGGTGACAAACTCGGCATGGCCCGCTACGGCTTCGTCCTCCCTATGGACGACTGTGACGCGGCTGTGCTGCTGGATTTCGGAGGGCGTATTGATTTCAGATGGAACGTGGAGTTCAAACGGGAGAAGGTCGGCGGTGTCCCGACCGAGATGTTCAGCCATTTCTTCCAGTCTGTCTGCGCCGGAGCGAAATGCAACCTGCACATCTGGGCGGAGGGCGTGAACGAGCATCACAAGGCCGAGGCGATCTTCAAGGCATTCGCAAGAGCATTGCGGATGGCGGTGGCGAGAACCCCGTTCCCTTACGAACTCCCATCAAGCAAAGGCGTGTTATGATCGCGATTGTGGACTATAAGGCCGGCAACATCCGCTCGGTCGAGAATGCCTTGCGAAGGCTTGGCGCGGAGTATGTCCTGACCTCTGATCCGGAAATCATCCGTCGGGCCGATCATGTGATGCTTCCCGGGGTGGGCGAGGCTTCCTCCGCAATGAGATCCTTGGAGGACACGGGCCTTATCCCCCTCATCAAGAGCTTGACCCAACCTGTTTTAGGAATATGCATCGGAATGCAGCTGATGTGCGCTTCAAGCGAGGAGGGCGACACGGAATGTCTTGGAATATTCACCCCGAAAGTCACCCGCTTCCCGGAAACTCCCGGTGTCAAGATCCCTCACACCGGGTGGGATACAATCTCCGGGCTGCGCGGCCCGCTTTTCAGGAATATTCCCGAAGATTCGTTCGTCTATTATGTGCATTCGTACAGCGCGGGAATATTCCCGGATCAGACTGTCGCCGCGACTGAATATGCCGGTGTCCGTTTCAGCGGGGCGCTCCAGCGGGACAATTTCTTCGGGACGCAGTTTCATCCGGAGAAGAGCGGTTCGGTCGGGGCTGAGATATTAAAGAATTTTATTGAATATGAAGAATTTTAACATAATCCCGGCCATAGACATAATCGGCGGCCGGTGCGTGCGTCTCACGCAGGGGGACTATGCGAAAGAGAAAGTATATTCGGACAACCCTGTCGAGATGGCGAAAAGTTTTGAGCGGGCCGGCGCGACAAGGCTGCATCTTGTTGATCTGGAAGGTGCAAAGGCCGCCTGTCCGAAGAACCTGGATGTGCTAAGGAATATAACCAATGCGACCGGTCTGAAGGTGGAGTTTGGCGGCGGAGTGAAGTCGGAGGAGTCTTTGAACGCTGTTCTGGATGCCGGGGCTGAATATGTCATCTGCGGAAGCGTGGCCTTTACCGAACCGGACATATTCAAGAAATGGCTTGGCCGCTATGGGGAAAAAATCATCCTTGGGTTGGATTTGAAGAATGGTCTGGTCGCGACGCACGGTTGGAAGGAGACTGTCCCGATGTCAGCCGTGCAGGCTTTGGAGTCTTTTGAAGGACTTGTGCGTCAGGCTATTGTGACCGAGGTTTCGAGGGACGGGATGTTGCAGGGCGTGAATCTTGAGTTTTACGCCGGCCTTCAGCAACAGTTTCCGGACGTGGAGATCATCGTGAGCGGGGGCGTGTCAAATTACGAGGATCTGGAGGAATTGAGAAGATCTGGACTTCGCTCGGCCATTGTCGGAAAAGCTATTTATGAAGGACGAGTGAAACTTGAGGATTTGTTCAGGTAATATGTTGGCGAAGAGAATTATACCTTGTCTGGACGTGAAGAACGGACAGGTAGTGAAAGGGATCAATTTCGAGGGCTTGCGTGAGGTGGGCGATCCTGTGGAGATGGGAGCTTTCTACTCTGAGCAAGGGGCTGACGAGTTGGTCTATCTGGACATCAGCGCGTCATCGGAAGGACGACGAACTTTCACGGATCTGGTCTCTCGGATTGCGGAACGGATTGATATTCCGTTCACTGTGGGTGGGGGAATATCTTCGTTTGAGGATGCGGCCAGGCTTCTGGATGCCGGGGCGGACAAGATCACGATCAACACGGCGGCGGTGTTTCATCCGGAGATCATTTCCAAGATCGCTTCCCGCTACGGCTCCCAGTTTGTTGTCGTGGCGATTGACGCGAGGATGGTCGCTTCTGGAACGGCCGCTGAGCCTGTCGAAGCGACATCCCTGTACGGCAATGCTTACTGGCAGGTAATGTCTCACGGCGGCAAGACGCCGACCGACAAGGAGTTATATTTCTGGGCCAAAGAAGTCCAGGACCTCGGCGCCGGTGAGATCCTTTTCACGTCCATGGATCACGACGGCACCCGGAACGGATATGCTGTGGAGACATATTTCCGTCTCGCGGATGAACTCTCCATCCCCGTGATCGCCTCCGGTGGGGCTGGAAGCGTCGGCGACATCGAGGAAGTCCTGACGAAGGGCCGGGCCGACGCCGCCCTCGCCGCAAGCATATTCCATTACGGCGAAATCTCCATTCCCGATTTGAAAAGAACCCTCCGCTCACACGGAGTGAATGTAAGAATATAACGAACTTAATGAATATGATTGATTTTAAAACTCTTAAAGCCGGTGCTGACGGACTCGTGCCGGCCATCGTCCAGGACCGGAACACCCTTCAGGTTCTGATGCTCGGCTATATGAACGCCGAGGCTCTCGAAAAGACACAGACAAGCGGTCTCGTGACATTTTTCAGCCGCTCCCGCCAGACTCTTTGGACGAAAGGGGAGACCAGCGTCAACTTCCTTCATCTTGTCTCCATTGCGGTAGACTGCGATTCGGACACCCTTCTTGTCCGCGCCATTCCTGACGGGCCGGTCTGCCACAAAGGCACGAAGACCTGTTGGGGGGACGCCGTGCCTACCAGTCTCGGTTTTATCCGCGAGCTTGAAAGCGTGATCAAAGGCCGTCACGAGCGGATGCCTGAGAAGTCCTACACCACATCCCTGTTCAAGGCCGGGATCCCGAGAATGGCCCAGAAGGTCGGCGAGGAAGCCGTCGAGACCGTAATCGAGGCCGTGAAAGGGGACGATGAACGTATGATCTACGAGGCCTCGGATTTGGTCTATCACCTTCTCGTGCTTTTAGTCAGCAAAGGCTACGGCATCACCGACCTCGAAAAGGAACTGGAGAGGAGACATAAATAGTCGGCCATAATTTTGTTTTTCACAAAACATAATACGAATTTAGCAAGCAGTTAGTGTAATACCGTTTTTCAGATGAGTTCAGACAGAATATTCATTTTTGACACCACTTTGCGTGATGGCGAGCAGGTGCCGGGGTGCCAACTCAACACTGTGGAGAAAATCCAGGTGGCAAAGGCCCTTGAAGAGTTGGGAGTAGATGTCATTGAGGCGGGTTTCCCTGTTTCCAGTCCTGGGGATTTCAATTCGGTCGTGGAGATTTCCAAGGCCGTCACCTGGCCGACGATCTGTGCGTTGACACGTGCCGTGGAGAAAGACATCGATGTTGCCGCGGAAGCGCTTAAATACGCCAAACACAAGAGGATACACACAGGGATCGGAACTTCCGACTCCCACATAAGATACAAGTTCAATTCCACCAGGGAGGAGATTCTTGAGCGTGCCGTCAGGGCTGTGAAATATGCCAAGAAGTATGTTGAGGATGTGGAGTTCTACGCCGAGGATGCGGGACGCACTGACAATGAGTATCTTGCCAGAGTGGTTGAGGCGGCCATCAAGGCCGGGGCCACGGTCGTGAATATTCCTGACACGACTGGCTACTGCCTTCCTTCCGAGTATGCGGCTAAGATCAAGTATCTTGTTGACAATGTGGATGGGATTGACAAGGCTGTCATCTCCACTCATTGCCACAACGACCTCGGTATGGCCACCGCCAACACAATGTCAGGACTTCTTGCCGGGGCCCGCCAGTGCGAGGTCACCGTCAATGGTGTTGGCGAGCGTGCCGGCAACACGGCCTTGGAGGAGATCGCCATGATCATCAAGAGCCACAGCGACATCCCTCTCGTGACCAACATCAACACGACCAGAATCACACCGGTGAGCCGAATGGTCTCGAACCTTATGAATATGCCTGTTCAGGCGAACAAGGCCATAGTCGGGCGCAATGCCTTCGCGCACTCCTCAGGCATCCATCAGGACGGAGTTCTCAAGAATGTCAGTACCTACGAGATCATTGACCCTAAGGAAGTGGGGATTGACGACAACGACATCGTGCTTACCGCCAGAAGCGGCCACGCCGCCCTTAAATACCGTCTGGAGGTTCTTGGAATCAAGATGGAAGGCCATAAACTTGACGCTTTTTACGATGAGTTCCTCAAATTGGCCGACAAGAAGAAGCAGGTCAGCGACGATGATCTCCTTGTGCTCGCCGGAGCCGACAGGGCTGAGGACCATCACGTCAAGCTAGAGTACCTCCAGGTGACCAGCGGCAAGGGTCTGAGACCTATCGCAAGTGTCGGTCTTGACATAGCCGGTGAGAAATTCGAGGCCGCTTCCAGAGGCAACGGTCCGGTTGACGCGGCGATCAACGCCCTCAAGATCATCATCAGGCGTCAGATGGTCATCAAGGAGTTCACCATACAGAACATCACCAAAGGCTCCGATGATGTGGGCAAGGTTCACATGCAGGTCGAGCATGACGGCCACGTGTATTATGGCTTCGGAGCCGACACCGACATCGTCACCGCGTCTGTGGAGGCGTTCATTGACTGCATAAACAAATTCAGGGGATGAACACACTTTTCGACAAGATTTGGGACAGTCACATCGTGTCCGTCATCGACGGTGGTCCCACTCAGCTCTACATAGACATGCTTTACTGTCACGAAGTGACCAGTCCTCAAGCCTTCGAGGGCATAAGGAAGCGTGGCTGCGGTATTCTGCGCCCGGAGAGAATAATATGTATGCCTGACCACGACATCCCGACGGAAGGGACTGCTTTCGCGGATGATGTATGCCGTCGTCAGGTGGAGACCTTGGAACGGAACGCGGCTGAATTCGGTTTGGTCCATTATCCGATGATGAGTCCGGACAACGGTATTGTCCACGTTGTCGGCCCGGAGAAAGGACTTTCGTTGCCGGGAATGACGATTGTCTGTGGTGATTCTCACACATCCACTCACGGCGCCGTCGGAGCGGTCGCTTTCGGAATAGGCACGAGCGAGGTGGAGATGGTGCTCGCCACCCAGTGCATCCTTCAGCAGAAACCGCGCTCGATGAGGATAAGGGTTGAGGGAGAGCTCGGTAAAGGCGTGAGCGCCAAAGACGTGGCCCTCTATCTTATGATGAAACTTACTACTTCAGGCGCCACCGGGTACTTTATTGAATATGCCGACTCGGCAATCCGCGGCCTCTCGATGGAAGGCCGTCTGACACTCTGCAACCTATCTATCGAGATGGGAGCCCGCGGAGGTTTCGTGGCCCCAGACGAGACCACTTTCGCCTATCTCAAAAGCCGTGAGTTCTCTCCTAAGGGGAAAGACTGGGACAAGGCGGTTGAATATTGGAGGACCCTACGCAGCGGAGAAGATGCTGTCTTTGACAAGGAATATGTGTTCGATGCCGCTGACATCAGCCCTATGATCACTTACGGAACGAATCCGGGTATGGGTATGCCGGTTGACGGTACCATCCCGTCTGACACGGCTCAGCGTGCGTTGGACTATATGGGCTTCTCCGCCGGAGAAAGGCTTCTTGGGCACAAGATTGATTATGTGTTTCTCGGAGCCTGCACCAACGGCAGGATTGAGGACTTCCGTGCCTTCGCCTCGGTCGTTAAAGGCCGCGGAAAGGCTGACGGAGTCACGGCCTGGCTCGTGCCTGGTTCGTGGGCCGTCAGACGTCAGATTGAGGAAGAAGGACTTGACAGGATTCTTGCGGATGCCGGATTCGAGATCCGCCAGCCTGGCTGTTCGGCCTGTCTTGCGATGAATGCGGACAAGATCCCGGCCGGAAAATATGCCGTTTCCACAAGCAACCGTAATTTCGAGGGACGTCAGGGCCCGGGCGCACGGACGATGCTTGCAAGTCCTTTGACTGCCGCCGCCGCTGCGGTGACAGGGTGTATCACTGATCCAAGAGAATTGTTATGAAACAGAAATTCAACATAATAGAGAGTGGCTGCATTCCTCTTCCGATAGAGAATGTGGACACTGACCAGATCATCCCGGCCCGTTTTCTCAAGGCTACGACAAGGGATGAGAAGTTCTTCGGAGAAAACCTTTTCCG
>ULWC01074288.1_pt1 | contig 15476 bp, 10 predicted proteins | sample 1959931 | NCBI WGS metagenome assembly ULWC01 (sample SAMEA4835801, study PRJEB28245) | human gut metagenome | biome: gut microbiome; material: fecal sample | place: Denmark | collected 2008
CAGGACGTGGAGGCCCAGTGGCAGGGCCAGAGCGAGACGGCGGTGGTGCGCCTGCAGCAGCTGCCCGCCGACCCCGGGGCCGACACGGCAGAAAATATGAACCGTCTGGTGCTGCTCTCGGGCCGGATGCCTGAGGCCCCGGATGAGTGCGTGGTGCATGTGATGGGCTACGGCGACCCGGTGGAACCGGGTACGGTGCTCACCCTGCCGGAGGACACCGAACATGTGAGCCGGAAGCAGTTCACGGTAGTGGGCACCGTGCAGGACCCGCAGCATTTTTCCACGGACAAGGAGAGCAGCACCGCCGGTGACGGCCAGCTGGATGATATTGTGTTCCTGCCGGAGGGCAGCCTGACCACGGATTATTATACGGTGTGCTATCTCAAAGTAAAAAATGCCGGCCTGTATGATAATTACTCGGACGCGTATCAGGCAGCAGTGGATGACACAGCCGCAAGGGTAAAGGCCATCAGCGGCGCACAGTGCACGGCCCGGCGGGTGGAGCTGATCGAGGACGCCAGTGCAGAGCTGGCCGATGCCCGGGCCGAGTACAACGACAAAAAAGCCGAAGCAGACCGTCAGTTTGCGGAGGCAGAACAGCAGCTGGCCGATGCACAGGCACAGCTGGACAGCGCCAAAGCCCAGCTGGACGCGGGCGAAGCGGAGCTTGCCGCCAACAAAAAGGCCCTGCCGGATACCATGCAGGGCGGTGCGGACGAGCTGGTGAGCGGCGAGGAACAACTGCTGGAATTTGAGGATCAGCTGCAGCAGATTGAGATGCTGGTGAACCTGAAAAAGGTGGCCGACCCGCTGCTGGGCTATGCCGAAACGGCTCTGCACAACGCGCAGAAGGCGCTGGACGAGGCCGAGCCCGCCGACGAGGAATACACCGAACTGCGGGATGCTCTGCAGAAGGCGCAGGATGCTTACGACAACATCAGCGGCCAGCTGAACGGCTATCAGGCCCAGCTGGACGAGGGCAAGCGCCAGATGTATGCACAGGGGCTGATCTCTTCGTCCAGCCTTTCCAACGAGCAGCTGGTGACTGAGGCAAAGGCAGCACTGCGCCAGATGAAGGTAAAGCTTCTGCAGGGTCAGCTGCAGCTCACCACCGGCACGGCCACAGCCTACACCCAGTTTGATGCGGCACGCACCCGGCTGGACGAAGGCTGGCAGCAGTACAACGACGGCGTGCAGCAGCTGGCCGATTCCCGCGCGGAGTACGAGAGCCGGAAGGCCGATGCCGAACAGCAGCTGGCCGACGGCCTTGCCCAGCTGAACGATGCCGAGGAGCAGGTGAGCCAGATCAAGAGCGGCGAGTGGTATGTGCTGGACCGCAGCTCCACCGTGAGCTTTGTCACCTTTGAGCAGTATGCCGACCGCATGGATGCCATTGCACGGGTGTTCCCGGTGTTCTTCTTCCTGGTGGCGGCGCTGGTGGCCACTACTACGATGACCCGCATGGTGGACGAGAACCGCCTGCAGCTGGGCACCCTGAAAGCTCTGGGTTACTCCAACGCAAAGATCGCAGGCAAGTATCTGTTCTATGCCCTCAGCGCCAGCGTGCTGGGCAGCATCGTGGGCATGGTCATCGGTTTTGTGGTGTTCCCGCTCATCATCTGGTATGCTTACCAGATGATCTTCAGCATGTCCACCTTCACGCTGCACTTTTACCCCGGCATGGCGGCAGCCAGCGTGGCCATCAGTGCGGCCGTCATCGGTTTTGCCACATGGAGCGCCTGCCGCGCCAGCCTGAAGGAAAAGACCGCAGCTTTGCTGCTGCCCCGGGCCCCGGTGGCAGGCAAGCGCATCTTTTTGGAGTACATCACCCCGCTGTGGCAGCACATGAGCTTCTCCCAAAAGACCACAGCCCGCAACCTGTTCCGCTACAAAAAGCGCTTCTTCATGACAGTGCTGGGCGTGGCAGGCTGCACGGCGCTGCTGCTGATCGGTTTTGGCATTCAGGATTCCATCCTGCCCATCGTGGACAAGCAGTCCGGGCAGCTGACCCACAACGATCTCACCATCTCGCTCAGCGATGAAAAGGCGCTGACCACGGAGCAGGGCCTTGCCGACACGCTGGACAGCAGCAGTGCGGTCCACAGCTGGGGCGCGTTCTACACAAAGTCCACCACCCTTTATAATGAAGAGGGCGGGAGCGCCGATGTCAGCATCGTAGGCGCGGAGGACGATGCCCGGATGACCGAATACTTCACCTTCCGCACCCGGGTGGGCCACGACCCCATTCCCTTTGAAGAGGACAGCGTGATCCTGACCGAAAAAACGGCCCTGAATCTGGGGCTGAGCGTGGGCGATACGTTCTATGTGGAGGCTGCAGACGGAAGCCGCGTGCCGCTGGTGCTGACCGGCATTACCGAGAACTACATGTTCACCCGGCTGTATCTCTCCAATGCGCAGCTGCAGGCCCTGCTGGGCAGCACGCCGGAGTGGAACACCGTCTACGGCCTGACCGGCTGTACCACCGAGGCGGAGTACAACGCCCTGCGCACAAAGCTGCTGGGCTGCAACTATGTGAGCAGCGTCAGCTTCACCGAGGACACCACCTCCATGTTCGGCAGCCTGATCGGCAGCCTGAACTATGTGGTGGTGCTGATCATCGTGTGCGCGGCGGCACTGGCGGCGGTGGTGCTGTACAACCTGATCAGCGTCAACCTTGCCGAGCGCAAAAAGGAGCTTGCCACTATCAAGGTGCTGGGCTTCTATGACAAAGAAGTGTACCGCTACATCTTCCGCGAGATCGAGCTTTTGTCCCTCATCGGCTCCGGCGTGGGCCTGCTGCTGGGCGTGCCGCTGCACCGGTTCATCATCCTGACCGTGGAAATGGATCAGCTGATGTTTATTCGCACCATTGCCCCCCGCAGTTATCTGCTGGCAGTGGCATTGACGATGCTGTTCACCTTTGTGGTGTGCCTTGCCATGCGGCGGCATGTGCGGCATATCAGCATGGTGGAAAGCATGAAAGCGCCGGAGTGAGTTTACAAAACCTTCATAAAAAGAACATGGTTTCGCAGAAATTCTTTGGTATGATAATGCTACCGACAGGCGGGGCCGCAACCGCCTGAACGGGTAACATGATTCCTCCTTTACCAAATCAAATACCGCAAAACAAAACACCGCGCCTTGTCTGATCCGCAGCAGACAGGGCGCGGTGTCTTGTTTAAACCGTTAAGTTTTCAGCATCTGCGGCAATGGCATCGGCCTGCTGCTGGGTGAGCACGCGGCACTTGACCATCCGCTTGAGCACCACCTGCATCCGCTTGAAGGCAAGCTCCGGGCTGCTGGCGTAGGCGGAAGGTGCGTTGGGCATACCCGCCAGATAGATCGCTTCGGCATCGGTCAGCTGGGCCGGTTCCTTGCCAAAGTAGCCCTTGGCAGCTTCTGCAATGCCATAATACCCGCTGCCAAAATAGATGGTGTTGGCGTACATCTCAAAGATCTGCTGCTTGGAGTAGGTCTTTTCAAGATCAAAAGCAGCAAGCATCTCGGCAGCCTTGCGGGCCAGATGCTTGTCCTGCGTGAACAGCTCGTTCTTGGCAAGCTGCTGGGTCAGGGTGCTGCCACCCTCGGCCAGCGAGTGGGTGCGCAGGTCGGCCAGCAGGGCGCGGGCAATGGCCCCCGGGTCGATGCCCTTGTGGGTCATAAAATGCTCGTCCTCGGTGCAGATGACTGCGTTAATATAGATCTGCGGCAGCGCATCGTAGGAAGTATAGCTCCCGCGGGCACAGATGGTGTCGTACATGGAAGCCACTGGGTAACTGCTGGCGGCACTGCGGTACAGCTGCCTGCCCTGATAAAAGAACCAGCCGCCTGCCAGCAGCCCGCCAAGCAGCAGGATGCAAAGAACAACGAGCAGGCTCTGCTTTAAAAAATGAAAGAAACGATGCAGCATCGAAAAAACTCCTTTGATGATAAAAAAGAACGCTACCATAATAAACGATTTGCAGGGCGTTTGCAAGGAACAGCTTTAGTATAACAATAAAATTTTAAGGTTTTATCAATGGAAAAATAAAAATTTTCGAAGAAGCAGAAGTGTTACTCCTGTTGGAACTGCACAACGGGATGCTGCAAATGCGGGCTGCCCATCGTGCAGAAAACTCAATTTGAAAAAAACTGGAATTAACCTATTGACAAACTGGGTAAGAGGGAATATAATGCAAACAACAAATCCACAAACCTAGTGGGAAAAAGGAAGCAAAGGTTTTGCTTCCCGGTACAGAGCAGATAGAGGCTCCGGTTTGTAGATGAGTGGGAAAGAGTTTTACGGGAAAGGAGGGCACGGATATGAAGCTGATTTGGAACGACCTGCTGCATGCAAACTTCCGCTGTGGGCGAATGTGCGGTGACCGGGCAGAACATCTGGTTGTGAACTGTACGATGCCCTCTTGCTGTGCACGAATGTGTACCCGAATGTGACGTTGACAGAATAGCTTTGAATTGTGTTTGCCCGGTGCGCTTATGTATCACGCATCGGTTTTTTTGCATCAGGAAATTATACTATAAGTATAAATAGAGAGGTAAAATACTATGTCTAACTATAAATTTGAGACCCTGCAGCTTCACGTTGGCCAGGAGCAGGCCGATCCCGCAACCGATTCCCGTGCAGTGCCTATCTATCAGACCACTTCCTATGTGTTCCGCAACAGCCAGCACGCAGCAGACCGCTTTGGTCTGGCAGATGCCGGCAACATCTACGGCCGCCTGACCAACTCCACGCAGGACGTGTTCGAGAAGCGCATCGCTGCTCTGGAGGGCGGCGTGGCTGCTCTGGCAACCGCCTCCGGTGCTGCTGCCATCACCTACACCATCGAAGCACTGGCACAGGCCGGTGACCACATCGTGGCCCAGAAGACCATCTACGGCGGCAGCTACAACCTGCTGGAGCACACCCTGACCCAGTTCGGTGTCACCACTACCTTTGTCAATGCACACGATCTGGCTGAGGTGGAGAATGCCATCCAGCCCAACACCAAGGCCGTCTATCTGGAAACTCTGGGCAACCCCAACAGCGATATCCCCGATATCGATGCCATTGCAGCCATCGCGCACAAGCACGGCCTGCCGCTGGTCATCGATAATACCTTCGGCACCCCGTACCTGATCCGTCCCATTGAGCACGGCGCAGATATCGTTGTTCATTCCGCCACCAAGTTCATCGGCGGCCACGGCACCACGCTGGGCGGCATCATTGTGGACAGCGGCAAGTTCGACTGGAAGGCAAGCGGCAAGTTCGGCAACATTGCTGACCCCAACCCCAGCTACCACGGCGTTTCCTTTGCCGATGCAGCAGGCCCCGCAGCTTTTGTCACCTACATCCGTGCGATCCTGCTGCGTGATATCGGTGCCACCATTTCGCCGTTCAACGCCTTCCTGCTGCTGCAGGGCACCGAGACCCTGAGCCTGCGCATCGAGCGCCATGTGGAGAACACCAAGAAGGTAGTCGAGTTTCTGGCAAACCACCCGCAGGTGGAGAAGGTCAACCACCCCTCCCTGCCGGATCACCCGGATCACGCCCTGTACGAGAAGTACTTCCCCAATGGCGGTGCATCCATCTTCACCTTCAACATCAAAGGCGGCCGCAAGGAAGCATTCAAGTTTATCGATAACCTGAAGGTCTTCTCCCTGCTGGCAAACGTTGCTGATGTGAAGAGTCTGGTCATCCACCCGGCTTCCACCACCCACAGCCAGCTGAACGACGAAGAGCTGGCCGAGCAGCAGATCTATCAGAACACCATCCGCCTGTCCATCGGCACTGAGCACATCGACGATATCATTGCTGATCTGGAAGCAGGTTTCGCAGCCGTCCGCGGCGAGTAAATTTTATCCCCTTAAAACCTCCGACAGAATGTGTATGCCTTGTTTTTTCTCCTGATCTCTTCTAAAAATTCCTTATATCCTAGACACAGCAAAAGGGTCCCGGAATTTTCTCCGGGACCCTTTTGTTGTTTGCGGCAAAATGCCGTCAGCCTTTCACGCCGCCCAAAGCAACACCGCGGACGATGAACTTGGAAAGCAGCAGGTACACGATGATGACGGGCAGAATGGCGATAGCCACCATCATGTAAACCTTGCCCATATCAAACTTGAGGAAGTCTGCACTGCGCAGCTGTGCGATCAGGATGGGCAGGGTCTTTTTGTCGGCGCTGTCCAGCACCAGAGCGGGAATGAAGTAGTTGTTCCAACTGGCCACGAAGGAGAAAATGGCCTGCACTGCCAGAGCGGGCTTCATAATGGGCAGCACGATCTTGTTGAAGGTGTAGAACTCGCCTGCACCGTCGATGCGGGCAGCCTCTACGATCTCCATGGGAAGAGAAGCGTCCAGATACTGCTTCATGAAGAAGAACACGGTGGGCGCTGCAATGCTGGGCAGGATCAGCGGGATAAAGCTGTTCTTCAGGCCCATCTTGGTGATGAGCTGCAAAAAGCCCAGAGCGGACACCTGCGTGGGCATGGTCATGATCAGCAGGATAATGGCGAACGCGGCCTTTTTGAATTTGAAGTTATAGGCGTAGATGCCGTAGGCCGTCAAGGCCGAGAAATACACGCTGAACGCCGCCGAGCAGGCAGAGACGATCAGGCTGTTGCGGATGCCGGTGATGACAGGGATGTTAGCATCGGCCAGCACGTTCTGGAAGTTGGTGATGAGCGATTTGCCCGGCAGCATCGAGAAGCCTTTCTGGATCTCGAAGTGGGTGCGGGTGGAGTTGATCACCAGCACATAGAAGAAGAACAGGCACAAAAAGCTGATGAGCACCAGCACCAGATAACACCATGCGCGGCGTGCAGCCAGTGTTGCTTTTTCCGATTGATTTCTAGGAGTGTGTGCCATAATCATTTCCCTCCTTTTGCTGCCTTTTTGGCGGCGTTCAGTTCTTTGCGCTGGGCGCGGGTCAGGCCGTCATCCTCCTTGGTAAGGGAGAAGTAGACCACAACGCACAGCACTGCACACACGAGGAACAGCACCACGGATACAGCACCGGCCATGCCGTAGTTCTTGCTGAACAGGTGGTTGTTCAGATACATGATCATGGTGGTGGAGGTGCGGTCCGGGCCGCCCTTGCCGTTGGTCAAAATCTGCGGCACATCGAACATCTGCAGGCCGCCGATCATGGAGGTGATCATGACGTAAACAAGGATGGGACGGATCAGCGGAATGGTGATCTTCCAGAACATCTGGTTCGGGGTGCAGCCGTCCAGCTCTGCAGCCTCGTACAGGGTGGGATCCACGCCCATGATGGCCGCCATCAGCATGATGGTGGTGTTGCCGAACCACATCAGGAAGTTCATCAGGCCGATCAGCCCGCGGTTGCCCCACACGGTGTTCAAAAAGCTGATGGGTGCATCGATCCAGCCCATGCTCTGCAGCACGGCGTTCACCGGGCCGTTGTCCGAGAACAGCGCGAAGAACAGCATTGCAAAGGCGGAGGCCATGATCAGGTTGGGCATGTAGATGACCGTCTTGAAGAAGGTCTGGCCCTTCAACTTCAGGCGCAGATCGGTGAACCATGCTGCCAGCAACAGGGAAATGGCGATCTGCGGGATAAAGCCGATGATCCACAGGATCAGCGTGTTGCCAAAGTACTTGGGCAGATCGGTTGCGAACAGGGTAATGTAGTTTTTCAGGCCCACAAAGTTCGGGCCAATGATCTTCAGGCCGCTGCGGTAATATTCAAAAAAGCTGTAGTAGATGGTGGATGCCAGAGGGATCAGCTGGAATACCGCGAAGATGATGAAGAACGGCGCAATGAAGATGTAGCCCCATTTCGCGTAGCTGATCGACCCTTTCTTTTTCTTTTCTCCCATAGGATCGCCTCCTGATAAATTTGCGGAAAGAACAGGGGCGGGCGGGAACAGCGTCCGGCCCGCCCCTGCGTATTCACTTTTCCGTTTTAGGGTCGGCTGCTATTATGCGGGCCACACCACGTCGGTCAGCTCAGGATACTTCTCCTTGATAGCGGTCTCGAAGTTTGCCTTTGCGGTATCTTCGTCCACGTTGCCGGTAAAGTAATCCTTGAATGCATTCTGGAAGCTCTCATTCAGGCCCTGATCGTACGGACCGGCGTTGGACATATCGATCTTGGCTGCAGCCTCTGCAAACAGAGCGATGTGGTTCTGGCCGCCCAGGAAAGCGGAGCTGTAATCGCTGTTTGCGATCTCGTTCATAGCCTTCTCGTTGTTGGTGTAGTCCTGCGTATCCATGGTGATCTGCTTCATGATGGCTTCATCGCAGGTCAGCTTCTGCATAACATCCTTAATGGTCTCGATGTTGTCGCTGCCGGCTGCGCCGCAGATCCAGGTGCCGCCCCAGTAGTAGGGCTGAGGGCCTTCGCACACAGCGTAATCGCCGTAGATACCGTTGCCAACTTCTTCCTTGCCGCCCTCAGCGACAGGAGTCTCCAGCGAGTTGCCCAGCAGGGTGAAGTTGATGCCCCAAGTGGAGTAGAAGAAGCCGAACACCTTACCGGTGGGACCCTGATCGGCTGCCCACTGGCTGTCCCACAGGCTGGACTTGTTGTTATAGCCCTTATCGGTGTACTCCTTGGTCTGATCGACCCACTTCATAATGTTCTCATCAACGGTAACGGTAGTGCCGGTGACCCACGGAGCTGCCACGTTGTTGGAGAAGGTGCGGTATGCATCATCAAAGCCGGACAGCATCTTGTAGCCCTTGGCAGCTGCCTGTGCAGCTACATCATTGAACTTATCCCAGTCGGACAGGTAGGTCTGCACTTCGGCGGGATCATCGGTGCCCAGAACATCCTTGGCAATGCTGCGGCGGTATGCAAACAGACCGGGAGTTGCCTGCCAGGTGGTGCCGCGCTGGCTGCCGTCCACACTAACGATGTCCTTGGTGTACTGGTACTGGCCAGCCAGATCGTCATCGGTCAGGCCAATGTCCGCCTTGACATCCAGAACGTAATCGGAATCCACATACTTCAGAGCATAGTCAGCCTCGATCAGGAAGATGTCGATCTTGTCGTCATCAGCAGCGCTGTCCTGACTCAGCAGGGCTTCGTCCAGCTTGTTCTGATAGTTGTTGTTCTCGTTGGCATTGATGGTCCACTTCACAACGGTGCCATCCTTCAGGGTGGTGGTGGACTTGTCGGCTGCGATCTCGGAAACTTCCGGATAGTAGTCGTTGAAGCGGCTCTGGAACTCATCATTCCAGCACCAGATGTTCAGCACCTTGCCCTGTGCTGCGGGAGCAGCGGAAGCAGCAGAGGAAGCCGGAGCAGAAGAAGCGGTGCTGGTGGAAGAAGAACCGCCGCAGGCAGCCAGAGCTGCACCAATGGTCACGGCACCGGAAGCGAGCAGGAAATTACGGCGAGAGATCTTTTTCATAAGGGTAAACCTCCTTCATGGTTTTCCATTATTTACAAAAGTGTTCTTCATAAAAGGTTCCGTAGCAAGAGCCTTTAGAGACATATTAAAGAATGCTGACCGACCCGCCGTCCAGCAATTTGCCGGAAACGCGGATCTGTTCGGGCAGGGTCACACGCGGGTGCTCGATCAGCTCAATCAGCTTGTCGGCGGCGGTGCGCCCCAGCGCGGCGGTGTTCTGCTGGTAAGTCACCAGCTGAGGCTTGACCACCCGCGAGAGGTAGATGCCGTCGTAGCCCATCACCGAGATGTCCTCCGGGATCGAAAGGCCCGCTTCGCTGATGGCGTTGTAGCCGCCCAGCGCGGAGAAATCGTCCGGGAAGATGATGCAGGTGGGCGGCTGCGGAAGCTCCAGCAGCGCTTTGGTCTCGACGGCACAGCGGTCAGCATCATGGTAGATGCCCTCCCGCACATAAGCTTCCGGGATCTTCAGGCCAAGCTCTTCGCAGGCCTGATAGAAACCTGCAACGCGGTTCTCGGTAACGGCGGTCTTTTCGCCGTGGATAAAGGCGATGCGGCGGGGGCCCCAGGCCCATGCCTGCCGCACCAGTGCCTTCAGGCCGAAAACGTTATCCGAGAGGATCGCCATGCGGTTGTTGAACACATGATCGATCGTGACCACCGGCACCTCGCTGTTCACCAGCTCCACCACCTGCGGCTCGTAGAAGTTCACGCAGGCGATCACCACGCCGTCCACATTGCGGTAGCGGCAGTGCTCAAGGTAGCTCATGCTCTTGCCGCTGATATTGTGGTTGATAAAGGTGATGTCGTAGCCGTGTTTCTCGGCTTCCACCTTGAAGCTGTCCAGCACGGCGGAAAAGTATTCGTGGGTCAGGCCGCTCTGCCGTTCATCCACGAACAGAACGCCCAGATTGTAAGTACGGTTTGTTTTCAAGGAACGGGCGGCAGCATTGGGCAGGTAGCCCATACGGTGCGCTGCGGCCCGCACCCGTTCTCGTGTGGCAGACGAGATATCCGGCTGGTCGTTCAGCGCCTTGCTGACCGTTGCCACCGATACGCCGCATTCCTTTGCCAGATCTTTCAGGGACGGCATCGCTCGTTTGCCTCCTTCCGAAGAACGTTTTACGGGGGATGTTCTCCGTCAAGTCCTTAATCGTTTTCGCAATTTCATGATAGCGTATTTTGTACGAAAAATCAAGCTCAAAAGAATAACTTTCATTGCTTTTGGCTCAATTTTGGCGTTTTGTTCGTTTCTGAAGAACCGAAATTGTGCATCTTGGATGGGTTTCGTTACATTTCGGTTAAAATCAAAAGATTTTCGTTGCGGTTTCGTTACGATTTTCGCCGTATATAATATTACCTATAAATTGTGTTTCAGCGTTTTCGCTTACAGGAAGCACAAAAAGCGTGCTTGAAATAAATTTTCTGAAAATCATGAAAACATACGTATTTATGAAAGATACTTTCAGAATTTTTTTAGAAAATCCTCTTGCTTTTTTGGCCTGCTTGGACTATGCTAGAAGCAAAGAGAATGCTTTGATCGTCTGACTTAATCGTTTTCGCAAAAGCGATGCCGCCGGGGCTACCGGCAGCTGATAAGGAGGAAGCATTTATGAAATTCGGCCATTTTGATGACGCACGCAAAGAATATGTCATCACCACCCCGCGCACGCCTCTGCCCTGGATCAACTACCTTGGCAGCGAGGATTTCTTCAGTCTTGTCTCAAATACGGCGGGCGGCTACAGCTTTTACCGCGATGCGCGGATGCGCCGCCTGACCCGCTACCGCTATAACAGCTCCCCGCTGGATATGGACGGCCACCACATTTACATCAAGGATGGCGATACCGTCTGGAACCCCGGCTGGCAGCCCACCAAGACAGAGCTGGACAGCTACGCCTGCCGCCACGGTCTGGGCTATACCATTCTGGAGGGTGAGAAGAACGGTGTTTCCGCTGCGCAGGAGCTGTTCGTGCCCACCGGCGATGCCTGTGAGCTGGACCGCCTGACTTTGAAAAATAAGACGGATGCCATAAAAGAGCTGGATGTGTTCAGCTATGTGGAGTTCTGCCTGTGGGATGCCATTGACGACAGCTCCAACTTCCAGCGCAACTTCTCCACCGGCGAGGTGGAGGTGGAGCCGGCCATCATCTACCATAAGACGGAATACCGTGAGCGCCGCAATCACTATGCGGTATTCTGGAGCAATACGCCCGTTACCAGCTTTGATACCACCCGCGATGCCTTCTGCGGTGTGTATGGCGGCCCTGCAGACCCGCAGGCCGTCCGCGCCGGGCACTGCTCCGGCAGCATTGCCCACGGCTGGGCACCGGTGGGCGCGCTGCACATCCATGTCACCCTTGCACCGGGTGAGGAAAAGAAGATCCTCTTCGGTCTGGGCTACATCGAGAACCCACAGGACGAAAAGTTCACGGCTCCCGGTGTCATCAACAAGGAGCGTGCCCATGCCATGATCGCACGCTATGCCACCGATGCACAGGTGGACGCGGCCCGCAAGGCGCTGGCCGACCACTGGGAAGCTCTGCTCTCCACCTACCATCTGGAATCCGGCGAGGAAAAGCTGGACCGTATGGTGAACATCTGGCACCAGTATCAGTGCATGGTCACCTTCAATATGAGCCGCTCGGCCAGCTACTTTGAAAGCGGGACCGGCCGCGGCATGGGCTTCCGCGACAGCTGTCAGGATCTGCTGGGCTTTGTACACATCATCCCGTCCCGCGCACGGGAGCGCATTCTGGATATCGCCGCCACCCAGTTTGAGGATGGCAGCGCCTACCACCAGTACCAGCCCCTGACCAAGAAAGGCAACCGCGATATCGGCACCGGCTTCAACGATGACCCGCTGTGGCTCATTGCCGGCACTGCCGCTTATCTGCGCGAGACCGGCGACTGGTCTATTCTGGACGAGCAGGTGCCCTTTGATAATGATGCCAGCAAGGCACAGAGCCTGATGGAGCATCTGCGCCGCAGCTTCAACTTTACCGTCACCCACCTTGGCCCCCACGGCCTGCCGCTCATTGGCCGCGCCGACTGGAACGACTGCCTGAACCTGAACTGTTTCTCGGAGCACCCGGGCGAGAGCTTCCAGATCACCGGTCCCAGCGAAGGCCCTGTGGCCGAAAGCGTGTTCATTGCGGGCATGTTCGTCAAGTACGGCCACGAGTACGCCGAACTGTGCGACCACCTGAACCTTGCCGATGAAGCCGCTGCGGCCCGCAAGGCCGTGGACGGCGTGGAACAGGCGGCCCTGACCTCTGGCTGGGACGGCGCATGGTTCCGCCGCGCCTACGATGCTTTTGGCAAGCCTGTTGGCAGCAAGGAGTGCACCGAGGGCCAGATCTTCATTGAGCCGCAGGGCATGTGCGTCATGGCTGGCATTGGCAAGGAGACCGGTCAGGCCGCGCAGGCATTGAAGAGCGTAGAGGAACGGCTGGATACCAAGTACGGTGTGGTTCTGCACCAACCTGCATACACCAGTTATCAGCTCAATCTGGGCGAAATTTCCAGCTATCCTCCGGGATACAAGGAGAACGCCGGTATCTTCTGCCACAACAATCCGTGGATCAGCTGTGCCGAAGCCGTTCTGGGGCATGGCGACCGGGCCTTTGAGGTGTACCGCAAGACATGCCCGGCCTACATCGAGGATATTTCCGAGATCCACCGCACCGAACCCTATGTTTACAGCCAGATGGTGGCCGGTAAGGATGCCCCCACCTTTGGCGAAGCAAAGAACAGCTGGCTGACCGGCACTGCCGCATGGACCTTCTTCAATGTGAGCCAGTATATCCTTGGCATCCAGCCCACGCTGGACGGCCTGAAGGTAGACCCCTGTATCCCACACACGCTGGGCGGCTTCACCGTTACCCGCCGCTACCGGGGAGCAACCTATCACATTGCAGTGGATAATACCGCTGCAGTCCAGTACGGTGTGAAAAACGTCGCTGTGGATGGCAAGTCCATTGAGGGCAGCCTGCTGCCGCTGGCACCAGAAGGCGCTGTGGTAGAGGTGCAGGTGACCATGGGATAACCTTTACTGCATTTTCATAATTTCTCCTTTGTGCTGTTCTGAAAGAACAGCGGCCTCCGCATTACGATCCTGCTTGGCATCATAATGCGGGGGCTTTTTGTTTGGCAGTTTATTTTGTCGGGAATACTGTTTCTGTTGTATCTGTTTTTTCACAACCTCAGCTTACAACAAAAAATGAGATAGGTAACCCCTTTCGGGGAAGTCTATCTCATTTTTTGTTGGAGCTATTTTGCAACAGCCCCCCTACTGCCGCCAGAACACCCCATGCTTATTTCAAAAGCAATTGTTTTTCTGATACTCCAGCATCAGCCCGAGAACGATTTTCAATCCTGTGGGCAAGCTGGCAATGTCCACCCACTCCTGCCGGGTATGCGCCGATCCGCCATCTATCGTACCAATGGTATTGGCCGGGATACCCAGCGACAGCGGGATGTTGCTGTCCGTGGAGTTGGGCGTTTCGTCAGGCTCACGGCCTGTGAAGGTGCGAACGATCTCTTTACTTTTTTCCGTGAATTGACCGAGTTTTTTCTGGTCAACAGGGCCGTTGCCGGGACGGATGCCCAGCAGCTCCACCTCAAAATCGCCGCCTCTGCCATTCCAGTGCGCTACAGCACGACGGAATTTTTCTTCCATCTCTTCCAGACAATCCTGTGCAGTGGAACGGAACTCGTACAGCATGGATGCCTGCTGTGCAATGGAGTTGACCGTTGTGCCGCCCTCGATGCGTCCCACATTATAGGTGGTGCGGGAGCGTACCGGCGGTTGGATCTGGTACAGTTCATTCACGAGTCCACACAGCAGTTGAATGGCACTGGGGTCGCCAAAATTTGCATAGGAATGACCACCGGGCGTTTTACAGGTGATCTTATACCGATAAGAACCCACGGCACTGCTGCAGCAAAGCGGCATATAGATATCAAAAGAATAGAACCCCTGAATACGGGTGCCGTACTTGGCAAACAATGCCTTGGTACCGTCCAGATTGCCCAGACCTTCTTCGCAGGCATTCGCCACCACCAGCACACCATATTCCAGCGCGGTTTGTTTCTGGATCAGATATTTTGCAGCCATCAGCAAGTTGACGAGGTTGGCAGTATCATCGCCGATGCCCGGCGCAAATAGCTTGCCGCCCTCTTCCCGCAAGGGAAGATTTTCTACATCTGGGAACACAATATCCGTGTGGGCGGCAAAAACGACCAGTTCCTCAGTGTCCGGCCCCAGTTTGCAGATTACATTTTTAGCGCCGTCGATGCGGACATTTTCTGCCCCTTGTGCCCGGAGCCAATCCCGGCAGAATGCTGCCCGAAAATCCTCCTTTCGGGTCGGCGCAGGCATCTTTCCCAGTGTGCGCAGCAGTTCCAGCTGTTCGGTGCGGCATTCTTCTGCATAAGCTTCCACCTGCGCTTTTGTCTGTTCGTTCATAAAAACTTTCCCTCCCTGAACACGCCGAAAACCGCAGACAGTTTCCTGCCTGCGGTTCCGGCCTTCATTTAGCCTTCTAAGTCTTCACCATTGGTGGCGATACACTTCTGATACCAGTAAAAACTGTCTTTTCTACTGCGAGCCAGTGTGCCGTGACCGGCATCGTCCTGATCCACATAGATCACGCCATACCGCTTGGACATTTCCATGCTGCCGCAGGAGACCAGATCGATAAAGCCCCACATAGTATAGCCAATCAACTCCACGCCGTCCTTGACAGCTTCCTTCATCGCCAGCTTTTCGTGATTTTTAATCTTCTAACCCATGGCTCCCGGTTACGGTTTTCAAGTATTTCTCCGGGTCACCGTTCAGAATCAAATCGGCATAGTCCAGCGGGTCATTATAGATGAGATAATCCAACTCTGACCTCTGCGCCATGGTCACGTCCAGTGCATCCTCGACCCCGGTACAGTCAATGGAAATTTTTCTCCCATTCCGGAGCAGCAGTTCCACGCAGCCGGTGTCCATGTTACCCGCTGTTACTACGAAAGGGGAATTGTTGGGTGAAGCAAAATAAGCGGCAGCCTCCCGGTAGACATTCCTACGGGTTGGGAACCGCGGCGGAATCTGGCGGTCAGGGCCTTAC
>ULWC01058327.1_pt1 | contig 15436 bp, 9 predicted proteins | sample 1959931 | NCBI WGS metagenome assembly ULWC01 (sample SAMEA4835801, study PRJEB28245) | human gut metagenome | biome: gut microbiome; material: fecal sample | place: Denmark | collected 2008
AGTCTCGCAGTGGAGCTGCCATAAGTGGAGTTCGCAGGGGCGCACAGTGCCCCGGAGGACGGAACCAAAGCGAGTGAGCGCAGCTTTAGCGTAGCGAACTGGCTTTGACCGCTTTATCTTTATCATTTGGAGGTGTGGACTACTCTATTCGGAATTTCGTCCATAGAGCATCCGTAATGTATAGTCAATGTCATCAATTGTGTCGAGTTGCACTAAGTTTCTGACGACAAATCCTCCAACATGAATCCTTTTGCTTTCATTCTCAAGGAATATTTCTCGTGACAATTCGGCCCTTGGTGTCACCTCAAGATAGAACCAGAAGCCCCAGAGAACAAATGTATAGAATCCGTATGTCTCCATTTGCTCCAGTTCCGGTTCCGTAAATTGCAGCTTGGGTTCAGACAGATCTTTTTCCACGAACATCATATTCATTTGCAGATGCCATACGGGAAGGTCACCAACGCCATACCGGGCATACCTGCGAACCCTATCGAATTTAGGGTCAAGCGCGTTCATGGTAGCTTTATGGTACTCCTGAAGGAATAGTTCGTGCAGGCCCCGCTTAAATTGCTTTATGAAAACGCGACTAAAAGACCGCTTTGATTGGAAAGACTGCTTGATGGTCAGTTTCCCCTGAGAGCGCCAAAAACTGAAGTAAATGGATTTCAACCTATCCTCTTCATGGCCTTCTCTGGATAGCTGCAACATGAAACGAATCAATCCAAAAATCTCCTTTACACTTGTCTCGACTGCGATATAAGGCACCATTGATTTATCCGGAGCCCCGAAGAAATGGTTACAGTCATCGCAGACATCGAATCCTATCCTGGTGCTACCGAGACTTTTAGGAGTCGTATGTGGCTTATTGTTGAACGAAACGTCCGGCTCAGTTTTTCCGCAGAAAATGCATTTGCCCTTTTCTATGTACTTCATGCTACTCCTTGGACTCCAGATAAAATACAATTGACGGCCAATCTGGATAACTGTCACTGCCGAACTGGATCCATTCTCCTTCAAAGGTGTCGGCGCCATGTTTTGGGCGGTCATCGATGAGAAAGTCACCTTTCAGGAGGTCTTTGTGGTGGGATAGGATGAGGCGCTTGTGAAAGACGTCATCGAGATACTTTGTCACCCATGCTACTTTATCGGCCCAGGCGGAGGGATTCTTCCAAGGAGCTGTAGAAAGAATGTATACGTCATATTTCTTTGCCAACCGGTGGACTGCTTCTATGGCACCGGGCATAGGTTCCATCAGAGCAAAAATACCGGGGACTTCATCCAGACGGCCACTGTATTCAGCGGTTGTCTTTGCATCCAGTTTGGCTATGCCAGATGCAAAATCCACGAGGACGTTGTCCATATCGAAATAGACGCGCTTTTTCATTATTCTGCCGGGATGTATTCGATCTTGGTGACTTCACCTTTGGTGCGGTAGTTGCCGATGACGCCGTCGCGGACGACTTTTTCGGCTTCGATGGGGGCTCCGACGCTGAGGCGATAGACATAAACAATATCACCTAGTTGGAGACTGCTGTTTTTGATGCCGTCAACACGGAGAACGCGGCGGATTTCACGTCCGTCAGAGCGGTCAATCACCTTGAAATCAACCTGCCGGTCCAGATATTGGACCTTCAGTTGGTCGCCAGGCTCAAGCAAGTGAATGAAGAAAGTCTCATCGTCATAGCCCCACTCGCTATCAAAGGAATCTTGGCCCATATAGGCTTTCCAGGAAGGATATCCCAAGTAGATGGCGATGGTGTTCATCGTGTAGCCTATGGCGTCGCGCTCGTCTTCGATAGTACCGAAGAGGCGCTTGAGCGTAGTGATGCCTATCGTGCGGCCGGTTTTTTCAAAAATGTCTTCGGCAAGGATGGAAAAATCTTTGGCACGGTCGAATGTCATGCCGGTCTTGTCCTTGATTTCCTGTATGGTCTTCTGGCTTAAAATCATAGCGTCACTTTTAGCAATGTATAATTGTCGGACAGGTGCTTATTCTGGCCGTCCAAGAAGGTCCTGAGTTCGGTTTCATCATCCGGCATCCAGTAGATGGGCAGCTCCTTGTGGACACCATCTGAACAAAGCCAAATGGTATCTCCTTCCTGAATGGAAACCGACTGGATGTCTGGATCCGCATTCTCATTCTCACCCATAAGGCTGCGAGTAACTATGGCAGAATACTTTTCCAGGTCGGCGGCTTTAAGTGTATTGACCTGACGAAGTTCGTTGATTAGTGAATGGTCTTCCGTCTGGAAGATAGGTTTGCCATCCCTCATTACATAAACACGGCTGTCTCCAACCCAAGCAATCCAGGCAGTATTATCGCATACATAGGCAACGACAATCACGGTTCCCATCTGCTTTGCATGCAGGGCGATTCTCTTGATAGAGATAGACTCATTCGCAAAAGCAACAGCTTCGCGAAGGAGGATTTCCGGTTCCAGCGATTTATAATTCTCTTCTACGTAATCTTTCACTGCATTTGCTGCAACCTGGGCAGCAATCTCACCGTGGGAGTAGCCTCCCATGCCGTCTGCGACTATGAAGACGGCGTGTTTCTCATCCATGGTGGCATAGGCAAGAAAGTCTTGGTTTACTTTCCGGCCGCCGACTCCGCTATACTCAAATATTGTCATCCTTTAACCGCACTAATTGTATCGCCGCCATGTTTTGTCACGCGGGGACGGATGGATATCTTAGTAGGACGCAGGGTGATAGACTTGTCTGTGGACTTCACGGCCCAAAGGTAGGCTTCTCCGGAGCCAAGATTAGCCATTTCGCCAGGCGTCAGGTTCTGCAGGGCGGTAATGGCTTTCTGGACGTGCTTTACCCATCCGGGTGAACTGAAACGATGCATTATCACGATGGAACTCAGCTCAATGATTTCCGTAGGCAGACTCATCGGATCCTGACTGGCTATCATAATGGAGACGCCCTTGTGGCGCATTTCGCGGATAGCTGTTGTGATTGAACCGACCAAATCCCTGTTATCCATATACTTGTGGGCCTCGTCAAAGACGATGAACTTATTGAAGCCCACTCCGTTGTGCTCGGACTTTCCAGAGAAGATGTTCATCATCACAACGAAAAGTCCCAGTGCCTCATCCTTATCTATGAATTCATCACGCAGGTCAACGATAATCAGACGACCAGGGTGAAGATATTCCTGCAGCTTGACGCCGTCGGTGATGTATTCCTCGGCGAAGGAAAGTTTCTGGTAAGCCAGGTTCTTTTGAGAATTGGAGAGGAAAGAACTGTTATCCACACCTGCTTTGATGTTGGCAAAGGACATATCGTTGCGGCAGGCTTTCATGATTTTCTTCAGCTCCTTCACATAAGCGGCATCATTACCCGTCGCACCCAGCAGGAACATCCAGTCCTTGACACTCAGTTCTCTGGAATCGAAACCAATTTGTGCGACCTCGATATCAGGATATTCGGCCTTACGGGTTTCCACCTGGGCTTCTGGAGCCAGGAGCAACACGTCTTTTACGGAATGAGCATCCGCACCATATTCGGCTTTCAACTTGGCCAGTTGCCCTGCAGCGTCATTCGGGTACACCATTGAAGTGAATTCCGGGGCATAATCCGGGCTGTCGCTATAATGGAAGATAACGCCGGCCATCGGGAAAGGCAATTTGTTGACGTGGCTGAACTGTTTGACAACCATCTCAACAATAGACCCAATGGTATAGCTCTTACCAGCTCCCTGGACGCCAAAGAGGCTGATTGTGTCGCAACCGTCCAGTGCGATACCGATTGTGCGCTTATTGGACACAGCCTTGCCAAGAATGCCAAATTGAGCAGCATCCTCATTTTTACCAATAAGGACATCATACTTGGGCTGAGTATAACCGTATGCCGGACCTTCTATATCATGTAGCTCAGACGGTTCCTGTGGTTTTGTCGGGTGGTAGCCATCTACAACCTTATGGGGATCTTTTTCTTCCTTCTCCGTCTTGGGTTCCGGTTCTACCTTTACAGGCTCATCAGCCGGTTCTGGCTCAACAACAGGGTCCGGTTCAGGGTCAACATCTACTTTGGGTTCAGTAACAGGCTTCGGGGTCACATTAATCACCACGGATGGTTCGTCGTTATCTTCCTCAGGCTGTGGCTGAATTTTGAAAGAATCATGTGGCTTGAAGGATGTTTCGGCACGGTTCGGCTCGAAGAACTCGATGAATCCTTGGTCTTCCTGGTCGAGTTTCTGTGTACTCAAGGTCTCGTGCTCGCTAAGGATTTCATTTAGAATGGTCTTGCCCATCGTGTAAATGACTGTATCCCCGTAGAAATCCTTCTGCTGGCGTTTCTCCTGCGAGAAATCGAAGATGATACCAAGTTCTTTGAAACGAATGGTATATCCCTCTCCCAATTTCTTGAGGTATGCAAGCATTGCTTCACCTACATTCTTGTCCAGCTGCTCATATCGAAGCGCCCTCTTAATGTAAAACTCGAGCAGATTCTTGAGTTCCAGTATTTTGAGCTCGCGGTCAAGACGGTCATATCCATCCTGAGCCATTTCAAAATGAAATTTCAGCGCAGCTACGGTATTGGCGATCTGGTTCTGAATTTTGGCATGGAGTTCTTCGCGCTCTGCATCATTCAGTGACTTGCGGCACTTGATTTCTACAATTGTAAAGACCAGTTCGCGTTTCTCGGCATCTATGTTTACGAGGACGTTATCTGCGCGTTCCTTGTCTGCCAGGTCAGGTTCCTCAAACAACTCCTTATGGAGGTCAATCGGGATGATAAAAGCTTCGTCCAACAACCCTTTCTTACGAAGGAAGCGTTTGGTAAGGGTGATTCCCAATACTTCGAAGGCCTTGTTCTGCGTGGCGTTCATCTGCATCAGCAGCGAACTGCTGACTGAACGGACGTCTTCCAAAAGCATGTCAAACAGTTTTCTATCTGAGATGTCGATGCCGAACTCCATGAAATGAGGCAGCATAAGCCCTTCAACTTCACTGGTGGGCCGCGTAGTCAGGAAAGAGGATACGCCCATCAGTTCACGGCCAGGAATGTAATCCAACAGATATGGAGTCTCGCCAACGTTAAGGCAAGGGAGGTCGAAGAATTCCGGCCCCATGTTCTTATCGAAGGTAACCACCCAGTCAGAAACGTCGTGGATGAATGAAAGCAGCATTGCGTCGCTGTCGCGGAGAGTCAGCGTTGTTGCCGGGACAGATTCTTCAATGGTCGAAGACATAATGCTCCCTGTCAGTTTCTGAATGCTGGTAAACAGACTGATGGTGTCGTTGGCGAACTCGGTAACAGGCTCCGGGATCGTCTTTTCGGAATAATAACGCTTCCAGAGATAAGATGAACCAGCCTTTTCAGCTGCGACAACACTCTTGCCGATAACAGCATTGAGGAAGAACGAGCGGCTGTCATCCGTTTGGCGAATCAGTTCCGTATGCACTGGGAACGGGTTCACAAGGAATGATATATGGGCCTGGTACTGCTCGTGATGGTCAATAAAGTCTTTGATATTGTTGCGAGAGAAACGGAGTTTCGGGAAAAGACGGTTGGCAGACGCCTGGGAAAACACTTCCGCTTCTTCTGCCATTAGGGATTCCGGATTCAGAAGATCCTTCAACGCGTCGCCGGGTTGGATAAGTGTATCATCGGAGAAGAGACGGATTTCATAATCATTCTCCATCCCGATTTTCTCCATCGCAATCAAGGACTTGGCGAAGACCTCGGCATCACCGGCGTTGAAAATATTGATGACAATCTTCTCAGTGTAAGGGTGGGCCTTGCCGTAGTTGAAGATATGGCGCACCACAAGCGGGAGATTGACATCACTGTCAATACGTTTTTCGCCAGAGATATTGAGAACCACAGATGTATAGGACTTGAGCTGACGGAATTCAGAGGCCAATGCGCCTTCTCCAGCCTCGGTGCGTTGAGCATAGGCTCCCCAGCCAAAGGTAAGTTCACCAATGTACTGGAATGGCTCTTTCAGCCCACCGGCGGACAGTACCAGAGGGGCGGTGTCCATCGGAAAGCCATCTTTGAAGAGTTTCTCCAGCTTCCCGTGCCATGCGCCCTTGTACACCTTGGGGGTCTCTTTCGTCTTTGCTTCCCAGTCTGAGAACAACTCATAGATGTTCACCAGCCAAGCGAGACGTAACGGATGCAGCGGAGATATGAGCCGGACGGGCGTATTCTTCCCATCTGGCATCTCAACTTCCAGAAGAACCGTATCGATGTTCTGCAGCTCGATTGCCACACCTTCAGATACGCCATTCTCTGTTTGAGAGCGAATCCATTCCGTAAAATCAGAAATATAGTTCTTAATTTGCGGGACATATTGCGTAATGTCAAAGCAGTTAGACAAGCCTTCACCGTCTGCCACGGAATCCTTGATGGCTGAAAACAGTTCCTTCCTCGCACTCAAAAGGTGGTCGGGCATGGTGACGGATACTGGAATAAAAGAAATATGCTGCAGAGAAGTCTCCGTCGGGTTGCCACTCACCGCCGCCTCAACTGAACCAAAGGCTTCTGAGCACTTCAGAAAGCACCGTTCCAGCGCGATCAGTTTCTTGGGAAGCTGAATCTGGAAAGGATAACTGGGGCCGAAGTCGAACTGATAGATATTGTTCAATGAGCCTTCTATCCATTTGTTACGGTCTGTATTCTCAAGTTCATCAGCATCAACCTCCTCGCCTTTTATCAGCTTGGAAATCCGGTACTGTACAAGAGCTTTGAGATAATTATCTGTTTTCGCCCGTTTATCTACGGCATCAACAATCTCTACTTCTTCACCATCGTTATCGATAGTGAATGGAGCCGATTCATTGCAGAATAGCACCATGTTTTCGAGACGGAACTGCTCTGGGGTCAGGTTGGGATTATCTTTGCTGACCTGCTTCCACTGTTCCTGAATGGCAGCCTCCTTGAACGGATTATTTGTGTCCAATATGATACCGTCGGCGTCATAAGCGTGAACGCGAATCAGGTATTCTCCATTCTCAAACTTGTCTTTCTCGAAATTGACGGATAACTTTCTGGAAGCATTCCGATTGGTGAGTTTTACTTTCTTTAATACGCCCACCTCTGAAAAGCCGTCAAGAGCGACAAGGTATACTTCGAAATAGGCGATATCCAGGTTCTCTTTGGGAGAAGGATTCACCGTAACCCGGAATGAGACTTTACTTTTCTTTCCAGTATGAAGGGCCAGGATATAATTACCCTGATCATCTGTAACAAGCTCCTTCTTAGGATCTTTACCAGGGACAATCTCCGTATAAACAATCACTTCCTTGATGTCGCCCTTGAATTTGTCCAGTAACGGCCACTGCGCAAAGTTGAGATTGGGGTGACTGGCATAAATCTCTTCACAGAGGGCGTAGCGTTCGTTGACAATCTCTTGGGCTGTCAGGAGATTAAGAATCTCTTTCTGGATTGTCTGAGCTTTGATGGGAAGCTGTGCTACTCGGTCTGCCGGAGCAATCGAGTAATCGCAAAGGGCATCAGCGCATTTTTCTTTGTTGAGGGCAAGATTGCGGCGCATATTCGTGTCCGGGTGGACCAGTTTGCTATCCGGCAGCATTCCGAGGAGGAAGAGGCCGTTACCCCAAGATTCATCTGTATAATGCTCGGAATCGACATAGAGCAGGTAATTCACCAGCTGCATGCTGGGGACTACATACTGCTGCAAAACCTGCCAGACCGAATCCCAGGCTGCCTTCTTATCATCAGGAATCTCAGAGATAAGGTAATGCAAGAAAACCACCTTTAACTCTGCTGCGGACAAGTTCTGGAACGTCGCATCGCCATAGGAGTCTTCCGCAGATGTCCGACTGTTTGCAGGAATGAGAACCAGAATGGTAGCCTCCGGATCATTGCGCATCTCAATCAGTTTGGATGCTCTGATGAAATCCGGACCAGTCTCATCTTCTGACAAAATGAAAATGGAGATCTCCGGATTAACCGTCCGGAGCATCGGAATCAATGTCTTCTGCTCGGACATCGCCAGTCCGGTCACTTTCATGCAGTGTCCGGGCTTTGCCGCCTTAATGGTCTTGGCGTATGATTCGACCAGGAACGGGAGGAACTTTTCGTAGTATAGTGCTTTAAGGTCTATCATTTCTCATCAAAATTATAGCGTGGACGAATCTTTTGCAGGATATAAGCATCGCTAAGGTCGCTGTAGAAGCCGATCTGACGGAGTTTGTCCTTGAAGGCATCCATATTCTCTTTGAAGGCCTCGTTGGTCTCTACATCGGCATTGGCAAAACGAGGCTCACGGATGCCGTCGATAATCAGGCCGTAGCGCCTACGGATACGGGCTGCGAGCTCGCTGATGGAGAGAGACTCGGAATAATAACCACCGTGACCATTGTCGTTGAGGACCAGGATTTGAACCAGCGTCTCTAGCAGTTTGGAGCCAAGGGCCCCACGGCGAGGATGCCGGCGGGAACGACCGTCTGCAAGCAACCTGGATGCCGAGTTCTTCATGCTTACAGCGTCCAGAAATTCACGGAGATACTTATATTGAGAGGTTCCCAGGTTGGATTTCTCCATGATATAGACATACTTGTTGAAGTAGTCAGTTTCATCAAAATACTGGAGCATATCATTGAGGGAAGTCTCGTCGTCGGTTTCCTTATCCAACTCGTTGTCACGAATCAGACTGTTGAGGATGACCTTGAATTCGGTTTTATATTCATCGAGGTGGTTGTGGATGTAATCCAGGGCATTTTCGATGGAAGAGTCTTTGTTGTCATTGGCCAAGCTCTTCTGCATGATGTTGATTTTATATGTCGCGCGTACATAATCACGGAAACTGTTGGCCATGATTTCAGCATCTTTGCAGGCGTACTTGGATACCAGACTGTCCAGATTGTCCGTCACGTCAACAACCATACTCCAACCGTCCTCTACATTCTTGGTGCCTGCCTCGACCATCTTTGGCAGCAGGTACACCAATTTCATTGTGTAGAGGGCCAGGTGGAATCCGCACAGGATTTTCAAATAGTCAATAAATACGGAACGCGGCAGCTTGTCCTGGTACATCAGCAGGCGGCGGATATCATCATTGAAGATTTCTGTCTGCTGCACCAGAAAGGGTTTTGTATTGTCGATGGCCGTAACGACGCCTTTCCTCTCTTTCATGTTCTTGGTCAGGAAGAGGATACCGGCAGTATCCACATCCAAATCCACGGAGGATACGATGTCGTTTGCATCTTTGTCCCAGCCCTTGGAAAGATATCTGCTTAAGCCCTCCAGCACTTCTTTATTGTGGCGCAGCATCACGTAGAGCTGGTCGGAAGTGTTGTAGTCGCGGCAGTATTTCTTGTTCTGGACGCGGAAGCTCAACAGGTGCATAGGCCGGAGGGTGGCCACTTTCTCCTTGACCATATTGCCTCTGTAAATCATGTCAAGAAGGCTGCTCCGGAGCCAGTCTTCAATGGCATCCAGATTCTCGGAAGCGCCGGTAATCAAGCCATCATCTTCCAAGTTCTTGACAAACCCTTCCAGGGAGTCAATATCATGCTCTTTTTTGTATGCCAAAGTGAGCGGGGCTCCTTGGGCAAATATTTTCATATAGAGATTGGTCAGGGCACGTTCCAGCGTGACACGTTTGGTGTCCACACACAGAATCTGGGGATTCCTGAACGCGATGGCTGTTCCTTTAGGTATCTTGATTATCATACGGCAGCCTCCTATTTAAGTGGTTCAACGGTAATGTGTTTGTTGCCTTCCAGGCGCACCACGGTAAACTTGCGGTTGTTTTTGGTAACAAGAATCTCTTTGTAGGTCTTGCTCTGCAGAAGGTTCTTGAAAATCTGGAGTTCGATGAATTTGCCTTGCAGATCATTCACGGACGGGTTGAAGCCAGAACTGATGTACTGCAGCATCTCATACAGATCCAGAGACACCGTCAGCTGAATGAACTTATCCGTCTTGTGACGGAAGGTAAAGCTATCGCTCTCGTATTCAATATACTCCGTCAGATGGTCCGTCTTGTTGACAAAGAGTTCGAATTCATCGATGGAGAAGCGACGGTAGCTCTTGGAAAGCGGGTCTCCTACTTGCGAATTGGAAAGAAGCAGGTATCCCTCGGTCAGGGCAGGAGCGTCGCAGCCTTCACTGATGGAGATGGCTCTGGAGAGTCCAGACATTGTCTCCTTCAACGATTCTTCTCCAAATGATTTGAGTTTCTTGGCAAAGTCCTCTATGTAGCGATAAGGGAGCCGCTTCATGTAGTCAATCTTGCCCTCAAAGTACTGATGACGGATGAAGGTCTGATGCCGGAGGGAAATCAAGAAGCGGACATTCTCACCGGTTACCTTCCAAATGGGCAGGACCTCGTTGACTGCGTTGAAGTCATTCAAGAGTGACTGTTTGCGGTCATTGAAAATCAGATAACCGTTGGCCCTTTTCTCTTTGAAGTACAGGTCGCGGTCATTGGCCGGAAGAGCCACCTTGGCAATATCCGTATCACGGAGAATCTTGACCAAACGGTCATTCGATTCAGTTGAGCGAAGCGGGAAATTCCCATTGTAGTGAAGTGCCGGAGCCGTAATATTGAAATAGTAATAGTTCCAGTACAGTTCCGGTTTGTTTTCCGCTTTGACAAATTCCACCAGCTGCTTCACCTCCTCACAGGAATAATCTCGGGTGAGCATGAAGGATATGAAGGAACGGAGGTCTCGCATCGTGATGTGAAGTTCCCGCTTGTAAACCACCGCACGCAACAGCCATTCCAAACGGTTAATCACTTCATCACCTGCGCTGCTGTCATTGAAGGTGTCCACGTTGTACTTGATGAAGCACTTGTCTGCCAGCGGGCAGCCCTGGCACTTGCCCCAAAGCTCAGGATTGGTGATGGCCTTGATCTGCTGAGAGAGAAGGCTGGGTGCATTCCCTTCCCGTGCAGTCACTGAACGAAGATTGAGGTTGATGATCATCAGGCCGGGCAGAAGATTGGAGTGGCCTTCATTGTAGAAATAGTCTTCGATACTCTTCTGGAGTGGCTTCAGACCGGGTTCCGTTTCCAGGAAGTCAACCAGGCGACCCTCATTGATGGCGATGATTCGACCTTCAGATGAGTGCGTGTAATCGGATGAACCGATGAAAGGAGCAAAGAAATCACGCAGAACAGCGTCATTTGCCTTGTCGGATTCATCCTGAGAGCCATCGTAGTTGCTTTGGAACTTGACCCCGTTCAAGGTAAATTCTGACCCATTCTTTGTCTGGAAGCCAACACGGTTAGTTCCCAGAGCCTCAACTTGCTTCAGGAAGGCCGTTTTACCGTCACCGGCGTTACCAGTTATGATGACCAGCTTATACTTGAGGTCAGCGATGTCCTTCAAGAGTTTGTAATCCAGCTTTGTCTTGGTGTAAGTCTTCTGGTCCAGGATGCTCTGATGAGCACCGGCGCGGGTTCCACCATTTCCGTGAACACTCTGGCTGTAAAGGGAGTTGACATAGGCAACGATGTCATCTGTCAAGACCGTTGTCTGGGTCGTATCAGATTTCTTTTCGATGCCATCCGGACCAATTGCCTCAAGGGCATCCGACATTTCTTTGGCGGTGCCGAAGCGCTTGGTCTTGTCGGTGATGATAGACTTCATGATGAAGTCCGCAAAGGCATCGGAAATCTTATCGTTGTATTTCCTGATGTCAGTGGGAGCCTCGTAAAGCTTGGGATGCATACTGCTGCCCGGCCACGGGTAAGCGTGCGCGACCAACTGATATAGTGTGATACCCAGAGAGAAGGTATCTGCTGACGGACCCCAATCAATCGTCTTGTTTGAAAGAATCAGGTCCGGAGCCATATAGGGCAACGTTCCGGCAAAGGCCTTGTCATCAACGGATGTGGAAATGTTGAAATCGATGAGGACGTAGCGCTGGCGGTTATCCCAGACAATGTTGTTGGGCTTGATGTCCCGATGGAAGAGCGGCGGAACTTTGTCTTGCAGATACCGCAGGGCAGACAAGATCTGCGTGGCCATCTTGTAGATTTCACTGTTCGGAAGCCGAAGGTCCCCACTGGTGTAGTCTCCGAGGTTTTCTCCATTGAGGAGCTCCATCAGCGTGTAGAAAAGTCCCTGGGAGGTCTTATCGTTATAGACAAACTTGACGATGTTGTCGTGTTTAACGTCCTTTAGCGCATCGAATTCGTTGAAAGTGCTCTCTACAGAAACATCCCGGTCAAAGATCTTAATTGCATAGAACTTGTTCTGAATCAAGTGTTTTGCCTTGAATACCTTTCCAAAGCCACCTTTACCGAGCTGTTCGTAGAGGACCAGAGACTGAGAAACGCTCATTCCAGGCTTCATGTCTTTGAGATTCAACTGAGCCTCTACGGTGGCAGGCATATCACCTTTTTTCTCAGAATCGGTGAGGTACATGTTGATGAACTCAATCATCTCGTCAGCTTCTGCCCAGCGTTTCTGAAGATTGGCTGTAATCGTGTGTTTGGCCACTTCATCCATCCACTCCGGTAAGTCGCTCACCACCTTGGAAGGCAGCTGGTCTTCCGGAAGTTCTCCTTTCTGGAGCTTGAAAAGAAGCGTACTGTTGAAGGGAAGTTTGCCAGTCATCAGGCGATAGAAGACAACGCCAAGCGAGAACAGGTCGCTTCCATAGCAGAAGTCACCGTCCAGCATTTCAGGTGCAACATACGGGGAATCATCACCGGATACGGAAGTCATCACGGTGAATCCCAGATCTTCGTGTCCCTGGAAATAAGAAAGACCGAAGTTGGCGAGCGCAGCTGTACCATCGTTGAGAATGAAGATATTCTCAGGGCTGACATCACGGTGGGTAATATCGTGGCTATGCGCCACTTTCAACGCCTTGGCAATATCCAAGATAATACCCAGTTTCTCCCGCTGCGTGAAGGTCTTGCTCTTTAACTTAGATTCCAGAGATGAGCCCTCCAGATACTCGCTGTATTCGTAGAAGAAAGTATGGTCATCGTTGAACTGGAAACTGCTCTTGATGATGTTGGGGCAGGTTTCAATCTGCTGCAGGGCGAACTTCGCGTTCTGGGCACTTAGCGTCAGGCGTTCCAGCTCCGGCTGGCTTTTGCCGGCAAAACTGAGCGGATACTCGCGAACCTTGTATTTTTTTGTGGCAAAAATCTTTGGTTGGCAAAGGTATTCCGTGTATTCCTCGTTGGACTGGAGCGTCTCCAGGATAGCGAAGTCAAGAATCTCTTTCTTTTTCGCGTAGTTCTGGTGAGAAGACTCGCCGGAAAGGTAATCCGCGATTTCTTTCTGAATCCCGACCATAAATTCGGGATCTTTCCGGAGGCGTTCATTATCCGTAAGGTAGTCAATAAGCTCGCTGTTGAGGAGGAAGGTCTGCTCATAGCAGTCGGAATGCGGATCCAGACCAAATTTGGACTGACCGGGATAACTGAGCGTCACAACGGTCTGGATGGAGCCAAAGCGCCAGCTGGGATTGTGATTCTGGAGTTTGGCGGCCAGAATCTTGGTCTTCAGGGTGGCTGTCTTGTGAGGGTTCTTGCGCTCAACACCATTTACGCTCCAGATGAAGTCGTCGCCGTAAAGACTCCCGTTCCAATCCTTATTCTCGATGTGATAAATGCCGTGCGGGGCAATTACAATGGCGTCATATTCCCAGTATTTGACGGCGCCCTGGGGCGTCTTGCTGGAGTATTCACCATTGGGGATAACCAAGTAGTTATCCGGCAACTTCACATACAGAAAGTCCAGCAAACGCTTTTCCCCTGCGTTCACCGAACCATCTCCGAGATGTGTCTTGATGATTTTTGCCATATAATGTGTGTTATTATTCTGTTAGTTGTTCCACTTCTCAATCTCTTTTTCGACAAGGGAAATGGCCTCAAGTTCCATCTTGGCGGCCTTTCCCCAACACTCTCTATGCTTTTCAGCAAGAGAGGCAATCTTTTCCATCTCTGCTTCCTCGAAGACAGGGATGGGAATAACTGACAGAAGTGGGGGCTCTACATGTTGGATGACAGAGCCAAAAATAGGCCTCTGGATGAGTGCTTTGCCGATTTTGGATGACAGGAATGAAAACACAAATCCCCTTCTGAGGATGTTGTTCGGAATTATCCGAACAACATCCTCAGAAACGAGTTTCTGAGCATGTTGTTCGTTTGTGAACACTACATCTCCTATGGTGCCAGAACGAGGCAGAAGGATCCAGCCTTCCTGGATGAGATAATCCTCCAGACTAGGTGCTTTGCGTGATAATTTCTTATCGCTTTCTGGGACTGAAAGGAAAATATCCGTTCCCCCAAGGAATGTTATGCCATCTTTGACATACATCCTTTTAGCGATTCCGGGTCGGGATATAGATTCTGAAAGTTCTCCCAGAGATTTCCATTCAAAATGATTCTTTATATATTCGTCATACTGCTTTCCGACGGATAAGTGATATGTTGCTTCAAACCTGAGAAACTGAGATTCAGAAACCGTTTTTGACGAAACAATACCATAACTGGGTTGGCACATCTGTTCAGTAAAATGTGACTCAATTAAGGCATGCGCTTCATTTAACGATTCCGTCGAAATATCACGAAGACGCGCAGATTCTGCAATTAAAGAATCGATCTTTTCTTGGAATTCTTCGGGAAAATCCGGGATAGGAAGAGTACCAACCATAGAATCAGTAATGAATGGCTGTACTCCACCTGTAGCGTGTTTCCAAAACGAGAGATTTCCTACTTTTGAAGCGAGATAGGCATATATAAAACCATTCTTGTACTCTGGTTTTACCTGTATTCGAATGATATTATCTGAACCAATAGCTTTCACCTTCTCCCAACTCTCCGTGACAAATGCAGTTTGGCCAATCGCTCCGACCCGACCTGTAAGTATCATCCCTTTCTTTAGCATGCCTTCTACGTCGAACCCATATTTGCGCGACGTATATTTACATGACATAAAAGGGTTGGCAGACATAACGTCGGAATTACTTAAAAAAGGGACGCCGAATGCTTCAGAAGTATATACTCTTCTATTTCTACCAGAAGTAAAAACGTCAGAGCAATAGAATGAAAGATTATGCGAGGAGTGTTTTCGAATAATGCCATCATAAATGTTAACAGCAGCGTTATGATAACTGCCGTCAAACCTGTTTGATGATAATACATCTTTATTTGTTATGACTATGCTTCTCATAATGATTGTCTAACTGTTTAGGAATGCACGATATGCAGCAGAAACCCTTGGAAGATCGTCATCTATCATTTTTACTCTCTCTTTGCGCTCTTTAACAACAGGCTGACCCATATCATCAGTGGATAACCATTGTTTAACATTTTCAAAAAGCAGTTCAGCCCCATCTTGATCCTTTCTATATACAGGGACGCCTCGCCTATCCTTGCCGACCTTCTCTACAATAGCCATAAAAACTTTATATTCCTCCTCCACTATAGGAATCAGTTGCTCGGCCTCTGTCTTTTTTTGCATGAAAAGGAGAGATGCCT